>Ga0172382_10012670_pt1 | contig 10965 bp, 9 predicted proteins | sample Leawel138RmetaG_FD_122245 | JGI IMG/M metagenome (GOLD analysis project Ga0172382, IMG submission 122245) | Leachate microbial communities from a municipal landfill in Southern Ontario, Canada - Leachate well 138R metaG | ecosystem: Engineered > Solid waste > Landfill > Unclassified | place...
CACTTCGCCTTGCTCGAAGGCCTGGCGATAGCCCGCACGGGCGTGCTCCGGGTCGGTGAAGTAGTCGGAGAAATCGGTGCCGATGAGTTGCTCCCGGGAGCGGCCGGTGGCCTTCGTGGTGGCCTCGTTCACGTCGGTAATGGCGCCGTCGCGGCCGATGGTCACCAACGGATCGAGGCTCGCTTCGATGAGGCGGCGGTTATAGGCGTTCGCCTTGCGGAGTGCCTCCTCGGCCAGCTTGCGTTCTGTGATGTCCTGAACCGTGCCGATGGAACGCAGGGGACGGCCCGCGTCGTCGTAGAAGGTTTCCGATTGCTCATGGACGTATTTGGTACGGCCGTCCGGGAACAGCAGCCGGTGGTCGATGGAATAAGGCGTGCGTGTCGCCACTGAACGGGTGTAGGCCGCGTCGACGGCAGCGCGGTCATCGGGGTGGATCAGGTCCAGAAACGCTGGGTACGAGGCTTCGAACTTCTCCTTGTCGATCTCGAAGATGTGATAGATCTCGTCAGACCAGTAGAGCACGCCGCTGACCAGGTCCAGCTCCCAGTTGCCGATGTGGGTCAGCCGCTGCGCCTGGCGCAGGCGCGCCTCGCTCTGCCGCATGGTCTCCTCGGCCTTGCGCAAGCGGGTGATGTCACGGGCCGCGGCGAGCACGCCCACGATCTCGCCGTCAAGGTCCCGGTACACGGAGGCGTTGTAGAGCACGGGTGTCAGATGGCCGTCCGCATGACAGATCTCCAGCGGGAAATCGCGCACAAAACCCTGCTCGAAGGCCCGCTGATAGCCCTCCCTGGCCTTGGCAGGGTCGGTGAAGTACTCGCAGAAATCGGTGCCTACGAGGGCATCGCGTGGACGGCCCGTCACCGCCTCGGTGGCGGCATTCACGTCGGTGATGCGCCCGTCACGGCCGATGGTGACCAGGGGATCGAGGTTCACCTCGATGAGGCTGCGGGAATAGGCGGCGGTGGCCTGCAACTCCTGCTTGACCAGCACCTTTTCGCTCACGTCCTGGATGCTCAGCACCAGGCCTTCCACGTCGCCCTTGGCCCCCAGGACGGGCTGCAGGACCCAGTCGAAGTATTTGACGCCCCACTCGGGATGGGCCGGGTAGGTGAACGGACGTTCAGCGATGAAGCTCGGCCGGCCGGTCTCCACCACCAGGCGGAACATGGCTTCGTTGTCCGGGTTGGGATAGAGCGCGAAGTGGTTCTTGCCTACGAAAAAATCGGGGTCGCGTTGGTCGGCGGCCGCATACGCCCGGTTCACCTTGATGAAATTGAAATCCCGGTCCATGTAGGCCAGTAGCACATTGACGCCTGAGAACACCTTGTCCAGCAGTTCGGTCGAACGCCGCAGCGCCTCCTCGGCACGGCGGGGTTCGCCGACGTCTTCCACGTTGCAGTTGATGAAGCGGGGCGCACCACCGCTGTCGCGAAACAGGCTTGCACGAAAGTGGCACAGGAGGTAATCGCCGTCCCTGCGCAGGCGTACGTCCCGTTCAATCATCGGCGTTCGCGTATCGAGCAGACGCGCCAGGTCGGCGCGCAGAGGAGCGGCATCCTCCGGCGCGCACATCTCCTCGCAGGAGCGGCCGGTCCATTGCACGGGAGTGCGCTGCGTCAAGGCGGCAAGACGTGTGTTGACGCGCAGCCAGCGTCCCTCAAGGTCGAGATGCCCCATGCCCACCGGGGCCGCGTCGAAGGCGGCCGTCAGCAACAACTCGCATTGGGCGAGTTGACGGGCAAGGTCTGTGGGGGGCTGCTCGTTCACGGCACGGGCACATCCGCGCCGCAGTTGGAACCGAAGCGCGCCGGCCGGAACGTGAGGACGAAGCGCGCCCCTGGGCCGTGGTCCGGATCGAACGCCAGGTCGCCGCCGAATCCCTGCATGATGCGCTGCGAGGTTGGCAGGCCCAGGCCCGTGCCGTGACCTTCGGCCTTGGTGGAAAAGAACGGATCGAACAGGCGGTCCCGTACCTCGGGGGGAACACCCCGCCCGGTGTCCGTGACTGAGACCTGCACGCGGTCCCCTTCGACCGTCCCCTCGACGCGCACCTCCCGCACCGACGCGTGTTCGAGGGCGTTGAAGGCGTTGAGCAGGAGATTGATGAACACCTGTTCCAGCGGCGCCAGGGTGCCCCATACCCGCGGCAGGTCATCGGGCAGCGCCACGCGGATCTCCGCTTTCAGCTTGCGCACATCCGCCGCCAGCAAATCGATGGCGCGTTCCAGAGCCACCTGCACCTGCACCGGCACCAGCACCTCACCGGCGGGTCGGCCGAGCACCAGCAGGTTGTGTACGAAGTCTGCCATGCGCTGCAGCTCGCGCGTGGCCTTCGCAAGCGCTTCGCGGGTTCTCGCGTCGGTGCTCTTTTCATGGGCGTAACTTACGTAATTCATCACCCCCATGAGGGGATTGTTGAGCTCGTGGGCCACGCCGCTCGCCAGGGTGCCGATGGCGGCGAGCTTCTCGGCCTGCACCAACACCCGTTCGGCATTGGTGAGGTCTTCGATGGCCCGGGTGAGCGCCTGGTTGGCCTGTGCGAGCTCTTCGCTACGCTGGCGCAGGGCGAAGTCGGCACGGCGGCGTTCCGTGATGTCCTCGAGGATGTGCAGGCAGAACAGGTATTCGTCCTGCTCGCCGCGCAGGACGAAGGCGCGTGAGCGGAAAATGCTGCCTTGCACTTCGAGCTCCTCCTCACTCACCGTGCGTTCGGGGCAAACTCGCAGGGGCATGGGCAGTGGTGGGAATAACTCCCAGTAAGGCCGCCCGAGGACCTGCTCGACATCCTGTCCGGCCAGCGCCAGATAGGCGCGATTGGCTCGGGTGATGCGCCCCTGGGCGTCGTGCATGAAGATGGCGTCGCGGATACCGTCGAAGGCTGCCCGCCATTCTTGCTCCGCCCGTGCCAGGCGCTGGCGGTCGTCATCGAGGTCTTCAAGCAGATTGACCACCGCGCGGCGGGTATCGCCGAGTTGATGTTCCCGTGCCTGGGCCTGGGCAAGCTGCCGCTTCAGGTCTTCCAGTTCCATGACCATGGCCCTACATCACTTCGGGTCCTTCAAGCACGGAATGCGTGATGGTGCGGATCTGATTGCTGGTGAGCGGCTTGCTGGCGATGCCGAAGCGCAGGCCATCGCGGGCCGCCTGGGCCAGTTCATCCAGATAATCGGGGCGGAAGGCCGTGACGATGTAGACCGGCACCCGGGGGCAGACCTCGTGCAGGCGACGGAGGGTCTCGACGCCGTCCATTCCCGGCATGCGCAAGTCGAGAAAAATCAGTGCCGGTGCGGTGCGGCGCGCCAGCTCCACGCCCTCTGCACCATCGGAGGCGGTCTCCACCTCGTAGCCCACGTCACTCAGTGCGAACACGAAGGCATCACGCACTGCCGGATCGTCATCAATGGTGAGAATGCGCCGGTTCACGGAGACTCCCCTTCTTTTGACGAGATCGCCGGGATGCTTACTGAAAGTGTAGTGCCGCCGCCGGGCCGGTCTCTGTAGACCAGATCGCCCCCCTGTTCCAGCATGATGGCGCGGGAGATCGATAAGCCGAGGCCGGTTCCCTTGCCCGGCGGCTTGGTGGTGAAGAACGGATCGAAGATCCTGTGCCGAATCGCCACGGGGATTCCCGCGCCGGAATCGGTGACATCGACGCGCACCCGGGTACCTTCCTGTATGGCCCGGATTGACACCTCTTTGCGCGGCGCGTTCGCGAGCGCGTCGCGTGCATTCATGAGCAGGTTCACGAACACCTGCTGCAAGTGCCCTTCCTTGGCCCACACCGCCGGAAGTTCGAAGGGCAGGTCGAGCTTCACCTCGATCTGGCGGGCGCGAAACTCGTGCGTCATCAGGTCGAGCGCGGCGCCGATCACGCTGTGGAGACTGAACTCGCCGGATGGCTCGTCGATGGGACGGGCGAAGGCAAGCATGTTCTTGAGCAGGTCCCGTATGCGCTCCAGTTCCCGTGCGGCGCGCGTGAGGACATCCTGCACGGTCTCGGGCGCGGCCAGGTTGCGCCGTGCGTAATCCACATAGTTCATGACGCCCATCATCGGGTTGTTCAACTCATGGGCGATCCCGGCCGCCAGGGTACCCAGGGCCGTGAGTTTTTCCGTCTGGACGTCCTGCCGCTGACGCGCTCGCAACTCGCCCAAGGTCGCTGCCAGGCGCCGGTTCGCTTGCCTGATCACCTCCTCCGCCTGTTTTTGTTCGGTGATGTCCCGCGCAACCGCCAGCACAGACCGGACCGGGCCGTGTTCCCCAGGCTCGGCGACCATGCGGGTGTCGAACACGCGTGTCCCCGTGGGGGTCGGAACGAACAATTCGACCGACGCAGGCGCCCCGGTGGCCAACACGCGCTGCATGATCCGGTACCACAGACTGCGCCCTGCGTCGGGGTGCAGCGTGGTCGGCGGGATGTCCTTTGCAGCATGCTCCGCTGGGACCAGGGGGCGATTGGCGTAGAGGCACCGAAGCCGGCGATCGAAGCGCATGACGATGTCCGGCCCGTGTTCGACCAGGCTGCACGATTGCCGCGCGCCCAGCCGCAGTCGGGCCTGGGCGCGCCTTTGCGCGGTGACCTCACGCACCAAGCCGATGCCGCCCGTCACCTCGCCGGTGGGGCCGTTCAGCGGCGTGAAATCCACGTCGAAATAGCCGTTCAGCCCGGCTGCACGCTCCACGATGCGCACACCCCGGGCGTGGCAGCCCTGGCCCGCCAGTACGCGGTGACAACACCGTCCTGCCCGGCTCCCGGCGAGCGACGGAAACGCCTCGGCTACCCGTCGTCCGATCACCTGCTGCGCCGTCCTGTGCATGAGGCGTCCGGCGGCGGGGTTCCATAGGGTGAGGCGCGTGTCGCGATCAAAGGCGAACACTGCATCCGCGGCGGCCGCGATGATGTCCTCCGGGAGACCGGCGCGTTGAACCGCGCCTTGCACGCACCGCAAGTGCCTGCCCGAGGGTCGTGACGCTTCCGCCGCTACCCGTACGCGCTGAACGCGTCCTGCGTGGCTGAGGCGTCCAGAGAACGACACCGGGGCGCCGCTGTCCAGGCAGGCCTCCAATTGCACCAGCAGCCGGGGCCGGTCCTCCGGGTGGAAGGCGGTTACGAAGATTTGGTAGTCAGGTGCGACGGTGCCTGGCCGGTAGCCGAGCAGCACATAAAGCCCGTCCGACCATTCCATACATCCGCTACCGGGGGCCCACATCCAGGTACCGAAGGCGAGCAGACGTTCGGCCGTGGCCTGTACGTGCCGTGGCAGGGCGCAACGATCCCGTTGTACGCGCGGCGCCGCATCGGCCGAGGGCATCGGCGGGTGGTATTTTCCGTGCTTGCCCATGGGCATGGTTTCGTGACTACGGAAAAAGATACGTGCTGCAGGAGGCTTGCCGACGCGGCGCTAGCGGAAATCAAGCAACGGGTGACCCGCCCATGAAGGGATGGTCGATACCCGGCGCGTGTCGTGCGTCCGGGTGTTCCAAACTGGGAAGAAGGCCCGGCCTGCTTCCGGGTCATCCGCGCAGGTGAACATGGCAAAGCACATTCTGATTGGCGCGGAAGCCCCCACCCATGTCATCGAGGCCGTAAACCTGGGTGTCTATCGGGCGAGGCTCTGGAGGCCTGCGTGCATGAGTAATCAAACCACCTACGTCTTCCTGATGTTTGTCGCTGATCGTGAGGTGGAGGTCCGCACGTGGTTTTCGGCGTGGACGACGGCATTGGATCGATGCCTGCCCGGGCAGTACCGTCTCGAAGTCGTCGATGTGCTGCGTGAGCCCGAGCGGGCGGAAGATGACAAGGTGTTTGCCACGCCCATGCTGGTGCGCAGCCGCCCCGCCCCGCCGGTGCGCATTCTCGGTGACCTGTCCAGACCGGAACAGGTGCTTGCGTTGCTTGGACTGGACATGCCACCGGCATCCTGAGCGCCGGGATGGAAACCGCAACACAAAGGGCGCACCGTGGGCATTGGCCCGACGGCGCGCAGCTCCGCTCAGCCGGGCACCACGTGGACGGTGGCGAAGCCACCGCCCGGGGTGCGGAAGTTGGTGGCCTGGCCGCGATAGAGCCGCGCCGCCAGCAATTGCACCTCGCCGCGATAGACGAAGCAGCGCACGTCGAACTTGAGCTCTACCGCTTCCGCACCCACCAGCACTTGGCGTTTCGGCGCGGGTACGAAGGCCTGGGCGACGTAGTCCTGCTCCAGCAGCCGTTCAAAGGTGCTGCGAGTGAGTTTGGCGCCCTCGTATGCCCCGCGGCCGCCGAACGCGCCGGCCGGCTTGAAGTAGAGTTGGCGGCGTTCGCGCCACAGCACCTCGGCATCCTCTCGGCGCACCACGCGCGTGGGGAGCACCACGTCGAGGATGGCCGCCTGCGCCTCCGGCGCGAGGCCCAGTGCCGACAGCAGCAGCGGGTCGCCCAGACGCGCCAGATGGCGTTTGTCGGCGAACAGGGCGTGGGCGCGGGGATGCGGTGTGAGCACCACGGCATCGCTCAGCCAGGCCTCGCGCAGCGACGCGAGCGCAGGTGCCTCCAGGTAAAAATCGGTCAGGCGGTTATAGACCAGATCGATGGGACGCCCCTCGTGACGCAGCCCCCCTGCCCCGCCTTCGAGCGCACGCGGGTCGCAGATCACCGCTTCGATGCCGGCGTCGCGAAACAGGGCAGCAAAAAGGCGGAATTCTTCGCGCAGGTATTGCGTGTCCGGGTCGGCATCCACGATGGCGATGGTGCGCGGCTTTTCGGTCGGGCGCGTGGCCTGCCATTCGCTCAGGAAACTCGCCAGGATCCGCCGCTCCGCCGCGGCGGCGTCCACGGCCGGGTCGGACATCGCACTGCAGCAGCGCCGCTGCTGCTTCATCAACTGCACACTGATGAGGGCACCGCCCGCATTGGTATTGATCTCGATGAGCTTGGGGCCCTGCGGCGTCAGGTGGAAATCGAAGCCGTAGAGCACACCCGAATTGCCCGGATCATGCTGTGCAACGGCCGGTGCCTGCGGGCACACCGAGTCGGCCCAGGCGCGGCTGGTGAGCGCTTGATGCAAGGCTTGCACCCCGAGCGCCATGCGCTGGCGATCGGCCTCGGAGACGAACACCGGCGCCACGGCCACTTGCGGGAACACCGCGTCGGCCGCGCCGAGCGCGGGTGGAGTTTGCGGCCAGAGGCTCAGGCGGTTGAGACGCGTGGCGGCACAGATAGGGCCGGGCTCGGTGGGCGCCTCGACCAGACCACACGGGGCATCGACAGGACAGGCACTCATGGTATGGCCTTCAGGAGAGCCAACTCTCCACTTTCTTGCGATCGGGAACGCCGCCGGCGTGCACCACCTTGCCGTCGACGACCACACCCGGGGTGGACATGACCCCGTACGCCATGATAGCGGCGATATCCTGCACCTTTTCCAGGGCGAGGGTCACGCCACATTCATCGGCGACCTGCTGGATGAGCTGGTAGGTGGTCTCGCAGTTGCGGCAACCTGAGCCGAGTACTTTCACTTCTTTCATCGGAATCACCTTCGGTCCAAAGACCGGGTTCGTTTGGATTCGCCTGTGTGCGAACGCACTCAGGTCAGCAGATTGAAGCCCCAACCCACCAGCGTGAAAGCCACCACCAGCACCCCCGCAAACAGCGCGAGGGCGGGCCACTTGATGACCTTGCGCAGGATCAGCATTTCGGGAATGGAAAGTGTGGCGATGCTCATCATGAAGGCCAACGTGGTACCGAGGGCGACACCCTTGACGAGCATGGCCTCGGCCACCGGCACCACACCGATGGCATTGGAATACAGCGGGGCGCCTGCCAGTACCGCGGCCGGCACGCTGTACCACACGTCACCCAGCTGTTTGGCCCAGTCAAGCGGCACGAAGCCATGGAACAGCGCACCCACACCCACGCCGATGATCACCCATTTCCATACCCGCCGCAGGATCTCGCGGACTTCCGTCATGGCATAGGCGTGGCGGCCGCGCAGGGAGTTGTCGGGTTCGGCAAGACCAGCCTCGCCCATGTGGATCTTCCACACATACTCCTCCACCCAGCGTTCGGGGCGGAAGCGCTCCATGATCATGCCGCCCACATAGGCGACCGTCAGGCCCGCCGCCACGTACAACAGCGCCAGCTTCCAGCCGATGAGGCTGACGAGCAGCACCACGGCCACTTCGTTGATCATGGGGCTGGCGATGAGGAACGAAAACGTCACGCCGAGCGGGATGCCTGCCTCCACGAAGCCGATGAACAGCGGCACCGAGGAACAGGAACAGAACGGCGTCACCGCGCCGAGGGTAATGGCGGTGGAACGGGCCAGCCACGTGGGCCGGCCGCGCACGAAGGCGCGCACCCGTTCGGGTGAAAGCAGGGCCCGCAACAGGCCCATCACATAAATGACGGCCACCAGCAGCGCGAAAATCTTCGCGGTATCGGCAACGAAGAAATGCACTGCCTGCCCCGTCGCACTCTCGGCAGACAGGCCCAGCAGGAGGAATACGACGAAATCACCCAAGGTCTCGAACATGGTGCGTCCTCAGCGCTGTGCTTCCATCTGTACGTAAGCCCGGCTCAGATTGCCGCGGTGCAGTTCGGTGAAGTGCAACAGGGATGAAAAGGCAGGCGCATCGGCAAGGCGTCCAATCACTTCATCGATGGGCTCCCAGTTGCCGGAAGCCTCGGTCAGTTCGACCACCAGCCAGTCCAGGTAATCCCCCGTGTGACGGCGCGCGACGTCCAGGTCGACGGGCTGGCCGTGGCCCGGAACGATGTGTCTCGGCGCCAGGGCTTCCATGCGATGAAACGTCTCGCGCCACGCCACGACGTCCGACCAGGGCAGCACCCCGAGCAGGCGTTCCGCGTATACCAGATCCCCGGCGTAGAGCACGCCCATCTCCGGCAGCCAGACCACGGCGTCGCCCGGAAAGTGGGCTTCGCCCAGCCACAGGACGTGCAGATTGGCGCCACCGATACTCAGCTCGGTCGTGTCTGCGGCGAGGGGGGCGGGTGCATGGAAGGGCCGCGTGCCATCCAGCCGCGCTTTGAGCGCAGCCCGCAGTTGGTCCATGTGCTGGGTCGCAAAGCGCTTCTGGGTTTCCACCGTGCGTTCCAGGGCGATGACCTGCGCACCCTTCTCCGCGAAGTAGTCATTGCCTAGCCAGCGATGGTCCTGGCTCCCCGTATTGATCACGTGGGTCACGGGCTTGTCGGTCACGCCCGCTACGGCCTGCTCGATGAGCGCCGCCCCGGCCCGGGAGGCGCCACTGTCGATGAGCACCACACCTGTGTCGGTGACCACGAAGCCGAAGGTGGCATTGAGCCCGTGGTTTTCGTAAGTTCGGCCGCCCAGCTCACCCACGATGGCGTAGGCGGGCCCCGCCACGTGCCGGACTTCGAGCTCGGCTGCAGCGGCGCCGGAAAAAACGACCAGGCCCAGCACCCACAAAGACTGAAACGCTTTAATCACTGTTCAAGACCTTTCCAGTACATAAAGGCAAAAAGCATTGACCACGGGGAACACGGGGGGAAATCCATTGTGGGGCGGCCCCAGGCGCGATGGCACCGTATGCCGAGGCGATCTCGGCCTGAGGCCGCTCCTACCCGGAGAGATTTCCCCGTGTCCCCCGTGGTCAAGTTTTTCTCTTCGCCGAAACCTGCGGGCGTTCGTACCAGGGCCGGGTGGCGTTGACGATTTTCACCACCGACAGCATCACCGGCACTTCCACCAGCACGCCGACCACGGTGGCCAGCGCCGCGCCTGAGTGGAACCCGAACAGGCTGATGGCCGTGGCCACCGCGAGTTCGAAGAAGTTGCTGGCGCCGATGAGGGCTGACGGCCCCGCCACGTTGTGCGGCACCTTGAGCTGGCGGCTGAGCAGATACGCCAGGCCCGAGTTGAAATAGACCTGGATGAGGATGGGCACGGCGAGCAGCAGGATGACCAAGGGCTGCGCGATGATCTGGTCGCCCTGGAAACCGAACAGCAGCACCAACGTGGCGAGCAGCGCCGACAGGGAAACCGGGTGCAGGGCCGACAGCACGCGCGTCAGCGCCTCTTCCCCCCGGGCCAGCAGGGCGCGCCGCCAGAGCTGTGCCGCAACGACCGGGATGATGATGTACAGCACCACGGACAGGAACAGTGTGTTCCACGGAACCGTGATGGCCGATAGCCCGAGCAACAGGCCCACGATGGGCGCGAAGGCGAACACCATGAGGGTGTCGTTGAGCGCCACCTGGGTCAGGGTGAAGTTGGGCTCGCCCTTGGACAGATGGCTCCACACGAACACCATGGCGGTGCAGGGCGCGGCGGCGAGCAGGATCAGACCGGCCACATAGGCATCCAACTGCTCCGCCGGCAGCCAGGGCGCGAACACCCCGCGCACGAACACCCAGGCCAGCAGCGCCATGGAAAACGGCTTCACTGCCCAGTTCACGAACAGCGTGACGCCGATGCCCTTCCACTGGGACCGCACGTCGTGCAGTGCGCCGAAGTCCACCTTCAGCAGCATGGGCACGATCATGAGCCAGATGAGCAGCGCCACCGGCAGGTTGACCTGGGCGAGCTCCAGGCTGCCGATAAAGCGGAACGGGGCCGGCAGGAAATGGCCGAGGGTGATGCCCGCGACGATGCACAGGGCTACCCACAGGGTCAGGTGACGCTCGAAAAAGCCCAGCGGCGCCCCCTGGGCGCGCTTGGCCACCACTTCGCATTCGGCGGTCATCACTCAACCTCCCGCTCGCTGCGCAACTGGCCCAGGAGCGCCTCGACCCGGGCGCGGATGTCGTCGCGGCTGGCGCGGAACACCGCCATGATCGCCTCCTCGCTGCCCTGGGCCTTGGCCGGGTCGTTGAGGGGCCAGTGGATCTTGCGGGTGCCGGCGGGCAGCACCGGGCAGTGCTCGTCGGCATGGCCGCACACGGTCACCACCACGTCGGCCCACGCCAGCATGGCCGGGGTGAGCCGGGTGGACTCC
>Ga0172382_10012671_pt1 | contig 10964 bp, 12 predicted proteins | sample Leawel138RmetaG_FD_122245 | JGI IMG/M metagenome (GOLD analysis project Ga0172382, IMG submission 122245) | Leachate microbial communities from a municipal landfill in Southern Ontario, Canada - Leachate well 138R metaG | ecosystem: Engineered > Solid waste > Landfill > Unclassified | place...
CCAAATTCGCTTTTCTCTGGCAATTAGTAATTTAAGGCTGGGTGCGATAAAATAGTATTGAGCCAACTAACAAATTAATTCAATAAATCCGAAAAGCGAACTTCGCATACTCGGACACGTTATGCAAAATAAAAAAATATTAAATTTTACGATTATGAAAAAAGCAATTTTAATACACGGCTGGGAAGGTTATCCTGAAGAGGGCTGGAGACCTTGGCTCAAAAGCGAGTTAGAAAAGAAAGGTTTTGAAGTTATAGTGCCCGCTATGCCTAATTCAGCGAAACCAAAGATGAATGAATGGCTAAATCATTTGGAAAAACTTGTCGGTAGCCCAGATGAAAACTGCTATTTCGTTGGTCATAGCTTGGGTTGCATTACAATACTGAGACATATTGAGTCACTGAAAGCAGGAAAAAAAATTGGTGGCGCAGTTTTAGTCGCTGGATTCACCTCAAATCTGGGCTATGATGAATTGGACACGTTTTTCCAAAGTAAAATAGATTGGGCTAAAATAAAATCTCATTGCGATAAATTTGTAGCCATTCATTCGTCTAACGATCCATTTGTTTCGCTTCATTATGCTGACTTCTTCAGGAATAACCTTGGCGCGGATATTATTGTTGAACAAAATATGAAGCATTTTAGCGGTGATGATGGAATAAATGAACTTCCAGCCGCTTTGAAATCTGTATTAAAATTGCAAGGATAAAATTTAATATTTTTTTACATCGCACAACACCGAATATGAGGTTCAAAAAATTTACTCAATTATATATTCAAGGTATGCAAATTTTTTTCTCCCAAATTGCGCTGACGAAATGGCAAGTTTAGTGGTATAATCAAGTAAAGCGATATTAACAAAGTAATCAAATAATCCACGGCGCAACTTCGCATGTGCCGATACGTTATCGGAAATAAATTTATTTTTGTCTTTTGAAAATTGAATAAAAAATTAGAATTGGGCTAACACAACAAAAGGAGGGTTGTCATGAAAGTAATCAATATTATTTACTATCTTTTGCGAAGAATGTTTGGTCAGCCGATTGAATATCACATAATAAGCGACGTAAGAGATGCAGAAAACTATGTCGAGATCGACAAAGAACTAAGATGTATCCATCGAGATTACACATATCTGCAGCATAAAAGCGCTAAATGGCGCCTTACAAGGGAGTTTATTGTAAATGGTCTTAAGGCTGATGCCATAAAAATCATGCACTCAAAAACCGAATGTTATGATTTTTTGGACATTTCATATTTTAAACCATGTTTGAAATTATGAAACCTTTAGCGGGAGAAGCCCAACTCCCGCCCAATTCTAATTTTTTATTAAAAACGTAGACAAAAACAAATTAACATCGCACAACACGCTGTATCCGGCCGGCTTGCGAGTCGTCCCATATCCTCCTCCGCCAGGGCGGAGTCGGACATCGGATACAGCGGGACGTTATCGGAAATAAATTTATTTTTGTCTTTTGAAAATTGAATAAAAAATTAGAATTGGGCTTATATCACAACCAACAAAAGGAGAAATCAGATGAAAAAGTTCTTTAGGTCTATCAAGTTGTTCTTTAAGATGAAGTTTGGCAAACCTAATTCATTCGCGTTTGTTTCAGAGTCTGATGGGGATCCGGTCGGTCCTGAATTGAAAGTGGGCCATCTCACTTTTCACGATATGGCAGAGTGGGCTTGTCGTTGTCGCTTGACTGAGGAAGTGATTCTCAATGATAACGAAGCCAACGCCATTAGGGTTGTAGGCTTTGAAAGAATTGATGAATACAATGGCATTACCACATTTCAGCCATGTAAAATCTAAAATAAATTTTCGCGGGAGCGCCCAACTCCCGCCCAATTCTAATTTTTTATTACAATAAGGTAGGGCAAAATAAATTTACATCCGATAACACCGAGTATGCGGCTCAAATTTTTTTTATCATATATATTTCAAGGAGTGCAAAATTTTCTCGACCCAAATTCGCTTTTCTCCGTTCAGTGGTAAATCAGGCAAAATTGCGATAAAATAATATTGAGATAATTCAAATAATTAATCAATAAATCCGAAAAGCGAACTTCGCATACTCGGATACGTTAGGCGAAATTGTACTGATCTTTCCTTCTCTTTTTCGACAAAGATAATTAAAATAATCATATGAATGAACAAAACATTCCACAATCAAATGAGCCTATCCAAAGCTCAAAAAATATTTGGATAACTGTTATCATCATTACAGTAACTACCTTGATTGCTGGTAGCGTAATTTATGCTTGGACAAGTTATTCTGCTAAAACAGTTGAACATAATTTGCGAAATGAAATAGATAGACTAAATACTGAGTTAACAAAAAACATTCAAAACCAGAATGAATTGCAAAGCCAGCTTAAAGAACTGCAAGAACAAACTAAAGTCCGACAGGCCGCAACGCCATTAGAGGAAAAGAACGCTAACGCACCTCAATGGCTAACATACAAAGACCAAGATATTTCTTTTCAATATCCTAAAACATTGTGCGGCACTTCTTGGCAAGAAGAATGGGATACGCACAGTTGCGATGAGGATTGGGAGGTAGAAAGAACTAAAAGCGGTCATTCTTCAAGTGATTATGCGGGCGGTGAAAAATATCCTGTAGGTTCGTATATACAAATCATGCCTTCTTATAGTTCATTTGGTTTTGAATTCGGAGGAGATATACAAATTATTTTTGTCTCAAAAGAAAAATTTGATGAAAATATTTCGGATAAATCACTGCAACAGCAAACAATGCAAAAGGGTTATCAAGTTTATATAGAAGAAGGCATAACAGGATATCCTGCTAAAATTAGCAACTACTATCTAACTAATGGCTCAAAATACATAACAGTAAGCAATAACTTCCCCGATAGATATCCGAAATATTTTTCTTTTTTAATAGATTCAATTGAATTGAAATAAAAAAATCAGCACAACTATCGCCTAACAGCGTGTATGCGGCTCAAGAAAAAGTGCGTTATTAATTTTTAGCGGTTGCACTTTTTATTTCACCCATATTTTTACCCTTTTCTTCTTTTAGAATATGATAAGATGGCGTGCAAAAACTTCTCACATTCGGATGAATTAACTGAAATAAATTTTTCAGAACTTTATATTTACCCTAAATTATGAAACATATTCATTTGGAAGATTCCTGGATGATAAAAGCCTCTGTTGAAGAGGTTTTTAGCATCATCGCTGATTTTGAAAACATGCCCAAAAATTTTCCTAAAGTTGCCGAGTCAATCACCATCACGAAACAAGAGGGCAATAATTTGGAAATTGATGCCCAAGTAAGATCTTTCGGCATCAGTTTTCCTGTGCAAATGAAAACCATAATCCTTCCGCAAAGAGGCTTTATTTCCGATAATCAGAGTCCAAAGTTCGGCACATCGGGGCATGAGGAGCTTTTATTGGAAAAGGTGAGGGAAGGCACAAGAATCAACTATGTCTACGAGGTGGATATCCATAAAAAGTGGTTGCGAATTGTCGCCAAGCCGCTTATCGGCTGGTTTGCTATGAAAACATGGGAAAAAGCCGTAGTGAATGAACTGAAAAAAATTTTAGAAAAATAGAACGGGATAAATCCGGATAGAAAATTTACATCTGATAATATAGCACATACGGTTCCTGAATTTTTCAAACAATTCCGGAACTGTATAATGATTCTAATTTGATTTTGATTCAAAATTATGGAAATATCTGATCAAAAATCTGAGCAAGAGCCTATTCCAAAAGATATAAGCGCCGAATTCTTAAGTATGGATACTTTTGAATTTTCGGACTTCCTGAGAACCTTGCGTAAAGAGCCGGCACTATCGATAACGATAGATTGGGCGGATGTACCTACAGCCAGAAGACTGAAAGCGTTCTTGGAGGATTTCAGGACGCTTGGCAAGCAGAAAAGGTCCGCCACTATCAAAGCAACCCAAGAACAGCACGACCAGGAAATGAACGTTTTTGCATCCGGAGTCAAATGGGAAAAAGTTTGATATTTTTTCCCGAAATACTTTTTTATAATGTAATAAAAAACTGAGTAAAAATAACGGACACTTTCGTTTCGAAAGTTAAGCGAGGTTTTTTAAAAAAGTAATTTTTATTTCAAAAAAGATTTAAAATCTTCCGGAGGCTTGGCGGAAAAATGATATTTTTTTCCGAGAAGCTCGAATCTTATCTCGGAAGCATGAAGCATCTGCCGATCTGCATTATGCGATTTGCGATTTGCGATTTGCGATTTGAGCTTATAAAGCTTGTCTCCCACGATCGGATGGCCGATTGAGAAAAGGTGGACTCTTATCTGATGGGTCCTTCCGGTTTTGGGAGAAATTTCCAAAAGAGAGAGGCCGTTGTTAAGTTTTTTGACCAATTTATATTCAGTGATAGCTTCCCGTATCTTGGTTTTTGTCTTTTTTCCGGCGATAGTCTGCCGGCGATAATTGGAAGTCCGCGCCAAGGGTTTGTTTATGATTCCGGTTTTTTCTTCCGGAGCTCCATAAACGATTGCCAGATATTTTTTAAGGACTTCTTTTGCTTTAAACATCCTCTTTAGTTCGTCGAATGTTTTTTTGTTTCTGGCAATAGCCAGGATTCCCGACGTATCCTTATCCAGCCGATGGACTATTCCGGGCCGCATCCTTGACAAAGCGGAGCTATCCTCCGTAATCGATGAAATTTCCGGATATCTGGAAATAACTTTATTTACAACAGTATTGAGTTTTTCATTATAATCCGGGTGGACCTGGAGACCAGCCGGTTTGTTTACGGCAATTATATTTTTATCTTCATATATTATTTCTAGCTCAATTTTGGAATTAGGAAATAACTTTTCTTCAGTCTTTCTGACATTGTCTAAATTAATTTCATCTCCAACACACAATCTATAGCCGGGCTTTATCTTTAAGCCGTTTACAAGAATTCTTCCAGCCTTTATTTCACGGGTGAAATCTCCACGGGAAAAACCGCTGAATTTCTTATCAGTTTTTCCGAGTCCGGACAAGAATTTATCCAATCTTTTTCGAATATCTTTTTTTTGCACCGATATTTTCATAATTTTTTCTTGGCGCTTGTCTTATGCCGCTTGTCGCAGCACAGGACTTGCCAAAAATGATAATCCATTATATACTGACAGGCAAGTAATTATTAAGAAAATTTAATATACATAGGATGATTTAATCCTATCAGTTTTCTTGATAATTTCCTATTTGAATATTTGTAAATAGGAGATTTTTTATTCTCTACGAAACTACAAATCTTTTGCTAATCTACAAATTATACAGAAAATCATTTACAATCCGTATATCTGTAGCTGATTTGTAAATTCGTAGGGAAACAAAAAACGCTAATAAATATTAAGGCAGTTTAACGTTTCTGCAAAAAAATGCAAACAATGAGCGCAAAGAAAAACATATTGGATCAGATAGTGGACAATGTAAAAAAGACGGTTGATAAAGATGAAGATAATTCGGCCATGGGCAAACTTATCGAAAAAACTCCCATAGAATTTCCGGAAATCGGGGATGTCTTGGAAGGAACGGTCATAGATGTCTCTCCTTTTTCCGTCCTTTTGGATCTGGGAAGTTTCGGAACGGGAATCGTGATGGGTAAGGATACCAAAGACGGATTAAGAAATAATAAAAAACTGAAAGTCGGAGACAAGGTTACGGCTACTCTTATAGATCTGGAAAATGAGGACGGCTATATCGAACTCTCCATCCGAGAAGCTTCTTATGATAAGGCGTGGGAAGATCTCGAGTCCAAGAGAGACAACGAGGACGTGGTGGAAGTAAGGGTTTTGGACGCCAACAAGGGAGGCCTTATGGTGGAAGTTAACGGTATTGGCGGATTTCTTCCGGTTTCCCAGCTCTCCGGAGAGCATTATCCGAGAGTCGAGGACGGCAATAAGAATAAAATTTTGGAAAAATTGAAAAAATTGGTCGGGCAGACCCTTACTGTTAAAGTGATTGACACTTATCGCGATGAAGAAAAACTTATCGTAAGCGAAAAGGCGGCGATGAGCGAAAAGGAGGAAGCGATGATCTCCAAGCTTAAGGAGGGAGATGTTATCGAGGGAGAGATAAGCGGAGTGGTTGACTTTGGTGCTTTTGTCAAATTTCTACCCCCTGTCTTATCGAAAGAAGATTCGCAGGAAGGGGATAAATTAGAAGGTTTGGTCCATATTTCCGAGCTGGCTTGGCAATTGATCAGCGATCCCAAGGAAATAGTGAAAGTGGGAGACACGATAAAAGCCAAGATAATAGGGATAGACGATTCCAGGATTTCTCTTTCCATGAGAGCGCTGGAGAAGGATCCATGGGAAAGCATAAAAGAAAAATATCAGGAAGGGAAAATTTATCCGGGGACAGTGGATAAGATAAATCATTTCGGAGCTTTCATATATCTGGATGACAATATCCATGGCTTGGCGCATGTAAGCGAATTTAGCGAAATGTATCCCGGAAAAAAGATGGAGGATATGATAGAAGCCGGCAAGGAATATGAATGGAAAGTCCTTTCTATCGAGCCTAAGGATCACAGGATGGGACTGGTTTTGATGGAATCGAGCAGCAAGGTACAAGTGACAAGCGACAAGAAGACCGGCAAAAAGAGCGAAAAGAAAAAAGCGGCAAGCGATAAGGAAGGTGATAAGAAAAGCGATAAGAAGAATGATAAGAAAAAAGAAACTGAAGTTTCTGCTGAAAAGAAAAAAAAGAAGACCAAAAAATCTGCGAAGAAGAATGATAAGTAGTATTTAAGCTGCTATTATAAATTTTTTTGCTAATCATTTTTATTTTTCAAAACTGTTTTTATCATAAGGTATGATTATTTCAATTACCGGGGATCCCGGATCAGGAAAGAGCACTATCGGCAAACGTTTGGCCAAGAAGCTGAATTTCGATCATTACTATATCGGACAGCTTCGCCGAGATGCAGCCAAGAAGAGGAGAATGACACTGGCGGAATATAATAAATACGGGGAAACTCATCCGGAAACCGATCTTGAAGTGGACGATTATCAAAAAGAACTTGGCGAGAAGAAAGATAATTTTGTCATAGAAGGACGCACTAGCTGGTTCTTGATTCCTCATTCCTTGAAAATTTATATCGCAGTGGATCCCCGGACAGGCGCAGAAAGGGTCTTTGGCCACCTAAAAGAAGACAACGCCCGCAATGAGGATAGCGGGCTTAAAACGGTTGAAGATGTCCTGGAGAGCCACAAAAAAAGGGAGGAAAGCGATACTTTGCGCTATTGGAAATATTACAAAAAGGACTGTTCTGATAAAAATAACTTTGATTTTGTGCTTGACACTACTAATCTAGATCGCCAGGAGGCTTTCGAAGAAGTCTGGCGCTTTGTCCAGGATAAAATAAAATAGATTTTTTATTTTTTTGGAGAATAACAGTTGAAGGAGCATCACCCCTTTTTTAAAAGGGGGTGCCTGCAGAGCAGGCGGGGGATTTAAAAGATTTGCGAATCGGCGATCGTCTGAGTTAATTGAAAATTTTTGCAAATTTCTCTCCCGCCCTTCGCGAAAGACGGGATTACCCTTTGTTAAAGGGAGAATTACGGATCGGCACAATCAAATTTAAAGATGAATAGTTTTATCAAAAAAATCCAATCTTTTTCCAAGAGATTCGATCTTTGGGAAAAAGGCTCGAAAATCATCGTGGGCGTTTCGGGCGGACCGGACAGCGTCTGTCTTTTGGATATTTTGACCATGTTGAAGAAAAGGAATAATTTTGAAATATTGATCGCTCACGTCAATTACGGACTCCGGGGAGGCGATAGCGATAAGGACGAAATTTTTGTAAAAAAATTGGCGCAGAAATACGGATTGGAATTGGAAATCCTGAATGCTGAGAAGGAAAGCGGGAAAAATCCTACGGAGAATTTTTTGCGGGATATCCGTTATGATTTTTTTGAGAAATTGAGAAGGAAAAATAATTTTGATCTGATTGCCGTAGCGCATAATATGGACGATCAGGCGGAAACCGTCCTTATGAGACTCATAAGAGGATCCGGACTTCAGGGACTCGGAAGCATCCGGCCGAAAAATAACTGCATAATCCGCCCCCTTATCAATATCAGCCGGGAAGAAATTATCGGATATCTTAAAAAAAACAATCTCAGATACAGGACGGATAAGACGAATAAAGAAAACAAATTTTTGAGAAACAAGGTCAGGAACAAACTTATTCCGTATCTGGAGAAAAATTACAATCCTTCGATAAAAAAGACCCTGGCCGGTTTGGCGGAGAGCGTTTCCGATGACTATCACTTCATAAGCCGGAGCGCCGATAAGGCTGGCGAAAAAATAGTTTCCAAAAAAAAATATTCGGTTGAGATGAGCGTTAGGGAAATTCTTAAGCTCCATCACTCCTTGCAGAGGCAGGTCATAAGAAATTCAATTTTAAAAATAAGGGAAAGCCTGGCCGATGTGGAGAGCCGCCATATCGAAGAAATTTTAAAGATTGCCAGGAGCCATAAAGGAAAAAGGCAAAAAACGAGGTTTGGGAATTTGAAAGTAGCAAGGAAAGGTGATAAAATCAATATTGTTGTTCAAAAAAACAATGGAACAATTTAACAATTTAACAATTTAACAATTTCATGGATAAATTTTTAAAGAACATACTGCTTCCCTCACTGATAATGTTTATCATTATTTCGGGACTGATGATGCTTTACAACGCGCCTTCCCAAAAAGTGGAAGACGTTTCATTGAGCACGCTGGTGAGCGAAGTCAACGAGGAAAAGGTAAAGCAGATTACGGTTGAGGGAGCGGAGATAAAAATAGAACTCAATGACGGAACTATGCAGAAAGCTTCGAAAGAGGTTGAGAGTTCTTTGACGGAAACGTTGAGCAATTACGGCGTGGACTCAGAAAAACTTCAAAAAGTCAACGTTGAGATAAAAAGGGACTCTTCTTTCGTGATGTGGATGTCGGTCATCCTGCCGTTTCTTCTTCCGATATTGATCATTGTGGGATTCCTCTGGTTTATGATGAGACAGGCGCAAAGAGGAAACACGCAGGCGCTTTCTTTCGGCATGAGCAAAGCAAGAATTCTTGACCCCAAAGATAAGAAAAAGAGAGTGACTTTTAAAGACGTGGCCGGAGCCAAGGAAGCTAAAGAGGAGCTTATGGAAGTGGTTGAATTTTTAAGAAGCCCTAAGAAGTTTCTCGATATGGGGGCGAAAATTCCCAAAGGAGTGCTTCTTTTGGGTCCTCCCGGAACAGGAAAGACATTGGTTGCCAAAGCGGTGGCGGGAGAAGCCGGCGTGCCTTTTTTCAATATAAGCGGATCAGAATTTGTAGAGATGTTTGTGGGGGTGGGAGCTTCCCGGGTAAGGGATCTGTTCAAGCAGGCCAAAAAGAAAGCGCCAGCAATCGTTTTTATCGATGAAATCGATGCGGTGGGGAGGCATCGCGGAGCCGGATTGGGCGGGGGAAACGACGAGAGGGAGCAAACTCTCAATCAGATTCTGGTGGAAATGGACGGATTCGAAACGGATGCCAATATAATTGTAATAGCGGCCACCAATAGGCCGGATGTTTTGGATCCCGCTCTCCTGAGACCGGGAAGGTTCGACCGCAGAGTAATGCTCGATCTTCCCGATATCAAAGAAAGGGAAGCGATATTAAAGATACATACCGGAAATAAAAAACTCGATAAGAATGTCGATCTGAAAAATATCGCCCAAAGGACTCCTGGATTTTCCGGAGCTGATCTGGCCAACCTGATAAATGAAGCGGCAATCTTGACGGCGAGAAGGAATGAAAAGGTTATTGGAATGGAATCTTTGCGCGAGTCGATAGAAAAGGTCATGCTGGGACCAGAGAGGAAAAGCCGGGTAGTCGGAAAAGAGGAGAAAAAAATAATAGCTTATCATGAAGCGGGGCATGCTTTGGTTGCAGTTTTTTCGCCCAATGCGGATCCGGTACAAAAGATATCCATAATTTCCAGAGGAAGCGCCGGGGGTTATACGATGAGCGTTCCTGCGGAAGACAAGAGACTTCATAGCAGATCCCATTTTCTGGATGAGCTGTCGGTTCTTTTGTCCGGATATGTTACCGAGAAAGAAGTTTTTGGAGATATTACCACAGGCGCTTCCAACGATTTGGAAAGAGCCACTCATATAGCTAGATCGATGGTGACTCGCTATGGAATGAGCAACTTGGGACCGAGAACTTTCGGAAAAAAAGAGGAGCTGATTTTTCTCGGAAAGGAGTTAGGCGAAGAAAAGGATTACTCCGAAGAAACCGCTCTCAAGATCGATCAGGAAGTTTCCGGAATAATCGAATCGGCCAAGGAAAAATCGGCTAAAATAATCACTGAAAAAAGAGAGGTGCTGGACAGGTTGGCTGAAACCCTTTTAGAAAAAGAAACAATCGAGAAGGAAGAATTCGATGAAATTATGGGATTGCCTGATAAATCTAGGAATCGGGACAAACCCGAGAAAGAATCTTCCGGTAAAGAGCTCGAGAAAAAATAAAATTTTCAAATACTTCACTTATAAAAACTTCCGGATCATCCGGAAGTTTTTGCCTTTTGCCTTTTTAGGATTGACTAATGGCCTATTTGGGCGTAAAATAATCGTTAGTTTTGAGATTTTGAGACATGAGACCGGAGCATGGTGTTCGCCTAGGCGAACTAGCACTTCCGTCCAGAGCGGATAACCTGTCCTAAGATGAACCCGGGATGTTGCGGATATTTATCCGCAACAGGCTCGAATCAATAACGATCCGGTTGAATAAATATAGTAAGTCATATCAATTTAATATCGGAGCATGGTGTTAACGGCTAGCACGTATGGTTTGGGACCATATAGTCTGGGTTCGAATCCCGGTGCTCCGACAAAGTTTTAAGAAGGTATTCTTTTTTTGAGGATATCTTTTTAGTTTTAAAATGAACCGGGATTCGAAGGGCGCGAGCGGGTCGAGCGCCCAGGCCCGAAGGGGAA
>Ga0172382_10012677_pt1 | contig 10961 bp, 8 predicted proteins | sample Leawel138RmetaG_FD_122245 | JGI IMG/M metagenome (GOLD analysis project Ga0172382, IMG submission 122245) | Leachate microbial communities from a municipal landfill in Southern Ontario, Canada - Leachate well 138R metaG | ecosystem: Engineered > Solid waste > Landfill > Unclassified | place...
AACGGCAAGTATCTTGCCGAAGCCCTGAAAGCCTGCGGGGGCATGGTGGAGCTTAAGGTGGTAGACGGGTCAAGCCCGATGCTCTTTAGCTCCAACGGCTACAAGCTGGTGGTCATGCCGATGCTCACCGGTGAAAGCCGGAAAGCCGAAACCGCCGAGGAAAACACAACCGAGCCTGAAAACGAACCGGCAACCGAACCCGCCGAGACAGCCGAACCGGCAGAGATGGAAGCCGAGGTAACCGGTGAAACCGAGGAAAACGAACAGCCGGACACCGAGGCAACCGAGAAAGCCGAGGCGGTAGCCGAAGCCGAGACAATTGCCAAAGCCGAGAAGCCGAAGTCAAAGCGGAAGCGGGATAGAAAGCGAGAGCCGGTAGCGGTATAGCCTGAAGCCGAACGAAGTCTAAAAACTGAACGCTTGAACTCACAAAACAGCCACGCAGAGAGAGGCGGGGTAACCCGCCTCTTTTTGTCTATTTAGGGGTATCTCTACTCCGAGCGGGGTAGGGATGCCCCTTTTCTGTGTCCAAAAAGGGCAGGGAGTGCCGATGCCCGACGGCAGTGCAAGGCACAATGGCAGGGAATTACCGGCGGTCCCGTACTTTTGGAAGTCCGCTTGGACAGTTGCATGGTACGAGCCAGGACCAAAGGAAGTAGGCGCTCCCAATTTACAAATCATGAAGAAAGGAGGCAAAACTATGCCTATAAAGTGGAGCGGACTCAGGGTGGTTGAGGCGATGGATATGGCGGAGGAATACGTCAGCCAGGCCATCGAACCCCTGGAACAAGCCCTGCTGGTAGCTGAAGAAGCCGCCAAGATACCCAACCTGCCCGACTACATGAAAGACCGTATCAACCGGCTTATCGAGGAGCTGAAACGGCTTACCGGCGGTGTTATCTACGGCCATGAAACGCCGAGTTACCTGATATCTTCTATAGACTCTGTCCGCGGCAACATCCCGAAAGACGCTCTGGAGCAAGAGAAGTCCAGGGAACGAGCAGGCAGTCAGCCCGCCCTGGTCTAGACTAATTCACCCAATCCTATAGGGCTACCCTTGCCCAAAATCTGAGAGAAGGGAGGTGAAAACATGTCAGGACAGCTCGATTTGTTCGAGGGGGTGAAGCTGGCGGAACCAGAACCGCTTACCACGGTAAAACTGGGACGGAAAGAAGCCCGGATACCGCTTCGTAAGCAACGCAGGGAAGCCGTAAAACGCCTTATGGAGATACTGGAAGAGCTGGAAGGCAAGGACATCTACCTCGGCTCTTATGACGCCGGCGGCAGGCACTTCTGGCTGGATAACCTCAAGCTCCAACGGCTTCAACTAGAATGGCATCCCACCAGGTATAAAAACGACCAGAACTACATCCCTGGTGTCATCGTGCTCTGGGGAAGCAGGTCAGCTAGTGTTCGGATATTCACCGATTACCTGGTGGCCGTCCGAGAGCAAGAGTATCAAGGTTACTTTCATTACCTGCTGGACTTCCGTAACGGCTTCTGGCAAAGCCAGATTGATAACTTCAGGTCGCACTATGCCTGTTTGCACATAACCAGGTTCAAGGACTGAAGAAAGGAGAGAAATTATAATTGAATAAGACCGTAGAGCAAGGTATCTCGGATATCGTGGGATGCCTGACAGACCCTATTGTTGTTTTCCCAGGCGGTTGGGGAGATACTATCCCCCAATGGCTGAAGACATCCATCACCCTGGAGAGAATGATAGTCGATATGAAAGGTATGAAGGGGGAGGAGCCGATCGGTACCGAAGCCGAGGCCTGCGCCTATCTCATGACGGTATCCCTGACACAGCCTTTGGATAGCGACTGGACCCAGATCTACCTTTACGTTGCCAGTCAGACCTATAAACGATGGGAGAAAGGAGATATGCCATCGGATATCGTCGTAGATTCGCTCAGCGATTACCAGATGGGAGAACTGAACCGACTTAAAGCCTGGATATACCGACAGCGAGTTAAAGCGAGGCTAGAAAGAGATAGAGTAGAGCGAAGGGAAAGGAGAGAGGAAGCCGCCACACAACTGGAAGCGGAACAGTTGGCGTTGTTTGAGTTCTGAATCCGGAAATGTTTATATGTAGTAGCCAAGACATCATTTGACAGTTGCGACCTCTCTGACAGCCGTATCTGTCGGCTGTAATCTATCCAGCATCTTATCGTCCGCCAGTGACTTGCTGTCCACAAAGGTCTGGTACGGCGTCTTGCCGAAACAATACTTCCCAGAGTGTGTCCGCTCTGTATTGTACTCCTCTATCCACCGATCCGCATCTTCCTGGATTTCCTCAAGGCTGTGATATATCTTTTTCCTGAATGCTACGGCGTAGAATTCATCCTGGATTGTCTTGTGAAAGCGCTCGCAGATACCGTTGGTCTGCGGTGACTTCGCCTTCGTCTTTGAGTGGTCTACATCCTCGATCGCCAGGTAGAGCTCGTATTCGTGTGTCTCCCGGTTACCGCAGTATTCCGTTCCCCGATCCGTCAGGATTCGCAGCAGTTTGACCTTATGCTCGTCGTACCAGGGGATGACGCGGTCATTGAGGAAATCGGCGGCGACAAGGGCATTCTTGCGGTCATAGAGCTTGACGAAGGCTACCTTACAGTAGGTATCGATAAACGTCTGCTGGTAGATCCTGCCGACACCCTTCAGCGTGCCGACATAGTAGGTGTCTTGGGCACCCAGGTAACCGGGATGAAGGCTTTCTATCTCACCGTGGGATTCCTTCTCGTCTTTGGCCTTCTCAAGCGCTCTCACCTGCTCCTCGGTCAGGACCAGGTTTTCCTGCGCAGCCTTGGCTTCCAGCGCCTTGAGACGTTTCTTGAAGGTCTCCAGGTCATGGCGGAGCCAGATAGACCTGACCCCGCCGGGAGATACGAAGATGCCGTTCTTCTTGAGTTCGTTGGAGGCGCGGAGTTGGCCGTAAGCCGGCCGTTCGATGGCGAAGGCAACGACAGCCTTCTCGACATGCTCCTCGACGCGGTTCTTGATACAGGGCTTCTTCCGGCTAATCTCCTGGAGGGCTAGCTCGCCGCCCTGGTCATAGAGCTCCTTGAATCGGTAGAAACTGTCTCGTGAGTAGCCCATAACCTTGCAGGCCTGAGAGACGTTGCCCAGCGTGCTGGCTAACTTTATTAGCCCGAGCTTGTTCTTGATGATCTTTTCTTCTGTGGTCATCCGACATTTCCTTTCAAGTTCGTTTTCAATTTACCCGAAATGTCAGATTAAGTCTAGACCACTACAGTTTATAGAAGGGGCTCGGGGATTTCCCGAGCCCCTTTTTTCCCTCTTCGAGTGATGTGGTTATGAATATCGTCTTTCTATACTGCTTGTTCTGCTCTAATCTGCTCATATACCTGTTTTAGCAAATTACTAGATACCATTTTTTGGAATTCCTTATCATTCATAAACCGGGCGAAGATATCCTCATTCTGTTCCATCCGATCGATAATTAAATCCTCCAGGGCTTTGTCGAACACATACTTGAAATTATCTATAGGGTTGGCTATTGCAGCCTGTCTGAGACCTTCATCAGCAACTGCCTCTTCACGTATTTGATTAAAAAAGAGTTCGTCTGCAGGCTTAAAGTCAGTACCAAACCGCTCATTAACAATGTCAATTAATCTAGATAGCTTGACCTTTTCTTCGTGAGCGGTACCTGAACCAACAGCAGTAGGGCCGGTAACCTCTCCGCCTTCACCAGATTTAAGCTCTATAGAGCCTTCACTGATTTTCTGTAACCTGTAATATTTCAGGTTGACTTCACTATCGAAGTGATATCTGGCATCATTCCTGCGTCTTGGCAGTTTATTAATTAAAAATCGAATATAAGTATATAGCTTTTCCAAGTCAGAATCCTGATACGGGATGACCTGAGAGAGGAAAGAATATAGGTTACGGAAAGTGAGAAGAAGATGCCTGAAATCCTCTTGTGAATCCTCGTCCAGAGCCTTAAAGCGGTTTACTGCTGGATCTAAAATTGAGTTCATTAAGGCATGATCGCCCGGACTTTGAGTAGTTTTTGATTTGAAAAAGACTTCACAAAAATTCTGTACTTCTTCATTGTAGTATATCTGTTGTTCTTCCATCTGTGCTTGGAGAATGTATAGCTGATGAGGATCGCCTTGCTCACTGATTACTGTCTGCTCATAATACGGCTTAAATGATTCGTAGATTTCATCGGGGTCATTGACAAAATCAAGTACGAAAGTATCCTCTTTACCGGGAGCCGTGCGATTAAGCCGCGACAAAGTTTGTACAGCCTGGACGCCTGATAGTCTTTTATCTACATACATCGTGTGTAAGAGAGGCTGATCGAACCCAGTCTGATACTTTTCGGCAACCAGTAGAACTTGGTATTCACCAGAGGCGAATTTATCTGGCACTTCCTTATCTCTGATACCCTTATTCATCTCAACTTCGGTATAGGTTCTCTCTTTGAAATCAGGATCAACCACCGTTCCAGAGAAAGCTACGAGTGTCTTGATATAAGAATAACCCTTTTCTGCTATGTATTTATCAAAGGCCTGTTTATAGCGTACGGCATGCAAACGTGAACTTGTGACGACCATTGCTTTGGCTTTACCACCAATCTTGTGCCTGGTGAATGTTCGGAAGTGTTCGACCATAACTTCAGTCTTCTGGGCAATATTGTGGGGATGTAAAGACATAAAGCGGGCTAATGCTTTCGCTGCTTTCTTTTTTTCTACTTCAGGATCGTCTTCAATAGACTTTATGATTCGGTAATATGTTTTATAGGTGGTATAGTTTTTCAGGACATCCAGAATGAAGCCTTCTTCTATAGCCTGCCTCATACTATAGAGATGAAATGCTACAGGCTTGCCATCTATACCATGATGCCCGAATACATCCAGCGTTTTATATTTAGGCGTGGCTGTGAAGGCAAAGAAGCTGATGTTGGGCTGCTTACCTCTCTTGGCCATCGTCTTGAGAATTTCTTCTTCATAATCAGGTAATCCCTCAGCTTCTGCTTCTTCCTTGGCCTGTTTTTTGATGCTTTCACCTGACAAAACACCCTTTAGGTCGGCAGCACTTTCACCTGATTGTGAGCTGTGGGCTTCATCAATAATCACGGCATACTTCCGGCTCGGCAGATCACCGACCTTCTCGGTAACAAAGGGGAATTTCTGAAGCGTGGTTATTATTATTGGAGTTCCAGCCACAAGAGCCTGCCCGAGCTGAGTTGAATCGACGTCTATTTTCTGGACTACTCCCTGTTTATGCTCAAATTGATAAATAGTATCCTGTAGCTGTCGGTCCAAGACAAGCCGATCGGTAATGACTACCACAGAATCAAAGACTTTTTCATCCTGCTCATTGTGCAAACTGGCCAGACGATGTGCCAGCCAACCGATTGAATTACTCTTACCGCTACCGGCTGAATGCTGTATCAAATAGTTAGTACCCGGACCAGCGGTTCTAGAATGTGCCTCCAGTTTTCTTACCGAATCAAGCTGGTGATACCTGGGGAATATCATCGCCTCTCTACGAATTGTCTTGCCGCCTATTGTTCTCTCTGTTGTCTCAATGTGGAGGAAGCGCGCAAGAATGTCCAGGAAGCTATCTCGCTGCCAGATTTGCTCCCAGAGATATGCAGTCTTATAACCGCTGGGATTCTGAGGATTACCAGCACCGGTTCCATCGCCCTTATTAAAGGGCAGAAAGTAGGTCGATTCACCTTTTAGCTGTGTTGTCATGTAAACAAGGTCTGGATCTACGGCAAAATGCACCAGCGTTCGTTTTTTGAACTCAAAGATTTTTTCACGGGGGTCACGGTCATGCATATACTGGTATCTGGCATTTTCTACATTCTGCCCACTCATAGGATTTTTGAGCTCAGCGGTAGCAATAGGAATTCCATTCAAGCTTAGCAGCAAATCAATCGACTGTTCTCCAGTGGTACTGTAGTGTACTTGACGAGTAACAGTGAGACGGTTGGCATCGTAAGCTTTCTTAAGATCAGGATTCATGCCAGAGGCCGGAGCGAAATAGGCTACTCGGAAGAGTTTGCCATAGCATTTGAATCCATGACGGAGCACATTCAGACTACCCTGTGAGTCCATTGTTTTGCACAGGTCATCTAGTAAGATGGTTGCCGCACTCGCCTTTACGGAATTTTCCAGGTATTGCCATTCTTTGAACTGTGTTTCTTGGACAAAGGGAATGATAACGGTTGGATCAATACAACGCTCACGGTCGAAATTGGCCGGGTCCGCTTTAATGTAACCACCGTCTGTAAGCAGAGATTGTTCTATTGCTTCTTCAAATGCTTTCTCTTTATAGTATTGGCTCAAGTTAACTTACCTCGTAGCTTTTTACAATCATGGGTTTGGCTTTTTCAAGGTCTTCTGAATTACGCAAACGTAATTCGAGGTCACCAGTACCAAAATGACCTATATTGCGGACATCTCTGGCAAAATCATTCCCAAGAGAAATTAAGTCAACGCTATCTGGATCAAGTTTTAGGTATACCAGTATTAAGCTGCTTTGAGGGTGTACTTCCACGCAAGCAAAATTCTTGATACGTTTGTAGGCGAAATAATTTTTACACGTCTTTTCCTGCACATCGTCTCCGAGGGCGAGCATGAAGGAACGCAAGCTTTCATATCTATCTTTTTGTTCTTGAGAGGCTTTTTCGAGGTAGCCGCTCACCGTCTGATATTTATTCTTCACTCTCTTACTTGCTTCCGGAATATTGCTTTCTTTAGAGTTACTGGGAGTTGTAACATTAACTAGCTCCATTAGCAGGAAACCATCACCGTATTTTCGATAACGTATTAGTTCGATATTGCGAGGAATCTGTTGAACAGCGTGTTCATCATATCTATTGAAATCGCCCGCGATACAAATGAGCCTGGGACTGGTCCATTCTATCTGTTCTGCGTGCTGTTTACCGAATTTTTCCATTACCAGCAATCGGAAATCTGATTTATGGTCAAGCAGCCAGTCCAGGTAATAGAGACCTTGATTGATAACATTTTCGTTTGAGGAACGTTTATATTCGATAATGATCGGGCATCCGTTTTCATCGATACCCAATGTATCGATACGGCCTCGCTGGCGAAGCCCTGTGGGATGCTCAGTTGCAAGGAAACGCACTCCAAGAAACGCTTCTAGATTGTTTTCTATCAAAGTCTGTAATGATTTTTCAAGCTCAACAGATGAGCTAGATAGTTCGCTGACCTTCCTCCCCTGGATATTAAAAAGTTTGATATCACTCATGTTGCCTCCTTACGCACATCTATTTTGCCAGTGACAGCAGCTGTGATAAGGGCGGAGCGGTACTCCTGTAGCTTCTCTATGGCCTGGTTTATCCTGCTAACAAGACTGTCAATTCTAAATGTTTCCTGGTCAAGGTAATCGACAATCACCTGCTGTTCTTGTGGTGCAGGGTAAGGGCATGTGAAATCTCTAATGTATTTATCAGATACTCTCTTTTGCCCTGCGGCACCATACATCTCGGATTCACCAATATAGCGAAAAGCATGGCTAATAGTTATATACATGAGAAACCTTCTGTCTAAATCGGGAGTCGGACGAATTATATGCAATTCGGTAGTACCGAAGCCAATCCCATTTAATAAACCTTCGCTAATGGCTCCTTTGCCGTTTTCGAAACACGGAGTTATTTTTGCTACTAGTACATCACCATCGCGAAAGTAAGTATATCCTTCAGATACTGAACTCAACTCTCGAGTCTGTTCAATGTTCAGGTCTCCACAACCAACATTTTCCATTGGCAAGAAAGTAACTTCTAGATCAGGAGATAAATTTCTAGTCTCCGTTTTACTTGGATTAATCTTGGATAAAAATCTAAGTCTTTTCATCTCCCAATGTGCAGGTATCTCACCAAGCCACTCGATTCCGCTACCTTTCATGGGTGCATCGGGGTTAAGACCTTTGGTTATTGTGTGGGTTATCAGGGCGGTGCGCTGTTCCTGTAATAGTTCGATAAGCTTCTGTTTCCTGGCTATTAGTTCATCAATTTTGCGGGTTTCGCGGTCAAGGAAATCGGCAATGATTTGTTGTTCTTCTGTTGAGATCATAGGAAAGGGAAGATTACCAATTTCAATAGCATTTATAGCGGGGTAACTCACGCCTACCGATCGCGCTACTATCTCGTTAACAAACCATTCAGACCGTGCCCAGTAGAAGAGGAACTTCGGGTAAACTGAGGCTCCGGGGGCTAATACTGCAAAACCTGTAGAACATATTAAATTGCCATTTACCTTTTCTATGAAGCTTATTGCTTTTAGGTACGTTCTGACCGTAGAAACAATTACATCACCGTCCTGCACGATACGCCTTGCTCTAGAAGGTGCATCGCTGAAAATAATACTCTCAGATGGCGTCCAATATCCTTCAGAATTAACACTATTGATATCTATATAGAGGAACTCATATTCTAGTTCTGTTGTTTCCGGTAATGCTAATCGGTTAACTGCACAGAAATATTTTAATGGTTTGAAACGCCATTGATTCGAGCATTCCGAAAGCCACGGTATAACTCGGTCGCCTGGCGCTATACTATTATCTAAAACTCCAATTACCACTATATTCAGCCTCTTTAAATTGTCAGGGTTGTTTGATAATGCCCCACTTCATTAGAATCATCCTCCCAGGAGATCTCACATTCAAAAGGAGGAGCACAGCCCATTGTTAATGCTAATAACCTTGTGGCTTGAGAATGTGGCCCAATACGGCTTATCTTACCTTCACCACTCACAGCAGCTTGGTGCTCGTCAAATGGTTGCCCATCCATCTTGATCTCCACATTTCGGGCCTCACAATCGCCAGTATTTTCAATAGCTAGCCGATGATTACGTTGCCCATAATCTACAATTGCCGCCTGCAACTTAGCTTTCGATGTTGCCTTCTTCCGCTCATATTCTTTGGCCTCTTCAATCTTTACAAGCCGTCTCTGAAGATCAGCGTTTTCTTTCCCCAGGCGGTGAGTCTTAATCCCAAAGTATATAGCCACGGTAACCGCTACAACTGAAATCACCAGAGATATATACTCTGTCATCCCGCCACCTCGTTTATCATCCGTACAATGTCTTTCTCAATTTCCTTGATATCCGCTTCTATTTCTTCTAACGGCCGCGGTGGTACATACTTGTAGAAATGCCGCGTAAAAGGTATTTCATAGCCAATCTTGGTCTTGCTCTCATCTATCCAGGCGTCTGGCACGTGGGGCAGGACTTCACGCTGAAAATATTTGTGGATATCTTCTTTAAGCGGTACATTCTCATAATCGCGTAACTCAGTGTCGGGCTCTGGTTTGCCTTTAGCGTCGGTACAGATGTCCGCTGTTTCATCACGCTCGGACAATGCGTTAATGATGGCTTTCTTTAGCGGAGCAGCCGGCTTAATCCCCTTTTTATTACAGGCAGCAAGCAGGTCCACTTCAAAGGCATCACGGTTTTTGTAATTCTTCGAGGCATCCATGCCTCGCAATACCTGGAGAATAGCCTCCTGTAATTTTTCCCCTGCCTCTATCTCAGCCTGTCCAGCCGCTCCTTTCTTTCTGGATTTTGCCAGATTCTGGAAAGCCGAGGCTTCTCGTAGAGCTTCGATACGCTCTGGTAGAACCTGGAAGCTAAGCTTTAAAGGACGCTCTACCGTTATCTTACAATATCCGAAATCCTCATTATCAAATATTTTGGTGTGTTCGTTTTCCTTAAACTCTCCGTAGATATTGGTAATATCTTGTATCTGCTGTTCGCTGATCTCATTACGCTTCTGACCAAGGCTCCGTCGCATCTTCTGATAATAATCTACCGCATTGATAAGCTGGATTTTCCTCTTCCTCTCCGGCGTTTTCTTATTGGTCACCAGCCAGATATAAGTAAAAATACCTGTATTATAGAAAAGCTGATCTGGGAGGGCGATGATAGTCTCCAACCAATCATTTTCGATAATCCACTTACGTATGTTGCTTTCTCCGGACCCAGCATCACCCGTAAAAAGCGGCGAGCCATTAAAGACAATACCAATACGGCTGCCCTCTGGCTTCATTTTGGATATCATGTGTTGCAGAAAGAGAAATGAGCCGTCATTAATACGAGGTAAACCAGCACCAAAGCGTCCGTCTAGTCCTTGTTGGTCGAATTCCTTGCGAATAACATCTTCTTCGGGCTTCCACTCTACACCAAAAGGCGGATTAGCGAGCATATAATCAAATTTATCCCTTGCGAAACCATCATTGGTAAAACTATCATCAAATTTAATATTCTCTAGACTCTGCCCTTTTATCATCATATCTGAACCGCAAATGGCGTATGACTCCGGATTATATTCCTGCCCGAAAACTACGAGCCTTGCGTCCGGATTCAATTGGTGCAGATACTCATCCGCTACTGAGAGCATTCCTCCAGTGCCACAGGCAGGATCGAAAAGAGTCTTGATTATACCCGGTTTAGTCAGAATATCTTCATCTGGATCAAACAACAGATTTACCATAAGGCGAATAACTTCTCTTGGTGTAAAGTGATCACCAGCCTCCTCGTTTCGTTGTTCAGAAAACCTTCGAATTAGCTCTTCAAAAATATAGCCCATTTCGATATTGGGTACGGTCTCCGGGTGAAGATCGAGTTCACTGAATTTTGAGACTATCAGGAATAGGCGATTGGCTTTATCTAACCGGATAATGTGTTCTTCAAATTCAAAATTCTCAATAATTTCACGTGCTTTTGAAGAGAAGCTTTTAATGTAATGACTCAAGTTGTCTGCGATGTTATTCGGGTCACCTCTCAGACTTTGGAAATTAAATTTACTGGTATTATGAAATTGTTGCCCAGCAGCACGATTAAGAATTTGTTCCAGATCTTTTACTGGGCCCCCTTTCAGGTTGTCCAATCGTTTCAGAACCTTCCCCCTGGTAGGTTCAAGGACACAATCAAGACGACGCAGTACAGTCATAGGAAGCA
>Ga0172382_10012679_pt1 | contig 10959 bp, 11 predicted proteins | sample Leawel138RmetaG_FD_122245 | JGI IMG/M metagenome (GOLD analysis project Ga0172382, IMG submission 122245) | Leachate microbial communities from a municipal landfill in Southern Ontario, Canada - Leachate well 138R metaG | ecosystem: Engineered > Solid waste > Landfill > Unclassified | place...
CGGATCGGTCTCGAATAGGTATTTCTAAAAAATCGGGCATAAAACCGGGTTTAATGAAAATTGTCTGTTGTTCAAAGGTCTCCTATTGAATCAAGCAGCGTACCGTACCATTGCTGAGAATTATTTTCCGATTTGAAAATCTGATTCCAACCTATCTGAGGTACTTTCAATAGGCGTTCTTTTTCCTTCGGTGCATCGAATCGCTCGACCGGACCTTCTATAATACCAAGACCTTTGTGATGACCAAATTCATAACTCTCGGTCATCATTAATTGCATTCCAAGACAAATTCCAACCAATGGTTTGGAGGATTCAGAAATGAAACGCAGGACACTCACCAAATCCAGGCGTTGCAACGCCGACATGGCATCACCAAAGGCGCCAACCCCTGGTAAAATTACAGCTTCTGCATCTAGAATGTCCTTCTTGGAACTTGTTATGATTGAATTCAGTCCGACAATAGTGCATGCCTGCGCGATGCTGAAAAGGTTGCCCAATCCATAATCCACAATTGCAACCCGCGGTGAAGGATCAGCCATTCTTTACCTTACTGCATGTCTGGTGAAACATCGGCTTCTCCAGGAAACTACGGCAGGCAATGCCCCTGTCTGACAAAAAAGATTTGATTTGATCGATACTGGCATCCTGAATTTTCGAAAATACCTTGCCTTGTTTCAGGAACTCAATGTTTCCTTCTTTTGTATAATCACCACTGGTTGTGCCGTTGGTGCGAATAAGGTTATAGTGCAAAATTGAAGCTAATGCGACAGCTTCCGCTTTTCCATGGATAATTACGTCGTATATGTCGCTTATCTTTCCAGCTCCACCACCGGCTATAACCGGAACTGAAACAAGTTCAGCAATTCGACTGATAAGTTCCTTATCAAACCCATTTCCGGTTCCTTCCCTGTTGATTGAGGTAATCATCAACTCGCCTGCACCCAACTCAACGGCCCGAACCGCCCATTTAAAAACATCAATATCCGTTCGATCCCGACCGTAGTTCACGCAGGCTTCATATGTGCCGTCTGTGTTCCTGATTGCTTCGATAGATACAACGATTGTCGAAGAACCAAACGTACGTGAGGCCTCTTTGATTAAATCAGGATAGGCGATCACGGCTGTGTTAAGAGAGATCTTATCGGCACCGGCACGAAGAACAGCTCTAATATCATCCAAGCTGCGCAGACCGCCTCCAACTGTCAAAGGTATGAAAATTTCACGAGCCGTCTTTTCTATGATTTCTAAGAGGCTGTTACGACCATAAAGACTTGCAACTGCGTCCATATAAATCAGTTCGTCAGCGCCATTTTCATAATAGTAGCGGGCAAAACGTTCGGGTTTCCCAAGCACTCGCAATCCTTCAAAAGAGATGCCTTTGACAAGATTTGGTCCTTTAATGTCCAGGCGAGGAATTATACGAATATTCATATTATGAAAGTATGTTTTTTCTCATTTCATTCTGACAACACATAGAAATAATGTCGGTATTCCTGATTCTGAAATCGTGCTAATACTAATATGTCCTTTTAAACTAATTTCATGTCCAATAGAGCATCTGTGCTGCAATTGCGCGCATAAAATCGAGCGCTACTGAAGTGTTTTTTGAGAATTTTACATTTGCCGGTAAAATTTCACCAGGTATTCAAGCCCCCATCCACAATGATGTTCTGCCCCGTGACGTAACTTGATGCATCAGAGGCCAGATATAGCAATGCCCCGACCATTTCGTATGCGTGGGCCATTCTGTTCATAGGGATACGGGCTGAATAGAGACGCTTGAATTCATCATTTTGCCCGCTTTCAGTGCCGCCCGGTGTTAATGTATTGACTCGAATTCCCTTATCGGCCCAATACGTTGCCAGATATTTCGTCAGTCCGATTACTGCCGCTTTCGATGCCGTGTACACCGCCGGTGTATTTATTTTTCTCCCAAGGTAGAAAGAACCTTCATATATTCGATGATCGGGTGCCATTACTCCATAAATTGAAGCGGTCTGAATTATGCTGCCTCCTTTGCCCTGCGCGATCATCTGTTTTCCCACTGACTGGGCAACCAAAAACATACCCTCAAGATTTACCGACATTATTTGCCGCCACTGACCCAGACTGTATTGCTCGAACGGAGCAAAAAAAGCATCTAAATCGTCCGATTTCCCCGCCGCATTATTGTGAAGGATGTTAATTTCCCCGAACTTTTCAACAATTTCCTTCAGCATTGTCGTAACCGAAGACAGATTTGATACGTCACATCCGACTCCGATATGACTGCCTCCGTATCGGTCAGTCAAGGATTTTGCGAATTCTAACGCCTCTGATTCCTGCACATCAACTACGGCGACTGTGGCACCTGATTCGGCGAGCCCTGCACAGAAGTGCCTGCCGAGAATACCGGCCCCTCCCGTAACGACAGCTTTTTTCCCCGATAAGTCAAATAGGCCGCGGTATGAGATCTGGTTCATTGAGCGTTTCGTCTCCTCAGTATGAGTTCAACAATGTCAAAATCGAGCTCCGAATCTATATCAACTGAACGCTCTGCCGGCATGACAAAAAGCCTTGTCTTGTCATTGAAAATCGTAGGATAGTCAAATAAGGCGGATCGCTTCCATACATAAATCGATGCATTCATATCAAAACATCGCGGCGAATCCTGGCGGCGAACCACAGGATTATCCAACGGTTTGGAAAGTTTTACGACCTCATCCTTATCGAGTTCTACCAGATTGAAGTAGGGCGAACGCCGTGCCGGTGCAGCGGTAATAATGTTCGATGCGCCGGTGCGCTCTAGTAAATCAACGGCACCGTGTATATCCTCAATTAAGCGTAAGGGGGAAGTGGCATCCAAATCGACTATGATATCAAATAAATTGCCAAAATAGCTTTCAGCTTGCGTCACGCAATGACGTATCGCGGGCAATTTGGCAGCATTGTCCGTCGCAAGTTCCTGCGGGCGTGCAATCAACAGATCGGCGCCGTATTTGCCTGCAACATCAAGGATTTCATCCGAATCGCTGCTCACCGCAATTAAATCAAAAAGTCCGCTTTCGCGCGCCTGTTCGATGCTGAACGCAATTAACGGCCTGCCTTTCAAATTACGCAGATTCTTGTTTTTTATTCCTTTGGACCCTCCTCTCGCACACACGGTACATAATCGATTCATCGTTCTACCCAGCAATTCATATATATCGCTTTTTCCGCAGCTTTGATCGTATAGACGGTTTCCAGGGCTTCTTCGGCAGTGCAAAGCTCTTTGCTGCGCCCTTCCAAAATGCATTGATGCTGCCTGCAATACGTGTCATCCCGGTTTACGGCAAATACTTCGGGTGAATTATTTATTGAAAATGTGTTATTGATCAAATCGGCTTTCACCGTGTGCCGATCGCTATTCATTATAATTTCCCTGCGTGGAATTCGATCGAGATAATTCATGTGAATGGAAACAAGCGGGCAATGCAATGTTTCCATTAGAAGGGAACAGGCATCTTCTGTTTCAATATCAAGGGTACTGAAATGCCCTCCCATTGCTGTCAGGCGGAGCCATTGCCCAAAAAGCCAATAGACGTAATCCAGTTCGTGGCTGAGGTCCCTCAATACGCCTCCGCCCTCATTTTTTTTTGCTGAATAGCTTCTGCTGTAGTCCCTTCCGGGCCGCCACTCAGGCAGGTAAGAACCTGCATAGATATCGGCAGTGATCGGCTTTATCGATGTGCTGCTCATAAATTTTTTCAGCCGCACAAGCACGGGGTGGAAACGAAGATTGTAGGCAACGGCAAAAAGAGAAAAATCATTGGCGGGCAAATCAGCGGGAGTCTCAAAAAGAGGTTTTTCGACAAGAAGATATCCGTTAAAACCATATTCCGCCAAAGCTTTGATTGTGTCAAAGTGCTCACTGGTTCGATTTGCCACGACAACATATTCGGGATGAAATGAGTGCAAAGCAGTTGGTATATCATTGAAACAGGGATTAAAATCAATGATACGGCGGCTCATGACCGCCACATGACATCCTAGCTTTTCAAGTATGTTCGCATGGCGTAACCCGATAGAGCCATACCCTATTACCAGAGCTTTCATGTCAGTCAATGCTCATCGCGTTGATTCCAAGATCTGCAGAATACCGGCAATGTGGAATTTAAAAGCCACTTTCATCTCTTACATCGTAAAAAATTTTTTTCAGGATATTGTCAAGGTTGATCTCTTTTACATGCTTTTTAATTTTCAAAGCGGCGCCACCTTCCCCGTAGGGATTTTTTACGTTTTTCAGCAATGACTGAAATCGAATTGAATAGAGCTTCTCAACTGCCGCACGAATAGCTTCTTTCTTCGGGTCACAATCAATGACACTTTCGGCCTTAATCCTTCCCTTCTGACGATCCCCTACATTTACCGTACCTATTTTGAATGTCGGTGCTTCAAGAATTCCACTGGATGAATTTCCAATGACACCGTCGACAAACTGCAAAGACGACAGATATCGAAGCTGGCCCAGATTTGCGAAGGCAACCGCATTATTATTTTTTTTTACATACTCAGCGATCATTTTGATGATTATGCGCCCGTCAGTATCGGCATTGGGGTTGGTAAAAATCAGTTTTGTGTCTTCGAGCTGATCCAGTGCCTCAAGCAACTGTTTGAATTGATCTTCAGATTTCTTTTTTTCGAGAGTAACGGGGTGATAGGTAACTAATAAATTTTTTTCTCCCAGTTTGAAATCTATTGCCCTTTCAAAAGAATTACGATCCAAAAGCTTCAAATTTTTTATATTGTCGACACCTAACCCCCCCACATTTATCACGGTGTCAGGATGCTCACCCAATTGAATAACGCGCCTTCTGTATTCAGCTGTGGCGGTAAAATGCAGGTGGCTCATCTTTGTAATTGAATGGCGAAACGCTTCATCCACTGCGCCTTGAGTAGTTTCACCGCCATGTATGTGTGCCAACGGAATACGGGCAATGCACGCCGCGGCCGACGCACAGAAAGTTTCAAATCTGTCTCCGAGCAGAATGACAAGATCAGGCTTTAATTCTTCATAGGCATCTGCGAATCCGATCATACCGACACCCATCGACTTTGAAACCCCCACCGACGTATCCGATGAAAGAAGCATCTCTATCTTTTTGTCGATTGAAAAACCATCCTCTTCTATCTGGCGGTATGTGAGACCAAACTCCGGCGACAGATGCATACAGGTTGAAATAATTTGGAGCCGCAAATCCGTATCTGCATTAATTTCTTTCATCAATCCGCGCAGCAGACCGTATTCTGCCCTGCTGCCTGTTACAATGCATATTTTACGCATCTTCTGCCTTTTCGCCCTCACAATTCAACCAGTTCGTCGGCATGATACTCTCTATCAGACTTGCGTCCTATGACTTCATCCCAACGCATAGGACTGACACCGTTTCCCGGTCGCTTCACCGTCAGATTTTCTTCTGTAAAAAATTCACCCTTCAGAATGTTCCTTGATGCCACGATGCTTTTTCTGGCAGCTTCTTTATTTTTAAGTTCAGAAGGTGACGGCTTTTTAATTCCGTCTCCAAGTGCATATTCAATATTTCGAATAGCCTGAATCATAGCTTGCAATTCATACGGCTCAAGAGAAGCCGGGTGATCCGGGCCCTCCATATGTTTATCAAGGGTAAAGTGTTTTTCAATCACCTGTGCGCCAAGTGCAACTGCCGCAATAGCCGCTTCGATACCCGGCGTATGATCGGAATATCCTACTTGAATGCCTGGAAATGCCGCTTCAATTGTTTTTATGGCGCGCAGATTTGCATATTTAAATGGTGCCGGGTATTCAGTATTACAATGCAAAACGGTTATATTATTGATCACCGTTCCCGATTCCACAAGTATGTTCAATGCATCTTCTATTTCGCCAAGATCAGCCATCCCCGTTGAAAGAAGAATCTGTTTTCTTAACATTCCAATCTTCCTGAGGTATGGCAAGTTGGTAATTTCACCTGATGGAATTTTGAATATCTCCAGGCCAAGTTTGTTCAGCAAATCAATGCTGTCAAGATCAAAGGGGGTTGAAAGAAACCGGATGCCTCTGGAGATGCTGTATGCAATCAACTCTTCGTGAGCTGCTTCACCAAGTTCCAGCTTGCGGATCATATCGAGTTGACTGCCTGATACGCCTGTCGCACGCTTTTGATATTCAGCCTTTTGCGCATAGAAAGAAACAACTTTTTCAGCAATGAAGGTTTGAAACTTGACTGCATCAGCACCGGCATGCGCGGCGATGTCAATGAGTTTTTTGGCAGTCTCAATGCTGCCGTTATGATTCACACCTGCTTCTGCAATGATTAAGGCATGTTTCATGATTTCTTAATTGATGACGCCGGAATATCTCTGATTACAGTAACTCCGCAACCGACTACGGAATTATTGCCGATTGTAAGATATTCTTTGCTTACGGAATTGCTGCCAAAAAAGGTCCCATTCCCGATATTGACACCTCCATTGACCACCGCACCAGTCGAGATATGGCAGTTATCCCCTATCACAGCATCGTGCTCAATTACGGCTTTCGAATTGATAATGCAGTTTTTGCCAATCCTTGCGCCGGCGTTTACAAATGCGTAATGCATTATGATTGTCCCCTCTTCGACTTTCGCATGTCTGGAAACATATGCCGAAGGTGATACAATTACAGGAAGAATTCCTCCTAACCTCTTCACATCCTTGAAAAGAATCCTTCTTTTTTCCGCACTTTTTATCTGTCCGAAGGTAATGAGATAATTTTTAAAATCTTTCCTTAAATCAGGGAGATCCTCATCTGTCCCTATAATTCTGTACCCAAGAACTGTGTGACGAAGCTTTTCCGGCACATCTACAATTCCGGCAATCTGATATTTATCTTCTTGCTCCAATACGTCAATGCAAGATTTACAATGCCCTCCACCACCTATTAAAAGAATCTTTTCCTTCATTTCCGGTTACTATCTGCTACACTAACTAAATTATCAGCCCAATAAGAAAGGGCTGCTGGGAATATTGATGAGGCGTTTCACCAAACTTTCGGCACAGGAAAGATCCATTGCCGGACAGTCTTTGAACATGGAGAGTCGTGGCATAAGCTGCCATGCGGGACGGGTCATAATTCCGTCTAGGTGTGTTGCCTCCAATAAAGGTTCCAATAAACCGGAAGCGGACTCATCCAACAACAGGGCATTGAGCCAATAATTACTCCGTGCGAAGGGAGGTTCTTTGAAAAACGAAATTCCCGGTATCGAAGCAAAAGCCTTCTCGTAAGCGGCGGCAAGCTTTCTTTTTTTCTCGAGAAAAATGGAAAGCTGCTCCATCTGGGCGCAACCGACTGCGGCATTGATATTCGGGAGACGATAATTATACCCTGTATGATCGTGGCAATAGGCCCAAGGATGCGGGATCTTTGCTGTTGATGTCAAATGTTTTGCCAGCATGCCGAGGTTTTCATCGTTGGTGATCAGGGCGCCGCCGCCGCCTGTTGTAATCGTCTTGTTACCGTTGAAGCTCAAGATGGATAATTTTCCCCAGTTTCCCGTGTGCGTCCCTTTGTAATATGAACCGAGGGATTCGGCGGCATCTTCTATCATTTCGATAGAATATTCATTGCAAAGTTCCATCACGGGGTCAAGATCAACGGGATGGCCAAACGTATGTACTGGAATTACCGCTTTGATTCTTCTGCCCGTCCATTTATTTTTACATCCGTCTGCATCAACTGAAACGATATCTTTGAGGTAATCTTTCAGTTTACGGGGATCTATTCCCAGAGTCGCCTCTTCACTGTCAATAAAATGAGGAATTGCGCCGCAATATGAAATTGCATTGGCCGTTGCCACAAAGGTAAAGGCCGGGCATAACACCTCATCATGAGGTCCTACTCCGGCCAGTTTTAATGCTATATGGAGCGCTGATGTCCCGTTTACTACGGCAACTGCTTTTTTCACTTCCGTAAATTCGGCCAGCATGCTTTCAAATTTATCAACATACCGGCCGACATAAGAGACATAGGTCGAATTCAGACAATCTCTGACGTAAGTCCATTCGTTTCCCTGAAAAGAAGGCTCATGGAGAACGGCCGGTTTTTTTCCGGAAGGGATCACGCTTTCCAGTGCCCGGATTACATCTCTAATCGGTGCGGATGTCATATGTTGTATTCACCCGGTTTGTACTGCCTCAGATGTTCAGGGTTTTTGTACCAGGCAACCGTTTCCTGCAATCCTTTTCTTAGACCTTCGATCCCATTGTAAGCCGGTTTCCAGCCGGCCAATTTCAAGGCTTTAGTGTTGTCCGCCCATAGGCGTTCCACTTCGCTTTTTTCAGGCCTGATTCTCTGTTCATCCCTTTCGATTTGCACATTTGAATCCATGATATCGGCGATCATCTTTACAGTATCACCAATTGATATTTCAAAATTACTTCCTATATTGATGACTTCACCGACCGACTTTTCGGCTTCCGCCACCGCGATAAATCCTTTGACCGTATCTTTTATATAATTGAAATCGCGAGTCGGATGAAGCGACCCTATTTTGATTTTCGAGATACGTCCGGCAATCTGGGTGATTACAGTAGGAATGATCGCCCGTGCGGATTGACGGGGCCCGTAGGTATTGAAAGGGCGAACGATGGCAACAGGAACATTGAATGCATGGAAAAAGGACATTGCAACGTGATCGGCACCTATTTTACTTGCGGAGTAAGGAGATTGCCCCTGCAAAGGATGCTCCTCGGTAATAGGAACGAATCGTGCCGTACCATACACTTCGCTTGTTGAAGTGTGAAGAACCTTTGAAACTCCGATCTCTCGCGCCGCCTGAACCACATTGAGAGTTCCCTTCACATTCGTATCAATATACGTATCTGGAGAATGATAAGAAAAAGGAATGGAAATTAAAGCTGCCAGATGAAATACGATATCACAGTCCTTCATTGCTTTCCTGACACCATTCGGATCGCGAATATCGCCTGAAAAGATTTCCACATTGGTTTTGATATCAGGCTCCGAATGGTCCAGCCATCCCCATGAATTGAAAGAATTATACAATACAAAGGCACGAACCCGGCACCCGCGGCGAATCAGTTCTTCCGTAAGATGCGAACCGATGAATCCGTCGGCGCCTGTTACAAGAATCTTCTTATTCTTTAAATTAAGCATGTAACGAATGCCTTCTGTTAAGTAATGTAGTACCGCTGAAAGTTAATCGCACATTTACATTACAGCTCAGCTATTTTCAACCAGTGCATCTACACAATATCGTGCCGCATTTCCGTCACCATAAAGCTGAGGATGGTCAGAGGGTACTCTGAACGATCGCACTGCCTCAATTATTCGACCCCTATCGGCTCCCGCCAGAATGTTCCATCCCAGCTTCCATGTTTCTATCCATTCCGTTTCATCGCGCAAGGTAATGCATGGAACTTCGAGCCAATACGCTTCTTTCTGCATGCCTCCTGAATCGGTCAGCAAAAGCCTCGCCGATTTCTCAAGAGCCACGATATCAAAATAGCCTAATGGATCTATCATTCTTACATTTTCAGGATGATATTGCTCTTTTTCTATGAGCTTGCGTGTACGCGGATGAACGGGAAAAACGACAGTTTCGTTCAAAGCAGCAAAAGCGGAAAGAATATTATCAAGCCTTTCTTTCTCATCTGTGTTTTCAGCACGGTGGACCGTAGCCAACAGATACTCCCTGGGCCTGAGTTGTAAAAGAGACAAAATATTTGAAACGGCCTCTGCTTTGTGTGCAGCAAATTGCAAGGCATCGGCCATAACATCTCCTATCATCACGATGCCTTCTGCAATTCCTTCCGCAGCGAGATTATTCATTGAGGACGGGCTTGGACACAATAACAGTTCGGAAAGCTGATCAGAGATTACTCTGTTGATTTCTTCAGGCATTCTGCGATTAAAGCTGCGCAGTCCCGCCTCTACATGTGCAATCCGGATATGAAGCTTCGCTGCCGCAAGCGCACCGGCCAATGTGGAATTTGTATCTCCGTAAATCACTACCCAGTCCGGCTTTTCCACAAGAAGTATTTTCTCAATGGCAGCCAGCATCCGTCCCGTCTGCCACCCATGCTGGCCGGACCCAACTTCAAGATTGTATTTTGGAACAGGAATCTCGAGCTCCCTGAAAAAAACGGCCGACATCCCGTCATCATAATGCTGACCTGTGTGAATTATAATCTCTTCTATAATATTGACCGGGTTTTTTTTATTATATTCCGAGATTGCTCTTGATACAGTTGCGGCCTTGATGAATTGAGGGCGAGCCCCTATTATTGTAGAGACTTTCATCATATGCTCATTACATTTATCAAATTTGACTTTTTCGCCCTTTTCCCGACTGCCATTTATCTGCTTCTAAATTTTATGCAGCGCTTCAGTTCGGCAATTTTTTTGGGGTCTTCATTTTTTTTAAGATATGCAATGTACTCAAGTATAAAGGCGATGATTACGGCAGCGAAAAAAGCGGCTATTACTGAAATCATACAAATTCTCGATCGCTCCGGCTTGAATCTATTTTCCGGTACGAAGGGGGCATCGATTATTTCAAAACCGTAAAAGTCTTTTACTTTCGCCAGATCCTCCTTTTGAATGTATTGTATGATCATTTCTGAAAGCTTATCTTTGAGAACAGGATCGGAAGCCGAATTTAACTGCTTTTCAAGACTTTGCCGCCTCACTTGTACATCTTCAAGAAATTGCCTTCTCATAAACTCATTCAGATCGGCTAAATAAAAGGTCAGAATTTTTTGTGCTTCTGCAGGATCGGTAAATGTAAATGCCAGTGTCATTGCGCTGCCATTGAAGCTGACTTCCAACATCGATTGCAGCGCTTCATAGGTCTGCTGAAACGTTGGATCGAATCCATTCTTCCAGGATTTCCTGTCTTTATCCCAGTTTTCACTGAAAATAACAGGCATGAGAGAATGCCTTTCTATCAGATTTTTTGTAAA
>Ga0172382_10012682_pt1 | contig 10957 bp, 20 predicted proteins | sample Leawel138RmetaG_FD_122245 | JGI IMG/M metagenome (GOLD analysis project Ga0172382, IMG submission 122245) | Leachate microbial communities from a municipal landfill in Southern Ontario, Canada - Leachate well 138R metaG | ecosystem: Engineered > Solid waste > Landfill > Unclassified | place...
ACATTCCCCTGTCCTGTCCCTACCTAAAGGAAATTGAGAGGTGCATAGCTTCAATCCAAGCTGACATTAGGCAGCTATATTTCTTGGCTGATAGTGGGAATGTCCTCGACATCCCTGGATACCTAGCCAGTATTCAGAATGAGCTGGATATTATAAAGGAGGATATTTCCACTGTCAGGAAGATTAACAATCAGCTTAGGAAGGCTGTTGCTAATAAGGAGACAAACAAATGACCAATACCCCAATTGGATATGTAACCCATATCCTTACCAAGCCTCACCCAATGGATGAAACTGTATTCATGTCCTATTACAAGATTGTTGATTGCTCTATTGACAATGCCATGGACGGGGTTATCCTTTGCTATACACAAAGCCCTATTGACAAGGGCAGATACAATATGTCAATGTTGGGATTCAATACAGACAACGATAGCAAAACTACCTTCAGCATGTACCAAGACATTATGAACAATTGCTATTCATGGGAGCCTCTCGATATTCTAGGGACATTCGATACAGAGGATGATATTTTGTCTATGTGTTCTCTTGGCGTTGCCACTATCCATTAAGGAGGATTTATGGAAACTTTTGTTATTACTATGTTCTGGCTGCAAGTGCTGTCGATTGTCTCTAATGCCTTCCTGTTCTATGTTGATAAGGATATGACCAAGAGCTTTGCTGTAGTGGTGAGCACTGGTATTGCAGTGTGGGCTGCTAGTGTTCTTGGGTGGCTATAATGGATGATTCAAGTGATGTACATAAGTTCTTGGAGCTGTTGCAGGTGAACATGGAGTCTGGCTATATCTCCCCTGTTGATATTTTTGTCAACAACGAATTGGAGTATGCAGAAGAGCATGGTATGATTATAAAGAAGCCTAATGGAATGTTTGAAGTGAGGATTCTCTTTAAGAGGAATGACTAATGGAGCACTTATTCTCTTATGCTATCATGGGCATGATGTTCGCTGCTTCTGTCAGCTACCTGTATAATCTGAACTTCCCCATGGCTATGTATTGGCTCTGTGGAGGATTGTTGAATGTTGCTGTATTGTGGAATGGGAGAGCATAGATGAAAATGTATAAAACAACAGAGATATTGCCAACCATCCAGGAAGGGATGTTCTGTGTCCCTGTTATCGGGGTTTGGTATGATTCAGAGTATGCAGAGGACTACCCCGATGATGTCGATAAACATTGGTATTGGGACAGGGTAATGTATACAACTAAGGGATGGGTGGAAACATTCTTCGTTTATAGCGAGGAAGTGAACGAGGTGACGAAGAACTGGAGTGATGGCTCTGCCTCTGTTCATGTAGCTAGGTGCCCTCCTTCTCTCGGCTACCAGCCCCCTATGTATTGGGCTTATGTTGATTTGGAAGGACTGGCAGTATGATCCACAAATACCACTATTCCCTTAATTGGATGGGGCCTGTCAATCAGAAGTTTATAGACGTGAATGGGTCTCAGTGGGCCGCTGGAAGGATTGATATTTCTGCTGACGAAGATAACCCTTATGGGTACGAGATAGCTGTCCCTCTTATCCATTATAAGGATTGGGAGAGGCTCGGGGATTGGCTCAACACCTTAAGCAGTAATGACCCTATCCTGTCTCTTGATGATATATTGGAAATCTATTATGATGAAGGGAATCCGAGAATAGTGTTCTTTAAGAAGGAGAAAAGTAATGGTTGACTATATTCAATATACCATTTTTGGGCTAACTGTACTGATTGTGATGGGTTCTATTATTATGGCCCTGCTGTTGGCCGTGAAGCATACTGGAGTTATGTACACCATCCTAGGACTATTGCTGTTCGCCACTATACCCTACTTTATAGGAAAGGTAATGCTAAATGGCTAGATGTTTCACAGGACAGCCGTTCGGAATAATTGTTGGAAGTACAGCACTCAGCAGGAATGGTTTTGATTTCAGGAAGCCAAAGGATATAGATATGTTCCTCCCAGAAGGCTGTCCTGCCCCGGAGGGGGTGGATTGCCAATGGTTTCCTGATAGCATTATAGGAATGATTCCTCACACTAATGGCTATGCCTCTGTTGATGCTGTATATACAATTAAGTGTTCCCATCTACAATGGGACATCCACTGGCATAAGCACTACAGCGATATGATGTATATGAAAGCTAAGGGCTGTAGGCTCCTTCCTGAGCTGTATAGGGCGCTATCTGACCATTGGAAAGAGAAGAATGGTAATAAGGATTTCCTGTCCCTTAACAAGCGGAAGGATGATTTCTTTAATGATGCTGTTGAGTATGTCTACGACCACGACTACCTGCATGACCTAGTTTCATTCCCTAATAAGCCTGTGTACACTGAATGCCTGAAGGATGGAGCTGATGTTATGATTGACAAGGATAAGTTCTTCCAGCTTCCATTTGAGAAGCAAATAAGGATGTTCAAGGAAGAGATTGCTGTTATTGCTTGCGAAAGATGGTTGATTCCCGATAAGGCGAATGGTAAGATTAGCTTTAACAAGGCTTGGGGAATGTCTCTTAGAAAGACAGTGACAGCTCTCACTAAGGGATGGGCCTCTGAGTTCCTTGTTTTGAATATGGAACATTTTTATAAACCGGATAGGGCTATGGTGGCCCATCTATTTGAAAAACTAAAGATAGGAGATATGTATATGAGTAATAAAGTGGATATGGCTGTATTCGAGGAGCTGTCTAATGAATTCGATGGTGTATCAATTGAAGAGCTTGTGTTTGTCCTTTGTAGCGGAGAAACGGATGCACTTAGATTTCGGGTCAAAAGCAATACCCCTGAGCCGGAGGTGAAGTGGAGTCACCCTGACATGATTAAGTGGATAGACGGACAACGCAAAGTGCTCTCTAAGATTTATAAGGACTTCGGATATGAGCACCTTGAGCAAGAAGGTGGCGGTGAAGGCGGCAGTGAGCATTGCCATGGAGTATTCAAACTTAGTGGTAAAATCTATCGGGCCGATTACGGCTACTACAGCTATGAGGGTTATTGCTATGATAGTATTGTTGTCACCCTACGGGAAGTGAAGCCTGTGTCTAAAACCATCACTGTGTATGAGTGAGGAGCGTGTATGACTGTTGATCTATCACCTTTCAAAGACTACCTGTCTTGCAATAACCTAGTTGGAGACTACCTGACAAGGGATATTGTATATCTCATGGCAAAAGGAAATCCTCCTGTCTACAACAGCAACTACGAGCTTTGTGAGTTTCGAGAAGAGGACTATACAGAGGTTATCTCTGTATTCAGATACGGGGAACTGTTCTACCGTACCCACTGGACTGATAATTCTTATTCAGACAAGGACAACTCTTACGAGGCTATTAACAACCTTAAAATTGTACAGCCAAGGGCTATACAGACAGTGATTTACGAATAAAAAAAAAAAGGAGGGAAGCTATCAAGCCACCCTCCTTCTCTTCTAGCCCTTTCCCATCTTGGGGAGGGCTTTTTTAATGGCTTTCACCCACCACTTGACAGTGAGGATATTCACCTTCTTATATGTCTCCCATGAAAAGGGATTGTCAATCAGGACTGTTTCAATTTGGTTGATAATGGCCCTCATCTCCCCGTCCACTTTGTTTTCTTCTGTCATGCCCCCACCACCTTCAGCAAGCACCAGATAACCCCCATCATAACAAGACCTGTCACCCCCAGGTTGGCTAGGTACGCCCAATAGTCTGACACATGATCCTTCAGGTGAGGTAGGATAGGACTAACTGTCATTGCAAAAACCAACAGATAAAGAATATACTCCACTATTGGCTACCCTTGATAATCTTCTTCATAATCTTTTCCTTGTGTGCTGTAAACTTATCCAGCCGTTCTGTGATTTGCTCTGCATCGAAGTGGAAATCTTCCCCTCTAAGCATACGCTCAATTTCTTTGCTGGTGAGGAAGCCTTCATACACTGTCTTGTTCAAGTTGTCCAGCCAAGGCTTAGAGAATTCATATTCAGCCTGAATCTCATTCCCCTTGCCTACATATCCTCCGCTGTAGTTGTGGCACATCATCATAGCAAAGGGGCCTACAACCCATGTATGACAGAACAAGGCTAAGTATGTCGCTGCTGATGCCACTTGCTGATCCATGTGGCAGATGATGTTCCCTTGACATTCAAGCATGGCTGTAATCATCTGCAAGGCTGTATCCACCCTGCCTCCCCCTGTATTCAGATACAGGTGAATCTCTTGATGGGGCTGGCATGTACGGAACAGCTCGTATACGGGGTAGTAGAGGGATGGCTTGTCAATGTAGTCGGAGATATAAAGGGAGGCCCCTTGAGGCCCCCTGCTGATGTAGAACAAGGAATTATACGACTGGTATTCTTGTTCTGTATCTGTCATTGGTAATGGCTCGCTTCTACTTGGGCTTCCTCTACAGCGTCTACAATCTTCTTGGCGACGAAGTAGATGAGATGGGAAAAGGATTGAGCAAACTCCGTGTAACTTTTAAGCTGTTCCTCTGTGTAATCCTGTAGCAGCTTCTCTTCCACCTTGGGCCATACAGCCCTTCCAGCCTCGTAGAAGTGGTGGGCATTGTCCTGGTACATGCCTTCGTCTACAAGCCCTGCAATAGCGATAGCAAGGCTTGTATCATAGGCCAAGGCATCAACCAACTGTGTTTCACTTTCCATATCCCTTTCCTCCTTTCTTCTTAGGCTTTTTGGAAGCCTTGTGAGAGGCCGAAGCCCCTCGTTGCTGCTTGATGTATTCAGCGAATTCCTTGATGCTTGTGAAAGCAATAGAGCCGTTATTCTTCAGGATCATTCAATATCTCCTTCCAGCACCTTCTTCAGCCAGGCCTTGACAGCGATAAATTTCTGCTTGTCGTTAGGAATAGCCACCCCAAGAACATCCTGAGCAAATTTCTTCAATTCCTCGACGTTCTTGCATTGTTCCATAAGGCTGAATTTATCGTCTTCTGTTAAGGCTTCCTCTCTAGGAGGGGCCTCTTTCAGGACAGGCTTTGCAGCGTCGTAAGTGGCCTCTTGAGAGCCGTCCTCCTTCACCATGGCTACATAGTACATCCCGGGGCCATGTCGTCTAGGGAATGTATCAGCGTCCTCAATAGGAGGGACAGAGAATCCGTCCTTGACGGCTTGCTCTACGAATTCAATCAGGTCATAGAGGGCCAGGTGGTCTAGGTTTTGGATTGTTCGTTGTCTAATTTGCATTTAGTATCCTCCTTCAAATGTCCCAGATAGGTTGGCCTTGGAATACTCGCTAACTTCCCTCTCGAAGAAGTTGCCATGAGTGGTTCCGGTAATCCAATCAATCCACGGGATAGGATTTTCTTTAATGTTCCAGTTGGACTTAAACCCAAGTTGATTTAGCCGGTAGTCGGCAACGTACCTCACGTATTGCTTTATTTCTTCAGGGGTCAACCCCTCCACACCGCCTATGGAAAATGACTTATCAATAAACTTGTCTTCAAGGGCGACTAACTGACGGGCTGATTCGTAAATGTCCCTCTTAAACTCATCATTAACTATACGAGGGTGCTCTTCACAAAAAACCCTAAACAACTTTGCTAATCCATCGGAATGACAGTTTCCTGTGATGGCAACATTGCCCTTGTGCCTTATGATGATATTCCCATCTGGCACTGTTACACAGTATACGCGGCCATTGAAATCTATAAACTCTTTGTTCACACAGCCTGTGGGGATAAGTGGCTCTTTGTCTAAGTAAATCCATGCTCTGTGTACATCCTTGTAAGTATCTTTCCTGTTGTCTACTTGGATTTTCCTAGAGCAGCGTAATCCAGACATAGCACAGACAGCTTGAACAACATCTACATTGGACGGCTCTACAGACGAGTAATACACGACACTACCATCACTTTTGGCATCGTGGCCGTCCCAGTGCATTAGCTCTTCCACAAACTCCATACCCCATGCTGAAGAAATGTCTTCTAGATTAACCCAGTCTGAGAACAGTTTAGTAGCCTTGTATTCTACGGGTATATCTACATAAAACACCTCCCTGCCCTCCACATTCTCCCTTGACATATTAAAGCCCGCTTCTTTGCAGAGCCGATCTAGCCGCACTTTCTTTCTATCTTTTGTAAGACTAAATGATACCCTTCGATACCCACAAACACTACCGTCCCTACTGGCCCCTTTAGGGATTGTACCATCTGCCTGTAGTGCTATAAGCACCCTTTCTTGTGGGGAGAGGTGCTGTCTGCCTTCGCTCTTGTTACCCGCTACAATAATCCTGCGTCTAAAGTGGGGCTTAAAGTCCTCAAACTTAACCTTCTTAACTTCAGTCTTACCACGGTATAAGTGGTTATACAAAAAGTCATGGTCTTTTGTGCCAACCATACTCACAGGGGATTTTACAGAAGAAAATTCTACAAGGTCTCCGCTGTAAGGCTTGTCTATCACATTTACCGGGGTGGTAAAGCTCACCTGTTTAGTTTTGGAGTTATACTGGGCAACTTTGCCGCCATCATGCACGTAAGACTCAAAGGACTTCCAACCACGCCCTGTCAGAATCTCAACATTGCCGGGGAAACAGCTTTCATCAGCGATGGACCATTTATTAAGATCACACATACCCGGCAACTTACCAATCCTATCAAAGTTTAGAAGTATGGCAAAAGATGCGAATAGGGATACACCTTCCATGAATACCTGCTTGGCGATATACTTACCTAGCTCGGAATAGCTCTTACCAATATCCTCAATGAAAAACTCGTGTTTTTCCCTCATCTCTGAGTATTCTAGGAACTCGTGGTAAAATGACTGGTCAAACCCTAGTGTATCTGTTAGTAGTGCATACCCCCTCTGGTGGATAGCCTCTCTAGCAGCAAAGCTCCCCAGCATATTTCTAACGTCATTATTCTTTAGCACAGGGATTAGCTTATCGTAGTAGGCTCCGCCAACATCCATATCACTCTGGGTGAACAGCCTCAGAATGTTGGTGATTAGAAGTTTCTCCTGCTCAGTGATTTTCCCTGTTTTCCACTGCTCTACGTCTTGCTGAAGCTTAACTTCATCCTCTGTCCAGTGAGACCTTTCATGCTTCTTGCTGATTTCTACAATATCATGGTATACCGGACTGTATACCTCCGTCTTATCTACTACTGACATGGTTCACCCTTGACAAGCAACACATTCATCTCCCGACCAGTCAACCAATGCTTTTCTTTCAATTTCTTTGACAACATCTACCTTCACCTCCCTTGACATGCGGCAGTAATACAGAGTCTTAAGATACTCTGCCTTGATGGCTTTCAAATGTACACTGTTAAAATAAGCGGCATCCACCCCGGCAGGGAAGAACAGGTTAATACTCTGTGCCTGACAGATGTACTTCTGTCTTTGGTCTGCCTGCTCCACCACCCAATGCTGATCTAGCTCAAAAGCTGTTTTGTAGACGGCTTTCTGTTCATCAGTAAGATATTCCAAATGCTGAACTGACCCGCTATTCTTCACGATAGATTGCCACTGATCTTCAAGCCACTTAGGATCATCGTCAATACCCTTCAAAATTTCTTCGAGATACTTATTCTTGACAAGGAATGTTCCGGCCCTCGTGGAGTGAGTATAGGCGTTGCTACTGATAGGTTCTACGCTTGGGCTGGTTCCAAGGATAATGGAATTGTTACTAGTGGGGGCAATGGCTAAGAGCCTTGCATTCCTTCGTCCAGTACCTTCCATGTCAGAGCACTCTCCTCGTTCCTTACCAAGCACGAGGCTTTCATTAATAGCTTTCTGCTGGATACGGTTGAAGATGATATTTGTATGTTGTACAGCACTTCCGAAACCGCCGCCCTCAAAAGGAATACCATGCTTCTGTAAGTAGTAGTGCCACCCCATAACTCCGAGTCCGATACTCCGCTCTTGCTTGGCTGAATAGACAGCCTTCTTCAAATCAGCAGGGGCACGGTCAATGAAGTATTGCAAGACATTATCTAAAAACCTTACCAAGTCCTCAACGATAGTAGTGTCTTTCCATTCGTCATAGTATTCGAGATTCAGGCTGGATAGGCAGCAGACAGCGGTACGTTCGTCGTTTGTTGGAAGGGTCACTTCACTGCATAAATTGGAGCCATTAACAACAAGCCCCCGATCGAGCTGAGTCTTTGGGGTAGATCGCTTCTCAGTGTCAGACTTAAAAATGTAAGGTTCCCCTGTAAGCGCCCGGGTCTCCAAGATTGCTTCCCAAATCTTCCTAGCCTTTACCCACTCCCTGATTTCCCCAGAATGCGGGCATTTGAGGGCAAAATCACCATCTTCCACTACAGCAGAAATAAATTCATCTGTCAGGTTTACAGCAGAGTGGAACTGAGACCTGTTGTCGGCCTTCCTGGCACTATCGCCTCCAGAGGGTACACGGAACCTGATATGTTCCATGATGTCAGGATGGGATACATCCATGTACCATGCACAAGCCCCTCTGCGGGTCACTGATTGGCGATAGTATCCTATCGCTGAATCCACCACTTTCATGTACGGGATAGGGCCAGGGGCTTTTGTGGAAGCCGCCCTTATCTGGTTGTGCAGGCCAATACCGCCCCCGGAAATAGACAATGCCGCAATCTCTTTCTGAGTATCCATCTGTCCAACAATGGTATCTGGAGCTGTAAGCAGGAAGCAGCTAATCGGCATAGCATTATTAGTCTTACCAGCCCAACAGGAATTTCTGTCGTACCCTTCTCCCCAGAACTCGGTGGCGTAGTGGATATGATTGCTTGTCCATCGCCCTTTAGGTGCATTACTCAGAACAGGAGAGGCAAACATAAACCAGCCATTGTATGCGTAGTCGTAAATACGTTGAGCCAGCTCATAGTCTCCAAAGCAGTATGCTGTGGCAGCTCTCGCCAGTGCTTGTGAGATATTCTCTCCATCTTTGACGTAGTAGTCATTCAGCAGCTTGGATGAAAACTCGTTTACATACGGTGGGTCATCACTTCTAATCTTGATTCCAAGATATTCCAATCCTTCCTCCTTATCATATTTCATATTGACTATCAATTCTTATTTTCACAAATTACAAAGACAAAAAAGGGCGACATAAGCCGCCCTGAAGGTTATCGTTATAATGTTATTCTTATGTTCCTCAAATGGAGCCAAGGGTGAGGCTCGAACTCACACCCTTCTGATTACAAATCAGATGCACAGCCTATTGTGCTACCTTGGCTATTTTCAGCCTTACCACCTGCCTTACTGAAACGAGGGATTCTGTACATCCTCCCCGAGGACCGCGATAGCATCCCCTATCCGCCATCCCTCTCCCTATGGAATGTGGCTTGAGCCATTAAATATAGTGTATCACGGATTTCCAGTTTGTCAACTATTGATTGGCCTCTCTTCCCACCTAAACTTGAATACTCCTGTAACTGAGTTTGTATTGTGTCAATTGGTGCCGGAGACGGGACTCGAACCCGTATGCCAGTTTCCCAGCGACAGTGTTTAAGACTGTTGTGTATTCCATTTCACCACTCCGGCAATATGGTGGGCCAAGGCGGATTCGAACCTGTCTGTATCTCGATTATGAGAGCATGGATGGTTGCTGGTACTCTCTCACAAAGAGTTCTTTTCGTTTTGCTTGAATTTCTTCAATAGTCTTGTTTTGTTTATTTCTATTTGCGAACAAGCTAGAGCAGTTTCTTGAGCAATATGGTAGGGAATTAATCTTTGCATTGTCTAATATGCTTAATCCCCGTCTTACAGAAAAAAGTTTATTACACCCAGCACAGTAACATTCCACCATTATTTTGGATGTACCAGTTGCAGTCAGATTTTTAATACTATTCTCTCGTCTACTTAATAATTGCAGGTTGTGTATATCGTCATTGGTTTTATCTTCATCTATATGATCCACTGTTTCATCTGCAGAAAGGTATCTACCTAATTTTACTGCCACTAGGTATCTCGCATATTGTGTGGTAGACCTCTTGGCTTGGCTGTTTGCCGTGGGTACTTTGTATAGATAGACGTGTTTTCTATTTTCTCGGTTGGTCTGTATATAACCCCATGACCAATCCTGTGAGTAAGGGAACTCTAATTGTATTTTCACACCTAAACCCCTCAAATTAAAATGGTGTGCCCCAAGGGAATCGAACCCTTAACGCTCTTTCGAGACTCGGTTATGAGCCGAGGGCAGACAAACCAATATCTGCGTGAGGCACGGAATTAAAATATAACTTTGACGGAGTGCTTTAACCTATTAAGCTATTGGCCCTTGTTTGGCGTTCCCGGCGTGACTCGAACACGCAACCTAAAGATTAGAAATCTTTTGCTCTCTCCAGTTGAGCTACGGGAACATGGGTCTAATTCTACTACAGAATGCCGGGATGTCAACAACTATTTAGGGAGAATGCTTATGTTGCTCAAGGCCCTTATATGTCAAATCTTATTCCTCCCACATCATCACTTCTTCAAGAAGCTTCTTCAAAGCCTCTGTATTCTTGGGATTTCCTTGCATAACCATCAGCGCCCCTCTCAGGTAACTGATAGCCTTACGCTTTGTCATCTTGGACAACCTGTCCTTTACATAAGAAATATAGCTACCCATCTTCTTGCTCCTCCATGGCAGCCCTGTCAACATCTTTTACGTTGTCCATGACATCCTGCCTGAAATACTTGTAGCATTCAGCTACCACTTCTGGCCTTGTAAGCCCAATCCACCAAGAGGCTACGTTGTTGAGCCTGTTTGAGCTATCCGCTGGATGCTTAGGCGGTTTGCACCAATAGAACACAGTGAGAAGGCCAAGCAGAGTACAGAACATCCCAGACAAGACCAGGATACAACATAGAGCGTAAAGCAACATTGTGAGCATTGTTATTCCTCTCCATCGTCAACTAGCGGAAGCCAGAAGTCATTAACGTATTCGCTAGGAAGCTCCCTGTCAAGATCAATAGCTTCCCAAGCATCATCAACAGTTATCTCCCTATTCCATAACTGAGATAGTATTTTCTTAAACTCTGATGTTGTCAT
>Ga0172382_10012684_pt1 | contig 10954 bp, 9 predicted proteins | sample Leawel138RmetaG_FD_122245 | JGI IMG/M metagenome (GOLD analysis project Ga0172382, IMG submission 122245) | Leachate microbial communities from a municipal landfill in Southern Ontario, Canada - Leachate well 138R metaG | ecosystem: Engineered > Solid waste > Landfill > Unclassified | place...
CCGCTGTACTCTTTGGCCAGCTCTTCAGCCGTGGGGTTCTGCGGTACGGCGTATGGCCATTCGAGGTTGACGATGGGGTCGGGGTAGGCCCCGCCCTCTTTCTCGTACTTTTTGCGCAAGCGGTCGTACAGCAAGGCCATGATCTCGATGTCGCTCTTGCCTTCGCCCGGCGGGTTGGCACCCTTCCAGTGCCATTGCAGCCAACGCCCCGAACTGACCAGCGCACCTTCTTCTTCTGCGAAGCAGGTGGTTGGCAGACGGAAAACTTCGGTCTGGATGGAAGCGGTGTCTACATCGTTGTGCTCGCCCATGTTTCGCCAGAACTCGGACGTTTCGGTAACGAGCGGGTCCATGATGACCATGTACTTGAGCTTGGAGAACCCGTTGAGCAACTTGGCCTTGTACGGTGCAGCAGCCAAGGGGTTGAACCCCTGGCAGATGTAGCCGTTCATTTTGCCCTGGTCCATCAGCTCGTAGGCCTGAAGCATGTCGTACGACTTGTCCATTTTGGGCAGGTAGTCGTAGCCCCAGTTATTGTCGGGGCGTGCGGCCTTGCCCCACCAGGCCTTCATGAGGCTGACGTGGAACTTGCTGTAGTGGCGCCAGTAGCTAAGCTGATTGGGCCGCAACGGCATTTGCGTACGATTGGCGATGTAGTCTTCGTAGCGCTGCTCGGAATCGTTGGGCAGGGTCAGGTAGCCGGGGAGCAGGTTCGACATCAGGCCAAGGTCGGTAAGACCCTGGATGTTCGAGTGCCCCCTTAGGGCGTTCATGCCACCGCCCGGAATACCAATATTGCCCAGCAACAGCTGCAACATTGCACCGGTGCGAATGATCTGCGAGCCGATGGAGTGTTGGGTCCAGCCCAGCGCATACATGATGGTACCCGCGCGATCAGGGGTAGAGGTGGTTGCCAGCATCTCGCACACCTTGAGGAATTTGTCCTCGGGGGTGCCGCAAACACGGGCGACCATCTCGGGCGTGTAGCGCGAGTAGTGCTCTTTTAGCAGCTGGTACACCGAACGCGGGTGCTGCAAGGTGGGGTCGGTACGTACGTAACCGGTTTCGTCCAGTTCGTAGTCCCAGGAAGCCTTGTTGTAGGTGCGGGTTTCTTCGTTGTAGCCCGAATACAGGCCGTCTTCGAAGGAGAAGTCTTCGCGCACGATAAACGGAAGGTCGGTGTAGTTGCGCACGTATTCGTGCTGGACCTTGTCGTTTTCGATGAGATAGCGAGTAACCCCGCCCAGAAACACAATGTCGGTTCCGGTTCGGATGGGCGCGTAAAAATCAGCCACCGATGCCGAGCGCGTAAAACGCGGATCGACCACGATAAGCTTGGCTTTATTGTGTGCTTTCGCCTCGGTAACCCACTTGAAGCCACAGGGGTGAGCTTCAGCGGCGTTGCCGCCCATAATCAGTACTACATCGGCGTTCTTGATGTCGACCCAATGGTTCGTCATCGCTCCACGGCCAAACGCCGGGGCAAGACCTGCCACCGTCGGACCATGTCAGACACGTGCTTGGTTGTCGAATGCAAGTGCGCCAAGGCTACGCATGACCTTATGCGTAATGTAGGCAACCTCGTTGGAACTGGCGGACGCGGCCAGCATGCCGGTGGTAAGCCAACGATTGACGAGTTCACCCTTTTCGTTGCGCTGGATGAAGTTGGCATCGCGGTCTTGCTTCATGAGGGTGGCGATACGCTCGAGCGCGTCGTCCCATGAAATTCGCTGCCAGGTGTCAGAGCCCGGGGCCCGGTACTCGGGGTACTTGAGGCGGTTGGGGCTGTTGATGAAATCGATAAGGCCCGCGCCCTTGGGACAAAGCGTGCCGCGGTTGACCGGGTGGTCGGAGTCGCCTTCGATATGTACGATACGGGCGGTGGCATTTTTTGCACCGTCGCCCAGGCTGTACATCAGCACCCCGCATGCCACCGAACAGTAAGGACAGGTATTGCGCGTTTCCGTCATGCGCGCCAGCTTGTATTGGCGGACTTCAGCCATGGCCGGTGCGGGGGCGGCCCCCAACAACGTCAGGCTGGATCCTGCCAACGATGCCCCTGTCACCTTGAAGAACTGCCGTCGACTCATGTTGACCATGACGATCTCCAGATGATTGAAACAACCGATTCTTGTTGTATCGTTACGAAATAACCCTAGATTTTGTGGGTCTATGCCGAGTATAGGTCTGGCGCGTGGAAAAAGCCAAGATTAGTGCGTTTTCCCTGCTACTTTGGTTAATAAGAATCATTCTTCAGTGTGCGGCACGCCTGCGTCGGCGGTGGTCGATTTCACTTTATAACCATAGCGTTGCTTACGTATACTCAAGAAGCGACAACAGCGGTTGCCACGGCGCCCCGCACGACAAAAACGGAGACAGACATGTTCAAGTACGGCCCCCCGCTTAATTTCCAGCGCTGGCTCAAAGATAACGACCATCTGCTTAAACCCCCGGTAGGCAACCAGCAAATCTGGGAAGACGCCGACTTTATCGTTACCGTGGTGGGTGGGCCGAACCATCGCACCGACTACCACGACGACCCGCTTGAAGAATTTTTCTACCAGTTCAAGGGCAATGCTTACCTGAACATCATGCACGACGGCAAGCGGCAGCGCATCGACCTGCAAGAGGGCGACATCTTCTTGCTGCCGCCTCATGTACGTCATTCGCCGCAACGTCCCGAACCCGACAGCCGCTGCCTGGTCATCGAGCGCAAGCGCCCCGAAAAACTGCTTGACGGCTTCGAGTGGTATTGCCTTGAGTGCGACCATCTGGTGCACCGGGTCGAAGTCCAGCTTCAAAGCATCGTCAAAGACCTGCCGCCGCTGTTTGATCAGTTCTATCAAAACCCCGATTTGCGCGTCTGTTCCAACTGCGGCGCGGTACACCCGGGGCGCGAGGCCCATGCCATGGCAAAAAACCACTAGGAGCAGCACCTTGAATCACCCGGTTGCACAGCCCGTCATCGACATTCATTCGCATTTCTTCCCGCCCATTACACAGGCCGAAGCCGCCAGGCTCGACCCCGAGGCGGCTCCCTGGCTAAAAGACAACGGCGACGGAAGCGGCATGCTCATGGCGGGCAGCAAGGCCTTCCGCCCGGTTTATTCGGCGCTGTGGGACCCTGCCCGTCGTATCGAAGAACTGGACGCCGGCGGCGTCGACATTCAGCTCATGTGTGCCACGCCGATTATGTTCGGCTACCGCTACCCCATCGAGCGGGCCCTGCCCTGGGCGCAGCGCATGAACGATTACGCGCTTGAACAATGCAGTCACAACCCCGGTCGCCTGAAGGCGCTGGCCCAAGTACCGCTGCAAGACGTCGAGGCGGCTTGCGCCGAAGCCTCGCGCGCGAAAAGCACCGGCCACCTGGGCGTACAAATTGGCAACCACTTGGGCGACAAAGATCTCGACCACGAGCACTTGCTGACCTTTCTGGCTCATTGCGCCAACGAAGACATACCCCTGCTGGTTCACCCCTGGGACATGATGGGGGGCGAAAACCGCATGAAAAAATGGATGTTGCCGTGGCTGGTGGCCATGCCGGCCGAAACGCAGCTGGGCATTCTTTCATTGATACTGTCGGGCGCCTTCGAAAAATTGCCTCGTACGCTCAAGATCTGTTTTGCGCACGGGGGCGGCAGCTTCGCCTTTTTGCTTGGCCGGGCCGACAACGCCTGGCGCGAGCGCGACATTATCCGCCAAGACTGCCCCAACCCGCCCTCGTCGTATGTGGATCGCTTCTGTGTCGACTCGGCCGTGTTCGACCCTCATGCTCTTGAGTTTTTAGTGCGCGTCATGGGTGAAAAACAGGTCATGCTGGGGTCCGATTACCCGTTTCCGCTGGGCGAAAAGAAAATCGGCAGCCTCATCCGCGAAAGCAACTTCACCGAGCCCGTGCGCAACGGTTTGCTTGGCGGCAACGCCGGCCAATTTTTCAATATTCAAGCAGTACCTGCATAAGCCAAACCTTGACGTAACCCAAGGTAAGCGTCACGATGTTCGGCACCAACCACAACAAGGAAGAGACATGCAAACACACTTCAAAAAAATGCTTCTGGCCTCGGCCATTGCCCTGAGCTTCGGGGCAAGCGCAGCGCACGCCGAAATCAAGATCGGGCTGATCACCACGCTGTCAGGCGGGGGCGCTGCGCTGGGCCAGGACCAGCGCGACGGTTTCATGCTGGCCGTCGAGCAAAACGGTGGCAAGCTGGGCGGGCAAGACGTCAACGTCATTGTTGAAGATGACCAGCTCAAGCCCGAGCTGGGCGTGCAGATTGCGCGCAAGCTGGTCAACAACGACAAGGTCGATTTCGTTACCGGCATCATTTTCTCTAACGTCATGATGGCCGCCCGCACGCCCATTCTTGATTCCAAGACCTTTTTAATCGGTTCCAACGCCGGCCCCTCGCCCATGTCGGGCGCCGAGTGCTCGCCCTATTTTTTCTCAACGTCCTGGAACAACGACCAGTTGCATGAAGGCGGCGGCCAGATCGCCACCAACCAGGGCTATAAAAAGATGTACATCATGGCGCCCAATTACCAGGCCGGCAAAGACGCCCTAGCCGGGTTCAAGCGCTTCTACAAAGGCGAGGTCGTCGACGAGGTCTATACACAAATCGGCCAGATGGACTATTCGGTCGAGATCGCCCAGCTGCAGCAGGCCAATCCTGACGCGGTCTATGTGTTCTACCCCGGCGGCATGGGTGTGAACTTCGTCAAGCAATACCGTCAGGCCGGCCTGCTGGGCAAGGTGCCGCTTATCTCTGCCAGCACGGTCGACGGCTCTACCCTGCCAGCACTTCAAGACATCGCCCTGGGTGTCATCACCCACTCACCCTATGCGCCCAACCTCGATAACGCTCAAAACAAGCAGTTCGTCGAAGCTTTCGAGAAAAAATACAACCGTTCGCCCTCGTTGTATGCCGCCCAGTCCTACGACGCAGCCAACCTGATCGCCTCGGCCATCAAAAAGCTCGACGGCAAGATGCAAGACAAAGAGGCCGTCCGCAAGGCGCTTGAGGCGGCTGATTTCGCTTCGGTTCGCGGCGACTTTTCTTACAACACCAACCATTTCCCGATTACCGACTGGTACCGTGTTGACGTGGTCAAGGGCGAAGACGGCAAGGCTCAACTGGCTGCGCAGGGCGTTGTGTTTGAAGATCACAAAGACGCTTACTACCAGCAGTGCAAAATGTAGTGATTCTGTAGGTGCCGTCCGCCCATACACGGCGGGCTCCGAACCACTTTAACCGGCTCCCGGCTTCGGCCCGGAGCCGGTTGGTTTTCAACCCTCGTTTCCAAGGAGCGCTGCATGGCCGAAAAAGCCACCACTGAATTCTGGAGAGACATCAAACCCATTGCCAATGTGTTCAAGGCCGACGCCAAGGCCGAGACCTACATTGCCAATGCCCCCACCGACGACGAGCGCTACTACGTGCCGTTTAGCGAAACGGTGTCGTCGCGACCCTTATGGATATCGCCTTCGCAGAACAAATGGGCCGACATCTTAATGGCCAAGTCGGCCGGGCTGGTCAACCGCCACTATCACCCTCACGAAGTCTTCGCCTATACCATCTCGGGCAAATGGGGCTACCTCGAGCACGACTGGACAGCCACCGCCGGCGACTTCATCTACGAGACACCTGGCGAGGGTCACACCCTGGTCGCGTACGAACACGAAGACCCCATGCGCACCTTCTTTGTGGTCAAAGGCCCCCTTATCTGGCTCGATGAAGAAGGCAACGCCGACGGCTACTTCGACGTGCACGACTACATCAAGCTCTGCAAAGACCACTACGAAAAAGTGGGCATAGGCGCCGATTACGTCGAGTCGCTATTTCGTTAAGGGCGACGCGCCCGCCACTTGCCCGGCTACAACGGGGTGCTGGTAATAACAGCGCCCCGTTTTTACGTCTGTGAGTGCCTGCTGATTCAATGCACTCGGTATAAACACTGACGGTACAAACACCCATATTCGCAGGCTTGACGCTATGGCACGCTTCTATTAGGTGCAAATTTCAACTATTGCAATCAGCATTGAATAGCCATGAGCCAACACAAAAACTTCCCCGCTCCCGTCGACATCAAACTTGATTACGTCACTTTCAAGATAGACGTCGTGAATGAGCGCGCCAAGGCGGTTGCCTCTAAGGTCTACGAAGCACAAGTAGGGCTTTCGCTACGCGAGCTGCGACTGATGCGCTTTATTGCCACGCAGCCCGGGCTTACGGTGTCACGCCTGATCGAACAGACCCACATTGAAAAAACACTGACGTCAAAAGCCATTGCGGGCCTTGTTGCGCGCAAATTGATCCTGCGCGCCATTGACCCCGGCGACGCGCGGCAGACCAATCTTTACCTTACTGCCGACGGCATCAAACGGGTCAAGGACGCCGACCTTATCGGCCGGCAAATGGAAGCCAACATGATGAGCGTGCTTTGCGCCGAAGAAACCACGGTGCTCAAACGCTGCCTGGAAAAACTGTACGCCTTGCACGAAGACCCGCAGCACGCCACCGAAGCATTTCTTAAGCCGGCTCAGAACCACCCACCACAGCAAGACCCTATCGCCATGTAAGCATCAAACTCGCATTTTCCCCAACGAGGAGACAACACAATGAAAACAAAACTACTGCGATTAACCGCCCTGGTCGCCCTGACCGGCGCCGCCGCCCTGGCCCACGCACAAGATGCCGAGAAAGTACTGCGCATGGTGCCGCAGGCCGATCTTAAGGTGCTGGACCCCATCTGGACCACCGCTTTCGTCACGCGGGATCACGGATACATGATCTACGACACCCTGTTTGGGGTTGACGAGCAAGGCAAGGTCAAGCCCCAGATGGTCGACACGTACAGCGCTGACGCCGACGGGCTCAACTGGACCCTGACCCTGCGCGAGGGCTTGCGTTTTCACGATGGGCAGCCCGTAACAGCCGAAGATGTGATCCAGTCGCTTAAACGCTGGGGACAACGCGACAACCTGGGTCAAAAAATGTTCGCGGCACTGGAAACGATTGACGCCTCTGACGCAAAGACCATCAAGCTGCAGTTCAAGCAGCCTTTCGGCATGGTGCTCGAGGCCTTGGCCAAGCCTTCGTCCAACCCACCCTTTATCCTGCCCAAAAAGGTTGCCGAAACCCCTGCCGGCGAGCAAATCGCCGACACCACCGGTTCGGGCCCCTACATCTTCAAGGCCGACGAATTCCGCCCCGGCGAAAAGGTGGTGTACACCAAGAATCAGCAATACGTTCCACGCGCCGAAACGCCCTCGGGCACAACTGGCGGTAAGCACGTGTATGTTGACCGGGTCGAGTGGTTGATTATTAAAGACGCCCAAACCCAGGCAAACGCCCTGGTCAACGGCGAGATCGACATGGTCTCGTGGGTGCCCGCGGGGCAGTATGCAGCCCTTAAGGCGAACCCCCAGATCGAACTGCTGGCGCCCGTGCCCAAGGGCATGTATGCCATGCATCTGAACCACCACGTTCCTCCGTTCAACAACCCAAAAATCGCCCAGGCCGCGATCTTGACGCTGAACCAGGAAGCCCTGATGCGCGCCCAAATGATCAACCAGGATCTTTACAACCCGTGCACGTCCATTTATCCCTGCGGCTCTGCTTATGATTCCGGCAATACCGCGTACTTCACGGGCAAGCCTCAGTTCGAAAAGGCAAAGCAGCTGCTTAAAGAAGCGGGATACGACGGCACGCCGGTCGTTCTGATGAACCCGTCCGATTTCACGCTGCTTAACAAGTTTCCGCCTGTGCTGGCTCAATTGCTTAAACAGGGCGGGTTCAACGTTGACATGCAATCTTTGGACTGGCCAAGCCTGGTGGCACGACGCGCCAAGAAAGATCTGCCGAAAGACGGTGGCTGGAACATTTTTATAACGGGCTGGGGCGCCTCTGACACCATGAACCCGCTGTACTTCGCCCCCATGACGGGCAACGGCGAGAAAGGCTGGTTTGGCTGGGCTGTCGATGACAAGCTCGAACAACTGAAGTCTGAGTTCCTGGCCACCATGGACGAAGCCAAACGCAAAGACCTCGCACAGCAGATTCAAACACAAGTGTTCGAAACGGGCTTATACGGCCCGTTGGGTGAATCGCAAAACTACTCTGCGGTTCGCAAGGGTGTAGTCAGCGGCCTGGTAAACGCGCCCATCAGCGTGTTCTGGAACATCAAGAAGCACAACTGATCCACCGCTGCGTTCTACCGGGCCTGCCCGCAGCGTCCGGTAGAACGCGCCGCCTTCGTACTGCCCAGGTTTCCGAGGTAGCCATGCTTGCCTTCTTTTTACGCCGAATACTCGCCACAGTGCCGGTGCTGGTCATCGTCGCCCTGATCGTTTTCTTCATGTTGCGCCTGGCGCCCGGCGATCCCGCCGCCGCCATTGTGGGCAACAGTGGCACTGCCGACGACATTGCGTTGGTGCGGGCTTCTTTGGGCCTGAACGACGCATTGCCGATTCAGTTTGTCCGATGGGTCGGCGAGCTGGTGCAGGGCAATCTGGGCGAATCGTTCTTCATGAAGATTCCCGTCACTGAACTGATCTCGCAGCGCATTGAGCCCACCATTTCGCTGGCGGCCTTGACGCTGGTGGTTGCGGTGGCGGTGGCGGTTCCGCTGGGTGTGCTGGCGGCCTGGCGCCATGGCGGATGGCTGGATCGAGCCCTGATGGGCTTTTCGGTGCTGGGGTTTTCGATACCCGCCTTCGTGCTGGGCTATGTACTGATCTGGCTGTTTTCACTGCATTGGCAATTGCTGCCGGTGCAAGGGTATGCGCGTTTCGAAAACGGCTTTATCCCCTGGATCAGGCATCTTATCCTGCCCTCGATTGCACTGTCGATTATTTATGTGGCGTTGATCGCCCGCGTCACCCGCGCAGCCGTGGCGGAAGCCATGACCGAAGACTACATCCGCACCGCGCGCTCCAAGGGTATTTCAGAGGCCCGGGTCTTGATCCGACACGGCCTGGCCAACGCCGCAGTACCCATCGTTACCGTGATTGGCATCGGAGTGGCCCTGCTGATCGGCGGGGTGGTGGTGACCGAAACCGTATTCGCGATTCCGGGACTGGGCCAACTGACGGTGGAAGCCGTGCTGTCGCGCGACTTTCCGTTAATACAGGGAATCATCCTGTTCTTCTCGGTGATTTATGTCTTTATCAACCTGCTGGTCGACCTTAGTTACTTGGTGCTCGACCCTCGCATTCGCTACTGATCTTCAAAGACTAAAAAACCGAGGCAAAGCTTATGGCCGATTCGATCATGACCCAGGACACGTCCGCAGCATTACCCGACGCCTCCGCGGCATCAATCAAGCGACGAGCCCTTGCCACCGCCTTGCGCAATGGCTCGGTACGCATAGGCGGGGGGGTTCTTTTGCTGCTGATCATCATGGCCATTTTTGCGCCGTGGCTGGGCACCATCGACCCCAATGCCATCGACCCGGCCAGCGGCAACATGCTGCCCCTGACGCCGGGTCAATTCACCAACCTGGCCGGCGATACGTTCGACCATTATTTTCTGATGGGTTCCGATAGCTTGGGGCGCGACATATGGAGCCGCACCTTATACGGTGCCCGCATCTCGATAACCATAGGAATTGCGGTGGCGCTGCTGGCCTTGACGCTGGGCATGCTGATCGGCCTGTTGGCCGGGTATTTTCGCGCGATCGACAGCCTGGTGATGCGGCTGATGGACGGCCTGATGGCCATTCCGGGGATCTTGTTTGCCATCAGCCTGGTGGCCCTGTTCGGCGGCACGGTTACAACGGTTGTCATTGCCATTGCCATACCCGAAATTCCCCGCGTGGCCCGGCTGGTGCGCTCTGTGGTGCTAACCATACGCGAAGAGCCTTACGTCGAGGCGGCCATTGCGCTGGACACGCCCATCTGGAAAATACTGCTGAAGCACATTTTGCCCAACGCGGTGGCCCCGTTGATCGTACAAGGTACGTATGTCTGCGCTGCAGCCATTCTGGTTGAAGCCATACTTTCATTTCTTGGCGTCGGCTTGCCTACCGAGATGGCCACTTGGGGCAACATCATGTCCGAAGGGCGCGCGCAGTTCAATGAGTTTCCTCATAACGTCCTGCTGCCCGGCGTCTTTCTTGCCTTAACCGTTCTTGCCGTCAATATATTGGGCGACGGGCTGCGCGACACGCTCGATCCGAAGTTCAGCAAACAACAGGGCTAAACAATGAGCGCAAAACATATTGCTTCAGGCTGCGCACCGGTGCTCGACATTCAGAACCTGACAGTCGCCCTGCCCGCTTCAGCCGACCGCCCCAACGCAGTACAGAACATTTCTTTCAGTATCGAGCCGGGCAAAATATTGTGCCTGGTGGGCGAATCAGGTTCGGGCAAATCGGTTATTGCCAATGCGGTAATGGGCTTGCTGCCCAAGCAGCTGGGTCCGGCCACAGGCTCTGTCGCATTACAAGGAAGCCAAATTCTAAACGCCACGCAAGCGCAGTTGCGCAGGCTGCGCGGAGCCGCCATGGCCATGGTGTTTCAAGAACCCATGACCGCATTGAACCCCACCATGAGCTGTGGCGCACAGGTGGCCGAGCTTCTGGCGCAGCACACGCCACTGAATGCCGCGCAGCAACGCAAAGAAATTCTGAACATATTCGAGCGGGTCAAGCTGCCCGAACCCGAACGCATTTACGCCTCGTACCCGCACCAGTTGTCGGGGGGGCAGCGCCAGCGCATTGTTATTGCAATGGCACTTATATTGAAGCCCGCGCTACTGATCTGCGACGAACCCACCACGGCGCTTGATGTCACTACCCAGGCCGAGATCCTGAAGCTGATTCTGACCTTGCAGCGCGAAAGCGAAACAGCGGTGTTGTTCATTACGCATGACTTTGGCGTGGTGGCCGAAATTGCCGACGAAGTGGCTGTGATGCAGTTGGGCAGCATGGTCGAATCGGGGACCAGAACCCA
>Ga0172382_10012686_pt1 | contig 10952 bp, 9 predicted proteins | sample Leawel138RmetaG_FD_122245 | JGI IMG/M metagenome (GOLD analysis project Ga0172382, IMG submission 122245) | Leachate microbial communities from a municipal landfill in Southern Ontario, Canada - Leachate well 138R metaG | ecosystem: Engineered > Solid waste > Landfill > Unclassified | place...
ATGCGGCGCGCGACCTCGAGGCCGTTGATGCCGGGCATCTGGTAGTCGAGGATGATGCAATCCACGCGGGCGCCGAGCCGCGTCGCATGTTCGAGGAAGGCAAGGCCCATCTCGCCGCTCTCGGCCGCCGCGCAGTCGAACCTCCAGCTCCTGAGCTGCTCGACCAGTATGTCGCGGTTGACCGCATTGTCGTCGATGACGAGGATGCGCGCGCCCGAGACATCGACCGGAACCGGCCGCGCCGGCTCCATGTCCTCGTGCACCGGCAGCGGCACCGAGAACCAGAAGGCCGAGCCCTGGCCGGGCGTGCTTTCCACGCCGATCTCCCCGCCCATCAGCGACACGAGGCGCGAGGCGATGGCGAGGCCGAGCCCCGTGCCCTCGTGGCGGCGCGTCGAGGACGAATCGACCTGGCTGAACTTCTCGAACACGGTCTTCAGCATCGCCTCGGGGATGCCGATGCCGGTGTCCTCAACGCGGACCGTGACATGGGCGACGCCGTTCTCGACCTTGCCGCCGACATCGACCAGCACGTGGCCGCGCTCGGTGAACTTGACGCCGTTGCCGACGAGGTTGGTGACGATCTGGCGGATGCGGCCGACATCGCCGACCACGACCGGAGGCATGGCCGGATCGACCCGCACGATCAGTTCGAGGTCCTTCTCCACCGCGCGCGAGGATACGAGCGTCGCCACGTCCTCGATCGCCTCGGCCAGCCGGAACGGCGCCGGATCGAGGCTCAGCTGCCCGGCGTCGATCTTGGAGAAGTCGAGTATGTCGTTGATGATGGTGAGCAGCGCCGTGCCCGACTTCAGGATCACGTCGGCGAAGGTGCGCTGGCGCGCGTCGAGCTCGGTGCGCACCAGAAGCTCAGCCATGCCGAGCACGCCGTTCATCGGCGTCCTGATCTCATGGCTCATATTGGCCAGAAATTCGGACTTGGCCCGGTCGGCAGATTCGGCCCGGGCGCGCGCCGCCTCGATCGAGGCGTTGGCGTTCTTCAGTTCGTCCTGCGCCGCCGTGACGTTGCGCATCATCGGCACGAAGATCGACAGCGTGGTCGAGACGCCGATCAGGAAGATGACGACGGCGACCGCGACGAGGATGTCGCGCAGCCGGTCGTAGCCGCGCACCATGTCCTCGCGCAGCTCGGCGGCGGTGGCGTCGAGATTGGGACGCACGCGCTGGTTGGCAAGCGCGTGGAGGTCGGCGAAGACGCGCTGCGCCACCTTCGAGGAATGGTCGGCGAACAGGTCGAGCCGGTTGGCGAGCGTGACGACCTCCTGGATGTCGCGCCGCAGCGAGGCCGAGCCCGCCTCGCCGCGCCATAGCCGCACCAGCGGCTCGGGCACGCGCGCGCCGGACACCGCGCTCAGAAGCGGCGCGAGCCCGTCGTCCGGCGCCTCGGCGACATCGGCGCTGCCCGCGCGCCGGCTCTCGCCGGTCTGGACGTCGCCATCGGCGGCCATGCCGAATGCCCGATAGGCGTGCTCCAGCCGCGCGATCGCGGCGCGCAGCATGGCCCGCGCCTCGCCGGGGGCGACGTTGGCCTCGGTCGCGCCCATGCCGGGCAATGCCGCCTGCGACGTGGCCGCGTCGCCGGCGCGCAGCGCCGCGCGCGCCCGCTCGCGGGCCAGCTCGTCCTTCAGGCGTATGTGGTCGAGGATCAGCGCGTGATGGATGACGTCGCCCGTCGCCTGACTCATCGCGTCGAGAAGAGCGCCGAAGGCGACGTTGTTGCGCGCGGTGCCGGCATGCCAGTTGACGAGGCCGGCCCCGACCGCCACGGCGACGAGGAAACCCGTCATGATGAAGAGGAGACGGCCGCGCATATAGGCGCGGGTTACGGCGAACGACATGCCCCTGCACCCTACCCGACACTTTCGAGGCAAGGTGGAGCAATCGGATTAAGGCGCCGTTAACGGCCCGGACGACGCCGGAGCACCTGAAATCAGCCGCTGGACGCCTCGTTCCACGCCCTCAGCGCCTCCTGGAAGACGCGCTCGCCGGGAATCCCCTTCTCCATGGACAACAGCGCGCGCCGCCCGGTCTGGTAGACGATCGGGATGTCGATCCAGCTCTGGCGTTGCAGCATGTTGAGGTTGGCCTGCGTCTCGGCCGGGGCGTCGCTCAGCGCGATCAGGAAGAAGCCGTCGGCGATCTTGGCCGGGATGCCGATCAGCGCCCGGCCGGGCGCCTGCTCGGTGTCCTTGAAGGCGACATGGGCGACATTGGCGATGGTCCCGCCCTCGAACCCTTCCGGCGTCAGGAAGATCATCTCGACGATATGGCTCGCCGGCAGCGTCTGGTCGCCGTTGCGGCGGATCGTCATGCGCAGCTGCACGTCCTTGCCCGGCACCGTCGCCTCGGCGCGGATCGCCGGTTCGGGTGGCAGGTCGCCGCCGGGCGATTCCTGCACCAGCGACCATGTGATAGCCCCGACCTCGGCCGAGCCTTCCGCCGCGCTGGTCCGCTCCTCGTAGAAGATCGCCCGCTGGCCGACGGCGACGGCGGCCGCCTGCCCCGGCTGCTGCGCGCCTTCCGCCGGCGGCTGGTCCGTGGCTTCCGCCGGCGCGGAGGCCGTGTCCTCGCCGGTGTCCGGCGACGGCTCGGCTCCCGCCTCGCTTCCCTCGCCCGGTTGCGTGTCGGGCTGCGCGCCGGTCTGCGCGCCGGTTTGCGGTTGCTCCTGCGGGGACGGCCGTGCGGCCGAGGCGATCGAGCTGCCCTCGCCGATTCCCGGCTGCTCGCCGGTCGGGCCTTCATCGACCTCGCTGCCGTCCGGCAGCAGGCGCTGGGTGAATTTCTCCTGGCCGGCGGGCGCGGGCTCCGCCTCGGCGGCCTCTTCCTCGGCGGGCGCGGCCTCGTCGTCCGGCGGCGTGGCCGAAAGATCCTCGGCCGTGGTCGCGGCCGGCTCGCCTTCCGCCACCGGCGACCCGGCGGGGCCGACCTGCCCGCTCCACCACAGATAGCCGCCGCCGAGCGCCAGCAGCACGACAAGGCCGAGCGCGGCGGCGAGCATGCCCCGGCGCGGCCTGCCGCCCGCCGGCACGGGCGCGGCACGGCGCGACTCGGTTCCGTTTCCAGCCGTGTCCCCGGCAAGACGCTCCGATGCCGGGGCGTGCAGCACGTCCGGCGCCGGACCGGCGGCATCGTCGCGCGCCGGCGACGCCTCGGCTGTGGGCTCGGTTGCGGGCTCGGGCAGGGGTTCGGCGGGGCGGGGCGTTGTCGCCGGAGCCGCCGCCGTCACCGGCGCGGCAGGCTGTGGCGCGGGCGGAGGGGCCGGCGGCGCGGCGGGCGCCGGCTTGTCGAAATCGGCGAGGATGTCGTCGAGCGCGTCGTCGGCCTCGGCGGCGGGCGGGGCGTCGAATTCGGCGCGCACGACCGCGATGGCGTCCTCGAGCGCCTTTCTCTGGCGCTCGACCACGGCAGCGGGCGGCGCCGGGTCGATCGCCGCGAGCTTGGCCTCGATGGTGGCGCGGGCCTTGTCGAAGACCTTTTCGCGCATCTCGGGCGTGGTCTCGCCCAGTCCGCCGATGGTCTTCCTCAGAACCGCTACGAAATCGGCCATGCCCTTGTCCTGTCTCTCATCTCTCCCGTCCGGCCGCGCGGGCCGGAGCGGAACGTTTGCCGAACCTAATCCTGAAAGGGATCGGTAACAAGTATGGTGTCGTCGCGCTCCGGGCTGGTCGAAAGCAGCGCCACCGGCGCGCCGATCAACTCCTCGATATGGCGCACATACTTCACCGCCTGCGCCGGAAGGTCGTTCCAGCTGCGCGCGCCGGCGGTCGTTCCCTTCCAGCCTTCGAGCGTCTCGTAGATCGGCTCGACGCGGGCCTGCGCGCCCTGGCTGGCCGGCAGGTAGTCGATCGTCTCGCCGTCGAGCCGGTAGCCGGTGCAGACCTTGATCTCGTCCAGCCCGTCGAGCACGTCGAGCTTGGTCAGCGCGATGCCGTCGATGCCGTTGACGGCGACGGCCTGGCGCACCAGCACGGCGTCGAACCAACCGCAGCGGCGCTTGCGCCCCGTCACCACGCCGAACTCGCGGCCGCGCGTGCCGAGGAACTCGCCGACCTCGTTGACCTGCTCGGTCGGGAACGGTCCCTCGCCGACGCGCGTGGTGTAGGCCTTGGTGATGCCGAGCACGTAGCCGATGCCGCCGGGCCCGATGCCCGAGCCGGCGGAAGCCTGGCCGGCCACCGTGTTGGACGAGGTGACGAAGGGATAGGTGCCGTGGTCGATGTCGAGCAGCGTGCCCTGCGCGCCCTCGAACAGGATACGGCTGCCGCCGCGCCGGGCCTCGTCGAGGATCTTCCACACCCGGTCCATATAGGGCAGGACGGCGCCGGCGACCGAGGTCAGTTCCTCGAGCACCGCCTGCGCCGCGACCTCCTCATGGCCGAGCCCGCGCCGGAGCGCGTTGTGATGGGTGAGCAGCCGGTCGACCTTCGCCGGCAGGGTATCGACGTCCGCCAGATCCATCACCCTGATCGCCCTGCGCCCGACCTTGTCCTCGTAGGCGGGGCCGATGCCGCGCCGCGTCGTTCCGATCTTCGTTCCGGAATTCGATGCCGCGTCCTCGCGAAAACCGTCCAGCTCCCGGTGAACGGACAGGATAAGCGCGGCGTTTTCGGCGATTTTCAGGCGGTCGGGGCCGATTTCGACGCCGAGCTCCGCGATCCGCGCCAGTTCGGCGACGAAGGCGTGCGGGTCGAACACGACGCCGTTGCCGATGACGGACAGCTTGCCCGGCCGCACGACGCCCGAGGGCAGCAGCGACAGCTTGTAGGTCTTGCCGTCGACGACGAGCGTATGGCCCGCATTGTGCCCGCCCTGGAAGCGCACCACGACATCGGCGCGCTCGGAAAGCCAGTCGACGATCTTGCCCTTGCCCTCGTCGCCCCACTGCGAGCCGACGACCACCACATTGGCCATGGAAACATTCCTCTTTTCCTGCCGCCCTTTTTTCTGTCACCGGGGAACGGCCGCGCCCGGCGAAGCGACAGCCTCTATAGCCGCATGCGCGCCGCCGCGCGACCCCACAAACGCGCCATCTTCTGCTGTTTCGCGCCGTCCTGGCCCGGTTTGGCCGGGCCGTGGCGCATTTACATGCGGCCGCAGGCGCAATAAGGGCGGGCGATGTTTCGCAACGCCTATCTCCTCCTCATCCTCACCACCCTGTTCTGGGCCGGCAATGCCGTCGCCGGCAAGCTCGCCGTCGGCCACGTCTCGCCGATGGCGCTGACGACGCTGCGCTGGGGGCTGGCCACCGTGGTCATGCTGGCCATCGGCCTACCCCGGCTGCGTCGCGACTGGCCGGTCGTCCGGCGTCACCTGCCGCTGCTGACGCTGCTGGGCGCGGCCGGGTTCTCGGTGTTCAACGCGATGCAATATTCGGCGCTGCTCTTCACCAGCGCCATCAACATCTCCATCGAGCAGGCGGCGATGCCGATGCTGGTCTTCGTCGCCAATTTCCTGCTCCACCGCATCGGCGTCGCGCCGGGGCAGATCATCGGCTTCACCCTGTCGCTGCTGGGCGTCGTGCTGACGGCGACGCATGGCGACCCGACGCGCCTTGCCGCGCTCGACCTGAACCGGGGCGACGCGCTGATGCTGCTCGCCATCGTCATCTATGCCGGCTACACGGTGGCGCTGCGCCACAAGCCCGCGATCCACTGGCAGAGCCTGATGATCGTCCTGTGCGGGTCCGCCTTCGTCGTGTCGCTGCCCTTCCTGCTGTGGGAGGGGCTGTCCGGCAGCATGATCCTGCCCGACGCGCGCGGCTGGACCATCGCCGTCTACACGGCGATCTTTCCCTCGGTGCTGTCGCAGGTCTTCTTCATCCGTGGCGTCGAACTGATCGGCGCCAACCGCGCCGGCCTGTTCATCAACATGGTGCCGATCTTCGGGACGCTGTTGTCCATCATCATCCTCGGCGAGGCGTTCCACCTCTACCACGCCGCCGCGATGGCGCTGGTGCTGGGCGGCATCTGGCTGGCCGAGCACAGCGGCCGCAAGCACGCGCAAGGGTGAACCCGCCGGTGGCTTGTCTTGGCCGGTTTGCCGCGGCCGCCCCGTTCTGCTATCATGATAGCAAAAGGAGAACGGCTATGGGCCAGCTTCTGGTGCGTAAATTCGACGACGACCTGAAGCGGCGCCTGCGCGAGCGGGCGGCGCGGCATGGCGTGAGCATGGAGGAGGAGGCGCGCGTCATCCTCCAGGCAACCCTGCTGAAGGACGAGGGCCGCGAGCCCGGCCTCGGCACCCGGTTCGCGGCGCTGTTCAAGGACATTCCCGACAATGACGAGCCGCTTGAGCCTTTCCCGTGGGGACAGGATCTGAAGCCGGTGGATTTCGACGAATGATCGTCCTCGACACCAATGTCGTCTCGGCGCTGATGCGGCCGGGGCGCGAACCTGCGGTGACACGCTGGCTCGACCGACAGTCTCGCCAGTCGGTGTGGATTACCGCAATCACCGTGCTCGAAATCCGCTATGGCCTGCTCATCCTTCCAGAGGGACGCCGACGCAGCGACCTTCTGACAAGTTTCGAGGATGTCTTCACAACGCTGTTTCCAGGGCGCGTGCTCGCCTTCGACCAGACGGCCGCCGCCCGCAGCGCCGAGATCGCGGCGCGCAGGCGGCTTTCAGGCAAGAACGTGGCTCCCGGAGACACCCAGATCGCCGGCATCGTGGCGGCGCGCAACGCCGTGCTCGCTACCCGCAACCTGAAGGACTTCGACGACCTCGACATCGCGCTCGTCGACCCCTGGACGGCCTGACCGGGCCGTCCGGGCCCCTACGCGGCCACGTCGAAGCGCAGCGGCTTGGCCGAATCGAAGCGCGGCTCGGCGCGCAACGCGTCGAGCACGCTCTGCGGCACCGGCGCGTCGAGATAGAGCAGCGCCAGCGCGTCGCCGCCGGACTTGTCGCGGCCGAGCTGGAAGTTGGCGATGTTGACGCCATGCTCGCCGCAGATCGTGCCGAGCAGGCCGATGATGCCGGGCACGTCCTTGTTGGTGGTGTAGAGCATGTGCTCGCCCACCTCGGCGTCGAGGTTGATGCCCTTGATCTGGATGAAGCGCGGCTTGCCGTCGGAGAAGACGGTGCCGGCGATCGAGCGCGTGCGCAGGTCCGTCTTGACCGTCAGCTTGATGTAGCCGTCGAACACGCCCGACTTGTCGCGCTTGATCTCGGACAGGATGACGCCGCGCTCCTTGGCCATGATCGGGGCCGAGACCATGTTGACGTCGGCGACCTGCGGCCGGATCAGCCCGGCGAGCGCGGCACTCGTCAGGGCGCGGGTGTTCATCTCGGCGGTGGCGCCATCGAACAGGATCTCGACCTCCTGGATCGGCTCCTCCGTCACCTGGCCGACGAAGGCGCCCAGCACCTCGGCCAGCTTGATGAAAGGCTTCAGCCGCGGCGCTTCCTCGGCGGTGATGGAAGGCATGTTGATGGCGTTCGACACCGCGCCGTTGACCAGATAGTCGGCCATCTGCTCGGCCACCTGCAGCGCCACGTTCTCCTGCGCCTCCGAGGTGGCAGCACCCAGATGCGGCGTGCAGACCACGTTCTCCATGCCGAACAGCGGGCTGTCCGTGGCCGGCTCGACCTCGAACACGTCGATGCCAGCGCCCGCGACCTTGCCGCTCTTCAGCGCCTCGATCAGGTCGGCCTCGACGATCAGCCCGCCGCGCGCACAGTTGATGATGCGCACGCCCTTCTTCATCTTGTCGAATGCCGCCTTGTTGACGATGCCGCGCGTCTTGTCGGTCATCGGCGTGTGCAGGGTGATGAAGTCGGAACGGGCGAAGATGTCGTCCAGCTCGACCTTCTCGACGCCCAGCTCCTGCGCCCGGCCCTCCGACAGGAACGGGTCGTAGGCGATGACCTTCATCTTCAGCCCGATGCCGCGCGCAGCCACGATGGAGCCGATATTGCCGCAGCCGATGACGCCGAGCGTCTTGCCGGTGATCTCGACGCCCATGAAGCGGTTCTTCTCCCACTTGCCGGCATGGGTCGAGGCGTTGGCCTCGGGCAGCTGCCGCGCCACCGCGAACATCAGCGCGACGGCGTGCTCGGCGGTGGTGATCGAGTTGCCGAACGGCGTGTTCATGACGATGATGCCGCGACGCGAGGCGGCGGGGATGTCGACATTGTCGACGCCGATGCCGGCGCGGCCGATCACCTTGAGGTTGGTGGCGGCGGCGATGACCTTCTCGGTCACCTTGGTCGCGGAGCGGATGGCGAGGCCGTCATACTGGCCGATCACCTCGAGGAGCTTGTCCTTGTCCTTGCCGAGATCGGGCAGGTAATCGACCTCGACGCCGCGATCCTTGAAGATCTGGACGGCGGTGGTGGAAAGCTTGTCGGAAACGAGCACGCGGGGCGCCATGATGGCCTCCTTCGTCATCAGTTCGAAAAATCATGAGGGTGGAGGGGCCGCCGGGAACGGCGACCCCGAAGGGAATCAGGCAGCCGCCTTGAGCGACGCCTTCTGCTGGGCGAAGGCCCAGTCGAGCCACGGGCCGAGCGCCTCGATATCGGCGGTCTCGACCGTCGCGCCGGCCCAGATGCGCAGGCCGGGAGGCGCGTCGCGATAGGCGCCGATGTCGAAGGCGACGCCTTCCTTCTCGAGCAGCGACGCGATGCCCTTGGCGAAGGCTGCCTGTGCGTCGGTGTCGAGCGCGGCGACGTCCGGATCGACGATCGACAGGCACACCGAGGTGTTGGAGCGCGTCGCCGGATCGACCGCCAGATTGGCGAGCCAGCCGCTCTTCTGCACATAGGCGTCGAGCGCGGCGAAATTGGCGTCGGCGCGGGCGACCAGCCCGTCGAGCCCACCCACCGACTTCGCCCATTCGAGCGCGTCGATATAGTCCTCGACGGCCAGCATCGACGGCGTGTTGATGGTCTCGCCCTTGAAGATACCTTCGATCAGCTTGCCGCCCTTGGTCATGCGGAAGATCTTCGGCAGCGGCCATGCAGGGACATAGCTCTCCAGCCGCTCGACCGCGCGTGGAGACAGGATCAGCATGCCGTGCGCGCCCTCGCCGCCCAGCACCTTCTGCCAGGAGAAGGTGACGACGTCGAGCTTGGCGAAGTCGAGCCTCTGGGCGAAGGCGGCGCTGGTGGCGTCGCAGATGGTCAGGCCCTGTCGGTCGGCGGGGATGAAGTCGGCGTTCGGCACCCGCACGCCCGAGGTGGTGCCGTTCCAGGTGAAGACCACGTCGCGGTCGAAATCGATCTGCGAAAGATCGGGCAGCGCGCCGTAATCGGCCTCGAACTTGCGCACGTCGGGCAGCTTCAGTTGCTTGACGACATCCGTGACCCAGCCCGAGCCGAACGATTCCCACGCCACCACGTCGACGCCGCGAGGCCCAAGCAGCGACCACAGCGCCATCTCGACCGCGCCGGTGTCGGACGCCGGCACGATGCCGATGCGCCAGTCGGCCGGCACCTGAAGCACCTCGCGCGTCAAGTCGATGGCGTGTTGCAGCTTGGTCTTGCCGACCTTGGCGCGATGCGAGCGCCCGAGCGGGGCATCGCCAAGGGCTTCAAGCGACCATCCGGGACGCTTGGCGCAGGGACCAGAGGAGAAATTGGGATTGGCCGGACGGATGCCCGGCTTCGGAAGGTTTGTCATAGCGGTTCTACCCTTTCAGATAGCTCGCCTCTCGTTGGGGAGAGGTGGCCCGCTGCGGCAATTACGCGAAGGCGCGGAAAACCGCAAGGGGCAAAAGGATTTGCGCCGATCTTTCTTGCAGGTTCGTGCAGCCTCATGCAGAACGGAGTAGGAACTTTCCGGCCCTGCTGACACGTGATTGACACGCCAGTGACACGCAAATCGGCGCTCCGTTCATGCTGCGTTCTGTTTTCCAGCGTGCACTCCGTCGACCAAGCCGAAAGAGGGCCGGTGCGCGGCGCTTCCATGAATCTGAGGTCGTGTCCGGCTTTCTCGTACTCTACCGCGACAGCCGTCGCGCGTTTGTGCGGACCTTCTTGCGGTACTCAGCGATGACCGATCCGACCGTCGCTCCCAACGCAAGATTGTGCGTTGATTCGATCGCTGCGGTTATCTTTTCGGAGACCATCAGGCGTGCCTCGGCATCGCCCTGCTTGCCGCCTTGCGCGATTTTGATCGTGCGTAGCCAGAAGACCTGTTGGGCTGAATAGCCCCGAGTTTCGTGGACACCCTCGGTTTACATTTCCTGCTGCCGTTCGAATTCGACGGGTGACAGCATCCCGTTCCTGACGTGCTTTCGTTTCGGGTTGTAGAACATTTCGATGTAGTCGAACACGTCCTGCCTTGCCTCTTGGCGTGTTCGATAAGTTCTGCGCCGTATCCGCTCACGCTTGAGCAGATTGAAGAAGCTTTCTGCCACAGCGTTGTCGTGGCAATTCCCCCGTCGGCTCATCGAGTGCTCGAGATTGTGATGCTTGAGAAAGGCTGCCCAGTCCATGCTGGTGAACTGGGAGCCCTGATCGGAATGGATCAAGACCTTGCTCTTGGGCTTTCGACGCCACACTGCCATGAGCAAAGCCTGCAAAACGACGTCTGTTGTCTGGCGGCTGTGCATTGACCAGCCGATGACACGACGGGAGAAGAGGTCGATCACCACGGCCAGATAGGCAAAGCCTTCCTGGATCCTGAGTGGAGTAAGAAGCGCTGCTGCGCTTCTCCTCCCCGAACCGTACGTGCACCTTTCAGCGCATACGGCTCTCTATTCAATCTTGGCCCATGGCCATAGCAACATCATGATAATTCGAGGTGACGGTGCTGCGAGTTTCGCTCCGGAAGATGTATGGATTGATCTCCGGATTCCGCCACCGGAACTGCGCCTTCAGACTTGAGACCAGCCGACGCAGTGCCTTTCTGACACGGTACCCACGTTCACTTGTCCCGTAGACAAGCCAGGTTTTCGCCTTGCATGCCGACGGTGCCCGGCACCG
>Ga0172382_10012688_pt1 | contig 10951 bp, 9 predicted proteins | sample Leawel138RmetaG_FD_122245 | JGI IMG/M metagenome (GOLD analysis project Ga0172382, IMG submission 122245) | Leachate microbial communities from a municipal landfill in Southern Ontario, Canada - Leachate well 138R metaG | ecosystem: Engineered > Solid waste > Landfill > Unclassified | place...
TCCATGTTGAACTTCAACCGCAGATCGACGATGGGCACGATCACGCCGCGCAGATTGGTGACGCCCTTGACGAAGGACGGCACGTTGGCGATGCGCGTGACGGTCTGGCTGTCGTAGCCCCGGATCTCCTGCACCTTGAGGATGTCGATCCCGTATTCCTGATTGGCCAGGGTGAAGATCAGGAATTCCTTGCCCTGGGTTTCTCCCTGCGCCTGCGTGGGGGTGGCTTGATTCATGATGGCTCCGGATGGGTGTGGAGGGTCAGGCGGCCGCGCCGGCCCGCAACGAAGTGGTGCGCCGCAGGGCGAACACGTCAACGATCAAGGCCACGCTGCCGTCGCCCAGGATCGTGGCGGCCGAGATGCCCGGCACCTTGCGATAGTTGGTTTCGAGATTCTTGACCACGACCTGATGCTGGCCGATGAGATGATCCACCATCAGGGCGAAGCGCTGGTCCTCCGCCTGGAGAATGACGGCGATGGCCCGGGTCAGATCGGTTTCAGCCTGACCCACGTTGAAGACTTCGTGCAGCGCGACGATGGGCAGATACTCGCCGCGCACGTGCAACACCTGCTCGGTCTCGGAAATGCGATGGATCTGATCATCAGTGGCCTGCATGGACTCGGTGACATGGGACAGCGGCAGAATGAAGGTTTCCTCGCCGACCTTGACCGACATGCCGTCCAGGATGGCCAGCGTCAAGGGCAGCACGATGCGGGTGGTGGTGCCTTCGCCCTTGCGCGAGGAGAGCTGCACATGACCCCCCATGCTCTGGATATTGCGCCGCACCACATCCATCCCGACCCCCCGGCCGGAAATGTCGGTGACCTTTTCCGCCGTGGAGAAGCCTGGCGCGAAGATCAATTGCCACAGCTCGTCGTCGGGGGTCGCCTCGGAAACCGGGAAACCGGAGGCGATCGCCTTTTTCAGGATCCGCTCGCGATTCAGGCCGGCGCCATCGTCGATCACATCGATGATGATCTGGCCGCCGTTGTGCTGCGCCGACAGAATCAGCGTGCCCTCCGGATCCTTGCCCTGGGCGATGCGGGCGTCCGGTGTTTCCAGGCCGTGGTCCAGACTGTTGCGCACCAGATGGGTCAGCGGATCGATGATCCGTTCGATCAGGCTCTTGTCGAGCTCGGTCGCCTGGCCCTTGGTGACCAGACGGATGCGCTTGCCCAGCTTGGTGGCGTTTTCCCGCACCACACGCGGAAAACGGCTGAAGACGTAATCCATCGGCATCATGCGGATGGACATCACGGCCTCCTGGAGATCGCGCGCATTGCGTTCCAGTTGCTCGATGCCATTGAGCAGGCGATCGTGCAGCACCGGATCCAGCGTCTGTGACGTCTGCAGCAGCATGGCCTGGGTGATGACGAGCTCTCCCACCAGGTTGATGATCTGGTCGACTTTTTCCACGCCCACGCGGATGGTGCCGCTTTCCTTGGGTTTGGCGGCCTTGGACCCGCTGGCGCCCCCGGAGGGGGCGGCGGATTCGGCCGCGTCACGGGAACCGGACGGCTCCGGCGCTTCCTGGGTGGCGGCGGGGGTTTCGCTCACCGCCGGTGCCGGCGCGTGTTCCGCCGCGGGCGCTTCGACGGCGGCCGTCGCGCCCGGCAAGGCCTCGCGGACGACGGAGACCTGGTCCGCATTCACAATGAAGCAGCAGACGGCTTCGAGATCGTCGGCCGACGTGGTGGTGTGCAGCCATAGCGACAGATCGCCGCCTTTCTGATCGCGATGCAGGATCTGGCCCATGAGGGCCATTTCATTGACGAGGGACTCGACGTCCTTGTCCTGGATGCGGCTGATCCGGACGTGGACCGGCAGGTCGCCCGACGGCGCGTCCGCGCCGGCCTGGGATGGCGGAGCCGAGGACGCCGGAGCCGGAGCCGGGGCCGGAGCCGGGGCACCGCCTTGCTGCTGCTCCAGGGCAAGTTGACGCAGTTGAGCGCAGATCCGTTCGTACACCTGCTGATCGGGCTTTTCCGAACCGCGATAGGCGGCGACTTGGTCGGTCAACACGTCCTTGGTCTCCAGAAAGAGGTCGATCATGTCCTGGCGCAAGGGCATTTCCCCATGACGGATCAGATCCAGCAGGTTTTCCAGCAAGTGCGTGGTCTTGGCCAACTCCTCGAAGCAACCGAAGGTGCCCGCCCCGCCCTTGATGGAATGCGCGGCGCGGAAGATGCCGTTGAGCACATCCGGATCCGGCTGTTCCAGATCGAGATTCAGCAACTGCTGCTCCATATTGGTCAGCAGTTCATCGGCCTCGTCGAAGAACGTATCGAAAAACTCACTCAGGTCCACGCCTGCACTCATGATCCATCCTCACCCTGGATTGCCGGACGCGCCGACCGGGGGAACCACCGGCGCACTGTTGGATTGCCCCGCTGAAGGGGATACGGTCGTCGCGCCCTGCCCTGGAACCGTACCCGCGGCGGGGGCGGAAACAGCGGGCGCCGGCGGGACGGCCGGCGCAGCGGGACTGGCCCCGGGAACCGGGGGCGGACTCGTCTGGGGCGCGGAACCGCCCCCCGCGCCGACACCTCCCCGCCCGGGAGCAGGTTGCCGGAGCAATTCCAGCCGTTCGCGGATTTTCATGCCCTCCTGGCCAGAGGCGTTCTGCTCGTCGATGCGCCGTTCGGCGCGACGATTCAGCACCAGGATGCTGATCCGGCGATTGACGGCCGCCAGGGGATCGTCCTTGACGAGATCAACGGTATCGCCCAGCCCGAGAATGCGCTTGATCTTGTTCTCGACCAAGCCGCCTGCGACCAGTTCGCGCCGCGCCGAGTTGGCGCGATCCGCCGACAGTTCCCAGTTGCTGTAATTCCGATCCCCGGTCGCGTAGCGCATCGCGTCGGTATGGCCGGAAATCGTGATCGGATTCGGCAGTTCGTTGATCAGCGGGGCGAGTTCCCGCAGGATGTCGCGCATGTACGTCTGCACCACCGCGCTGCCGGTGGTGAACATCGGCCGGTTCTGCTGGTCCAGAATCTGGATTCGCAAGCCGTCCGGCGTCATGTCCAGGAGCAGTTGGGGTCTGAATTGGCGCAGCACCGGATTGTGCTCAATCAGGTTATCGAGCTTCTGCTTCAGGTTTTCCAGGTTTTCCTGATCGATCAGGTCCTGCTGGGACTCCAGGTCGCCGTCGGGATTGGACGACGGCAAGGGATGCGGATTGGGGATCACGCTGGGGTCCCCGCCGGGGATCTGGGACTTGCTGTTGTCCATTTTTTCGCCGCCCGTGATCGCGGTCATCAACGGCATGCGGAAATATTCCGCGATGGACTGCAGATCCTTTTTCGGCACCAGCAGCAGCAGCCACATCACCAGAAAAAACGCCATCATCGCGGTCATGAAGTCCGCATAGGCGATCTTCCAGCTGCCCCCGTGATGGGATTCGCCGTATGCCCGCTTGCGACGGACGACGACGCGGCCGGTATCGTGTTTGGCCATGTCTTACGTCCCCTCGCGTCAGCGGCTGGCTGCCTGGTTCTTGGCCTGCCGCACATGAGCCTCGAGTTCGGAGAACGAGGGACGGACGGACGAGAACAAAACCTTGCGACCGAATTCGACGGCCAGCGGCGGCGGGTAACCATTCATGCTGGCCAGCAGGGTGACCTTGATGCATTCAAGCACCTTGATCGACGCCACCGACTGGCGCTCGACCGCCGAGGCGAACGGCGCGCAAAAGCCATAGGACAACAGGATGCCCAGGAAAGTCCCCACCATGGCCTTGGAAATCAGGTCGGCCAGAACAGCCGGCGGCTGATCGACGGCCGCCAGCGCCTTGACCACCCCCAGCACCGCGGCCACGATGCCGAAGGCGGGCAGCCCGTCGGCCACGGCGCGCACGGCGTTGACTGGAGAATGATGCTCGTTGTGCAACGCCTCGATCTCCTGGTCCATCAGCGTTTCGATCTCGAAGGAGTTCATGTTCCCGCTGATCATGATGCGCAGGTAATCCGTCAGGAATTCCATGATCTTGGCATCCTGCTGGACCAGCGGATACTGGGTGAAGATGGCGCTGGCCTTGGGATCCTCGATGTCGGACTCAATGGACATCAACCCATCTCGCCTGGCCTTGTTCAGCAGGACGTACAGCAGGGCCATCAGCTCCATGTAGAGCGATTTGCCATAAGGGTTGCGCTTGATCGCCTTGGGCACGGCTTCCAGCAACAGCTTGATCGAGGCGCCGTTGCTGGAAGCAATGTACGCGCCCAGCGCCGCGCCGCCGATGAGCGTGAATTCGAAGGGCTGATACAGGGCGCCCATGTGGCCGCCCATCGCGACGAAACTGACAAAAACCCCCGCCGCTACGATGAGGTACCCCAGGATGATAAACACGTGCGCACGCCTCGAGAATCAGAATACCGTGATCATCCCCTGTTTTCCTGCATTCAAAAGCACGGTTAAACAGGCCTTTTTGTCCACAAATCCCTAGTCTGCCCGACCGGGGGCTGTCGTCCTAGACCGATAGGCGCGCGGCCGATCGCCGTCGCGCGCGGGTCTTGCCTGCTCGCGGCGGCGGCTTGCAGATCGCGCAGACGAAACCGCACTCCGGGTCGTGTGCATGGGCCACGAACAGGCCCTGGCATTGCTGACAGCCGGACAATTGCACCAGTCCGCTTTCAAAGAACCTCACCAGCATCCAGGCGCGCGTGAAGCTGAGGACCGGCTCGTCCGACCCCTCTCCGGGCTGCAGCCCTACGGAGGACTGCTCAAGATACAGACGATAGGCCTCGACCAGGGCCTGCGACTTCTTCGCCGGAGTGAAGACGTCCATATAGCGGTAGATGTTGTAGAACAGGCTCGAGTGAATGTTCGGCAGCCAGGTCATGAACCAGTCCACAGAGAACGGCAGCATGCCCTTGGGCGGCGAAGCGCCCTTGACCTCGCGGTACAGGCGCGCCAGCCGGTCGTAGCTGAGGGAAGTCTCCGCCTGCAGCACCTGCAGACGGGCTCCCAGACGGATCATGTCCGTGGCGAGCAGGATATCATCGGCTTCCCTGGAAACGCTCTTGCTGGACATGGATCAAGCGGAGGCGATTTCCTGCCGGGCCATCAGGATGGTGGAGTGCGCCTGCTGCAACACCCCGCCCAGCACCTCATGCGTCAGGGAATTGAGCAGTTGGGCGTCGTTCAGCCTGAAGGCGCACAGTACGGAATTGGAACTGGCCAGCCGGACAATCTGGGCCGGCGACAGATTGAGGACGATTTCCGCGACATCGGCGTCGAAACCGAGCCGGAACATGCCAGCCGCCAGGTTTTCACGCAGCAGACGCTGGGCCAGCATCAAGTAGGACAGATTGACCTCACGGATGTCGTTCAACAGCGTGGCATCAAGAGTGGACATGGGATCCCTTTTTGGCTATTGCCGAATTCCGTCGATGGAATCCAGCGCATCACAGACAGGCCGGAGGCAATGTCTGCCCCAGAATCAATTGTCACAAATCATTGGTCACAACAATCAAATCCAGACATTGAAAATACATTTTCATGCACATTTGACATGAACGGTAGGAGTATATCCTCAACTGCCACCATTCTTGACGCTACTTAACATTTATCAAAAGAAATTTTTGTTTTTGAATGTAATTCATTCTAGGGATAACCATAAGTAGATTATGGCTTACCCCAAGAGGCGTTGTTCTGAAACCACATCAGCCTCAGCCTGCGACACGCTGAATCGTGACGCTCAGGCGTTACAGAATCAAGTCGGGACGCAACGGTACTGTTCGGCCAAGGCCAGAAAAGCGTCCAGATCGCCGTCAGAGCCTATTTCCTCGGCCAGGATGCGGGAGACCATCGGGGCGGCCTCGATCGCCCGCGCCGCATGCAAAAACAGCATCCGGTGGCGCCGGGCCAGGACATCCTCCACGGTGCGCGCATATTCTCGACGCGCGGCATGACGGACCATGGCTTCACTCAACCCCAGTCCCAGATCATTGCCGGCTCCCGGAAGCGCCTGAACGTCGACGGCCTCTGTGCCATAGACATGCAGTCCCGGCGGGTCCGTCAGGCGTGTGGCGGGCGCGTCCGGAGGCGGCGCCCCCAACAGCGGGAAGCGGGCCGTCCGGCAAGGCGGCAGGTCCGGCACCAGTCCGGCGTCCCTGCAATGGCGCAGGACATCCTCGGCCATGGAACGGTAGGTGGTCCACTTGCCTCCGGTCACGGTCACCAGTCCGGACGGACTGACCCGGACGGTGTGCTCGCGGCTGATGGCCTTGGTGCCGCCCTCGTCCTCGTGCGCGGGCCGCACCAGGGGACGCAACCCGACCCAGACGCTGAGCACGTCCTCGACCCTGGGAGCGCGCGCCAGCACATGGGCGGACTCGTTCAGGATGAAGGCGACCTCCTCGGGCAACGCCCGGGGTTCGCGGACCACGGCATCGCGCGGGGTATCGGTGGTCCCCAGAATCAGATGCCCCAGCCAGGGGACGGCGAACAGCACCCGGCCGTCCCGGGTGCGCGGGACCAGCAAGGCTTCGGTCGATGGCATGAAGGACCGATCGACCACCAGGTGTACCCCCTGACTGGGGGCCACCATGGGCGTGGTGTCCTGCCCCCGGGCCGCGTCGTCCAGGCGGCGCAGATCGTCGACCCACACCCCGGTGGCGTTGATGACGCAACGGGCCCGGACTGTGCCTTCGCGGCGTCCGCCGGTATCCAGGGCATCGCGCCAGCGCACGCCGCCGACACGGCCGTTTTCATGCAGCACATCGATGACGGGACAGTAATTCAGCACCAGTGCCCCCTGAACGGCCGCCGTGCGGGCCAGGGTCAGTCCCAACCGGGCATCGTCGAACTGCCCATCCCAATACTTGACGCCGCCGAACAGGCCGGCCGTCTGCAAGCCCGGCAGTTGGGCCGCCGTGCGGGCGCGCCCCAGCCATTCGGTGCGGCCCAGACTGGCCGAGCCTGCCAGGGCATCGTAGACTTTCAGACCGGTGCCGTAGAACGGCACTTCCCAGGGCCGATAGGCGGGCATGACAAACGCCAGCGGCTGAGCCAGGTGCGGCGCGTTGTTCAGCAGCGCCCGGCGTTCGTGCAGGGCTTCGCGCACCAGGCCGATGTTGCCCTGGGCCAGATAGCGGACCCCTCCGTGCACGAGCTTGGTTGCGCGCGACGAGGTGCCGCCAGCGAAATCGCAGGATTCCAGCAGCAGGACCGACAGCCCCCGCAAACGGGCATCCAGGGCGACGCCCAGGCCGCTGGCGCCGCCACCGATGACGATCAGATCGACCTCGGACAAGGCCTCGAGATCATGCAGCAATCGATCCCGATCCGTCGTGACGGGCGGCGGGGCAGCGGTCTGGGACATCTTTCACACTCCGATCAACGGGCGCGGCCTTCCTTCCAGGCCTGCAACAGGGAATCGTAGGACACGGTCTCCGGCTTCGGATTCTCATTGGCGAGTTTCTTCCACGGGGCGTGTTCATCGCTGAGCCACTTGGCCGGATCGCTCTTTTCATTGAGCTTGGGCGCGCAGCGCTTCATGCCGGCGCGCTGCAGCCGGGACATGACCTTGTCCATTTCATTGGCCAGGTTGTCCATGGCCTGCTGCGGCGTCTTTTCCCCGGCGATGGCCTGGGAAACGTTGCGCCACCACAGTTGCGCGAGCTTCGGATAATCGGGCACATTGGTGCCGGTCGGGGTCCAGGCCACCCGCGCCGGGCTGCGATAGAACTCGATCAGACCGCCGTACTTGCTGGCGTTCTTCGTGAAGTAATCACTGTGGATGTCGCTGTCGCGGATGAAAGTCAGGCCCTCGATGGATTTTTTCAGCGAGGTCGTCTTGGCGGTCACGAACTGGGCATACAGCCAGGCGGCGGCGACCTTGTCCGGATCATGGTCCTTGAAAAAGGTCCAGGAACCCACATCCTGGTAGCCGTTCTGCATGCCCTCCTTCCAGTAAGGGCCGTGCGGGGCCGGCGCCATGCGCCACTTGGGCGTGCCGTCCTCGTTGACCACCGGCAGGCCCTTCTTGGTCATGTCGGCCGTGAAGGCGGTGTACCAGAAAATCTGCTGGGCGATCTCACCCTGGGCAGGCACGGGGCCCGCTTCGGAGAAGGTCATGCCCAGCGCTTCCTTGGGCGCGTACTGCTTCATCCAGTCGATGTATTTGGTCAGTGCATAGACGGCGGCCGGCGAGTTGGTCGCCCCGCCGCGCGCCACGGAAGCGCCGACCGGCGTGCATTTGTCGTCGGCCACGCGGATGCCCCATTCGTCCACCGGCAGGCCGTTGGGGGTGCCCTTGTCGGCCGAGCCCGCCATCGACAGCCAGGCGTCGGTGAATCGCCAACCCAGGGACGGATCCTTCTTGCCATAGTCCATGTGACCATAGATGGGCTTGCCGTCCAGGGTCTTGATGTCCTCGGAGAAGAACTTGGCGATGTCCTCGTAGGCGGTCCAGGTGACCGGCACGCCCAGTTCGTAGCCGTACTTGGCCTTGAATTTTTCCTTCAGGTCAGGCCGGTTGAACAGGTCGTAGCGGAACCAGTACAGATTGGCGAACTGCTGGTCGGGCAACTGGTACATCTTGCCGTCCGGCGCGGTGGTGAAGGACGTGCCGATGAAGTCCTTCAGGTCCAGATCCGGATTGGTGTATTCCTTGCCGGCGCCATTCATGTAGTCGGTGAGCGACAGGACTTCGCCGTAGCGATAGTGCATGCCGATCAGGTCGGAATCGGAGATCCAGCCGTCATAGATGGATTTGCCCGACAGCATCGAGGTCTGCAGCTTCTCGACTACGTCGCCTTCCTGGATCAGATCGTGGTTGACCTTGATTCCGGTGATTTCCGCGAAGGCCTTGGCCAGGACTTTGGATTCGTATTCGTGGGTGGTGATGGTTTCGGACACCACGTTGATTTCATTGACCCCTTTGGCCTTGAGCTTGGCCGCGGCGTCGATGAACCATTGCATTTCGGCCATCTGCCGGTCCTTGCTCAGCGTGGACGGCTGGAATTCGTTGTCGACCCATTTCTGGGCCTCGGCGGTGCCGGCCCAGGCGGCCTGGCCCCCCAGGGCGCAAGCGACGGCCAGCGCCAAGGCGGTATGGCGGAATCTCATTATGTTCTCCTCTGTGTGCTCCCCTGCCCTGTCGACCGGTGCCGCCCGGGGAAATAGGCCGCACCGTCAATACATCCACGTCGCCGCTTGCAAGCGGCTCAACTCAAAACCGCGCCATCTCTCCACGTCGCCGCTTGCAAGCGGCTCCGATTCGCCTGGCTGATGACAGTCCGCAGGGGACTGTCATCAGTCCAGGCTCATCCCTTCCTCATGATCAGTGTCAGGGTGGCCATGGACAGGATGAAGCTGATCCAGACTGAGGGTTCCTCGTCCAGGGCGAACCAGTCCATGAAGGTTTCGCCCAGGCCGAGGAAAGCCAGGTTGATGTAGGCGGCCACCAGCAGGCCGATGAACAGACGGTCGCCGCGCGTGGTCGCCATGGGCAAAAAGCCTTTGCGCAGCAGCGTGGGCGAGCGGATTTCCCAGACCGTCATGAAGGCCAGCATCAGCGCGATGCAGATGAAGAACACGGCGGTGGGCGTGGTCCAGACCATCCAGTCGAACATGGCGTATTCCTTTGAGTGCGGCCGTCTCAGACGCGTCCCATCGCGAAGCCCTTCGCGATGTAGTGACGCACGAACCAGATGACGATGGCGCCCGGCACGATAGTGAGCGTGCCGGCTGCCGCGAGGGTGGCCCAATCCATCCCCGAGGCCGAGACCGTTCGTGTCATGATCGCCACGATGGGCTTGGCGTCGACGCTGGTCAGCGTGCGTGCCAACAGCAGTTCCACCCAACTGAACATGAAGCAGAAGAAGGCCGCCACCCCCACGCCCGACTTGATCAGCGGCAGGAAGATCGTCAGGAAGAAACGTGGAAAGCTGTAGCCGTCTATATAAGCGGTCTCGTCGATTTCCCTGGGGATGCCGCTCATGAAGCCTTCCAGGATCCAGACCGCCAGCGGCACGTTGAACAGCAAGTGCGCCAGCGCCACGGCCCAGTGCGTGTCCATCAGCCCCAGGGTGGAGTAGAGCTGGAAGAACGGCAGCAGGAACACTGCGGGCGGTGTCATGCGGTTGGTCAGCAGCCAGAAGAACACATGCTTGTCGCCCAGGAATGAATAGCGCGAAAAGGCGTAGGCCGCCGGCAAGGCCACGGCGATCGCCATGATCATGTTCAGGCAGACGTAGATCAGGCTGTTGACGTAGCCCATGTACCAGGACGGATCGGTCAGGATCAGCCGGTAGTTGGCCAGCGTGAATTCGCGCGGAAAAAGGGAGAACTCGGCCAGAATGCCCTGGTTGGTCTTGAAGCTCATGACCACCATCCAGTAAATGGGGATCAGGGCGAACGCCAGGTACAGGATCAGGAAGATGGTGCGCTTGCGCGGCAGGAACGAGCGGTCAGTCATGAGCGGCTTCCGAATCCCGGGTGCCGACGCGCAGCATCCAGTTGTACAGGACGAAACAGAACATCAGGATGATGAGGAAATAGACCAGGGAAAAAGCGGCCGCCGGCCCCATGTCGAACTGACCGATGGCCTTCTGGGTCAGATACTGACTGAGGAACGTCGTGGAATTGCCCGGTCCGCCGCCCGTCAGCACGAAGGGTTCGGTGTAGATCATGAAGCTGTCCATGAAACGCAGCAGCACGGCAATCATCAGCACACCGCGCATCTTGGGCAACTGGATATAGCGGAACACGGCCCATTTGCTGGCGCCGTCGATGCTGGCGGCCTGATAGTAGGCCTCGGGAATGGACTGCAGGCCGGCGTAGGCCAGCAGCGCCACCAGCGGCGTCCAGTGCCAGATGTCCATCAGCAGCACGGTCAGCCAGGCGTGAAGGGGGTTGCCGACGTAGCGGTAGTCCAGCCCCAGGCGGGCCAGGGTCCAGCCGAAGAGGCCGATGTCGGTCCGGCCGAAGATCTGCCAGA
>Ga0172382_10012689_pt1 | contig 10950 bp, 8 predicted proteins | sample Leawel138RmetaG_FD_122245 | JGI IMG/M metagenome (GOLD analysis project Ga0172382, IMG submission 122245) | Leachate microbial communities from a municipal landfill in Southern Ontario, Canada - Leachate well 138R metaG | ecosystem: Engineered > Solid waste > Landfill > Unclassified | place...
ATCCGCCCCCATGGCCTGGAGATAGCCGGTGTCGCTGCCCACCGCGATCACCCGCGCGCCCAGCGCCCGGCCGACATCCATCGCCGCGCAGCCGACCCCGCCGGTGGCGCCGAACACCACCAGCGTTTCGCCCTCCAGCAGCTGCGCGCGGCGGACGAGCGCGTTGAACGCGGTCCAGTGGTTCATCAGGAAACCGGCCGCGTCCACCAGGTCGATCCCGTCGCCGACCGGATGCACGAACCGTTCCGGCAGCACGCAATATTCCGCCAGCCCGCCGCCGGCGAGCGACACGGAAAAGGCCGCCACCCGATCGCCGGCCCGCAGGCGCGCGACGCCCGGGCCGCAGGCGTCGACGATCCCCGACAGCTCGCTGCTGGGGATGTAGGGCAGGGGCGGCAGCTTCTGATAGCCGCCTTCCAGCACCAGCGTTTCCCCGAAGGCGAGGCCCGCCGCGCGTACGCGGACCCGGACTTCCCCCGGGCCGGGCTGAGGAAGCGGAACCTCTCTCTGCACCAGTTCGAACGGATCGGCGAACCGTTCACACAGCCATGCCTTCATGGATAATCGGGCCTCAACAACGCCATTGAACTTCCGCATCCCATAATCGATTCAGCAGGTTGTGAAAGGCGGGATTGCCTTGCGCATCTGGGCGCATCTGGGCGCATATCCGGCCCGGCATATCTCCGCGAAAGCGGGAAGGACCTGCCGGGCGCGGAGCATGGCCCCGTCGCTTGCTCCGCCTGCCGCATCCGGGAGGATGGAAGTGGATGCGATCCGGGCAAAACCGGCTCCGGGGATGGCGCGGGTCAGGATTTGTCCCGCGCGTTGAAATGGGCCACCATCTCGGGCGAGAGATGCCTGTCGCTCTTGCTGGCGGCATATTGCGACATCTTGTCCCGCACGGCGGCCGCCATTTCCCCACGGAACAGCGCGTGGTTTTCCTTGAGCCACTTCTCCGAGGAGAAGCGGTTGTCGTTGAGCCGGTTGATCTTCGGAATGGCATAGCGCGCGATCAGCTCGTAGGAGCGCATGGTTTCCAGCCGATCCGCCCAGTGATGGTCCATCACCAGGAAGCAGCCGAACCCGCCGGACTGGGCTTCCAGCCGCTCGATCTGGGCGACGAAATCGTCCGGCGTCCCGATTACCGCGAAGCCGGTGCTTATCATGTGATCGACCGGGTCCACCCCCGGCGGCGGCGCGAGCGGCAGGGCGGCCGCCTCGTTCATGTATTCCAGCCAGCGGTGCAGGCCGAAGCGGACGTTCTCGCGCGCCTTTTCCCGCGTTTCCGCGACATGGACCGGGCCGATCAATCTCCACCCCGAGCGGTCGAGAGTATGGCCGTTCTCCTGCGCGGCTTCCTCGGCGATCGCCCAGTTAGAGGCCAGCGCGTTGAAGCCGCCGGTCGAGGTCGCCCCGATTGAGAGCATGCTGAGGCCGAACCGCCCGGCGGCAAGCGCGCCGGTGGGCGAAACCTGGCTGGCGACAGCGATTTCCACGCCCGCTTCCTTGTAGGGCAGGAGCTGGAGATGCGCGTTCTGGAGATTGAACCAGTCCGACTTCTCGGTGACGTTCTGGCTGGCCAGCAGCTGCACGAGCGGGCCGATTGCCTCTTCCATCCGGTCGCGCGCCCGCGCCGTGGGAATGCCCTGCATATAGGCGTCGGACGGCAGCGAGCCAGGCCCCACGCCGAACATGATCCGCCCGCGCGTGTGATATTCCAGCTGCCGGATGCGATCCGCCAGCGTGTAGATGTTGTGATAGGGCAAGGAGGAGACGCCGGTGCCGAATTTGATCGTCCGGGTCCGGTGCGCCACAGCGGCGATGAACAATTCCGGGCTGCCGGTGATTTCCCAGCCGCCGGAATGATGCTCCCCCACCCAGACCTCGTCGTAATGGAGGCGGTCGAGCCATTCGACCAGCTCCATGTCGTTCTCGAGAGCGATTGCGGGATGCTCCTCGGGAATGTGATGCGGCGGCACGAAGGCCCCGAAACGAAGTCTAGGTCGAGTCATGCGGCAATTCTCCCAGCCGTGGACGCAGTGATTATCCGGGCGATCATCCGGCCGGTTTGATCCGGCCAAATCCATACCGATCCCGCGCATCCGCGTTCGGCCCGTCGGATCGAGCGCCCCGCGCGGCCTCAAGCCTTAAATAGGCTTCCGGGGCGAGTCAAATGGTTTGATGTTTTTACCAATCGGCAGTAATCGCCATTGTTTTTACAGGAAAATTAAATCTCAAACAATGAATGGCGGCATTTGCGCAGGGCGCGGCGCGGCATCGGCGCGCGCCTGCCCCGCCGGGAAGCGCCCGCTCAGGCCGGATCGACCGGCTTGAGTACCACCGTCCTCGGCGCGACCGGCTCCACCATCCGGCGATAGGCCTGCACATGCGAGAGCATCTGGCGGCGGGCGGCATCGGCATCGCCCGCCAGGATGGATTCCTGGATATGGTCCACCGCGCCCCGCGCCGCGATCCGGACTTCCTTGGAGGTGAAGCCGGCGACATGCGGGTCGGTCAGGTTGGGGCCGAGACCCTCGTAAATGGCGCTGAGCAGCGGATTGTGGCTGGCCCTACCCACGGCGAGGTGCCATTCCAGATTGGCCTGGACGAAGCGCTTCGCGCCCAGCGTGATCCTGAGATTTTCCTGGCATTGCCGCAGCATCGCCATATCCGCATCGGTGCGGTTGGCGGCGGCGAGCGCGCAGATACTGGGCGCCAGCGTCTCGAAGGTTTCCATCAGCGATGCGAAGGGAACGCGCCTGCCGCGAATGAACAGGTCGATCGAATTGCGGACCACGCTCTGGCTCGGGGAAATCGCCCGGCGCCCCTGGTTGCGGCCCACCGAAGTGGCGATCAGGCCCTGGGTTTCGAGAATGCGCATCGCCTCGCGGACCGATCCGCGGCTCAGGCCGGACTGGTCGACCAGTTCCCGCTCGTTCGGCAGCATGTCGCCCGATTGCAGCTTGCCGCTCAGGATCTGTTCGCGGATGGCCCCGGCAAGAGCCTCGCATCCTTTTTCGGTATGAATTCTTTCAAGCATTGCAACCAATTATTCCGATAAAATGTAAAATGGTTAGTCCATTTGACTTGATCTTCCAGCAAAGTTAGGGTCGCCCGGTTCGCAGCGCAAGCGAAAACGCGCGGCTGGGGCGGGATAGCCCTGGCCGGCTGCCCGCGCCTGCTGCGGCCTCGATACCGGATAATATGGGTGAGAACGATTTTCTGATGGCCGGTCAGCTTTACGGTGTGAACTTGCTGGATGCTCTCCGGGTCGCGCCCGGCCCGGATTCGGTCTGGACCGGAACCGCGATACTGGGCGGCGACGGAGTGGCCTTCGGCGGGCAGATGGCGGCGCAGGCGCTGATGGCCGCGCGGGCGGTGGAGCCGGGCCGCCCGCCGGAATCGATCCATTCCTTCTTTCTTGCCCCGGCCAAGCCCGACCGCCTGATCGACCACGAGGTCCGGGTCCTGCGCTCCGGGCGCTCCTTCTCGCTGCTGCGGGTCGAAACCCGGCAGGAAGGCCGCCATTGCCTCAGCTCGGTGATCTCCTTCCACGGCGGGGAAAGCGCGCCGGAACATCAGGCGCCGATGCCGCCCGCCGGCTCGCCCGAGGATTATCCGGCCTGGGATTTCATTCCGCCCAACACCGATCCGGCTGTGCGCCGCTGCTTCGACATCCGGAGCGTGGAAAGCATCGCTTCCACCTCCGATGGCAGCTATCCGCGCCAGACGTACTGGCTGCGCCATCGCGGCGAGCTGGGGGCCGATCCGGCGCTGCATTGCGCGGCCCTGACATGGTTCGCCGATCTCAGCATGCCGTGGACCACGGACCTCGCCTATGATGAAAGCCACGGCAGGCGGGTCGGCGCGACGCTGGATCATACGCTGTGGTTCCACCGCCTGCCGCGGGCGGATCGCTGGCTGCTCTTCGTCCAGGAAAGCACGGTTTATGCCGGCGCCCGGGCGCTCACGCGCGGGTTGTTCTTCGCGCAGGATGGCGCGCTGGTCGCCAGCGCCGCGCAGGGGACGTTGCTCCGGCGCCTGCCGCCGCAATAAGCCCGGCTCGCGCCGGATCGAAGATGGGAGAAGGGAACGACATGGACTGGATGCTCACCCCTGAGCAGATCGAATTTCGCGACAGGCTGCGGGCCTGGGTGGATGAGAATATTCCCAAGGAAGCCGCGCGCGAGGCGGAGCGGGTCGACGGGAACTATCCCCACCATCTGTTCGACCGGCTGGCCGAGGGCGGCTATCACGCCACCGGCGTGCCTCGGGAATATGGCGGCATGGGCGCCGATCTCACTACCCAGCTGATCCAGTCGCGGGAGCTGTCGCGCTCGCTGGCGGGGATGATCTGGATCTGGGGCTCCACCTCCTTCGCCGGGGCCAATTCCATCGGCCTCTACGGCTCCGACGCCCAGAAGCGGGAATTGCTGCCGAAGATCGCCAAAGGGCAGTTGAAGGTCACCATAGGCTTCACCGAGCCGGGCGGCGGCACCGACGTGCTGGGCGCGCTCAGGACCACCGCCACCAGAACCGACGGCGGCTGGATCGTCAACGGCGTCAAGAAGTGGTGCACCTCGGCCCATGTCTCGGACTATGTCCTGCTGCTGGTCCGCACCGACGACAAGGTCGCGCGCAAGCATCACGGGGTGAGCCTGTTCCTGCTGCCGCCCCGGTCCGAGGGGGTTACGCTCGAGCCGCTCGAGACGCTGGGCATGCGTGGCCTCGGCACCTTCGACATGACGATGGAGAATGTCTTCGTGCCGGACGAGCTGGTGCTGGGCGAGCCGAACAACGCATGGTACATGCTGCTGCCCACCCTCGCCAACGAGCGGATGCTGCTGATGGGCACCTGCCTGGGCATCATGGACGGCGTGGCCGAGGAAACACTGGCCTACATGAAGACGCGCGAGGCCTTCGGCAAGCCGATCGGCGCGTTCCAGGCGGTCCAGCATCATTTCGCCAATATCCGGATGGCCCTGCACCAGACCGAGCTGGTCGCCTATAATGCGGCGCGGCTGGCCGATGCCGGGGCGGACACGTTCCTGGAGGTGACAATGGGCAAGGTCATCGCGTCCGAGCATGCGGTGAACGCGGCCGATCTCGGCATCCAGATCTTCGGCGGGATGGGCTATTCGGCCGACAACGACATGCAGCGCTACTGGCGCGATGCGCGGCTGATGCGGTTCAGCCCGATCAACAACGAAATGGCGCGCAACCTGGTGGCCGAGCGGTTCGGCCTGCCGCGTTCCTTCTGAGCCGCTGGAGTCTTCCGATGAGCAATCCCGCAGATCGCCCCCGAACCGTCAATGAACTGATCGACTGGAATGCCCGATTGCGGCCCTCCGGCGTGGCGATGTCCTGCAAGGGCGAAGTCGTAACCCATGCCGGGCTGGCGCGGCTGAGCATGGGTGCGGCGGATTATCTCCATTCGCTGGGGGTCGGGGCGGGGGACCGGATCGCCATCTTCGTGCCGGTGGCCTCCGCCGATTACCTTGCCCTGGCCCTGGGTGCGATGCGGCTTGGCGCCATCGCCGCCTGCCTCAACGCGCGTTTCAAGACTCGCGAGCTGAACCACGCCATCGACAATTCCGCCTGCAAGCTGTTGTTCTACGGCGCCATGCTGCAAGAGGTGGTGGACGCCAGCACCGCCCATGAACGGACGGTGGCGCTGCGGCTGGAGGATGCGCGCGAGGAGTGGCGGGCGGGGGGCGCCGTCCGCTCGGGCCGGGAACCCGCCGCCGCTGCACCGTTCGGGCCGGTCGGGCCGGATGCGCCCGCGCGGATCATCTACACCTCCGGCACCACCGCCATGCCCAAGGCCTGCCTGCACACGCATAAGGCGATGCTGCATCAGGGATTTTCCGTGGCCGAGCGGCTGGAGCTGCGCGAGGACGACCGCTTCTGGACCCCGCTGCCGCTGTTCCACACCGGCGGATGGACGCCCTTCCTCGCCGCGCAGGCGGCCGGGGCGGCGCTGCATCACGCCGGGTTCTTCGAGGCGGGGGAGAGCCTGCGGCAGATGGTGGACGAGAAATGCACCATCCTGTTCCCCAGCTTCGAGACGATCTGGATGCAGGTGCTGACCCATCCCGATTTCAGGGCGGAGGATTTCGACCGCGCGCGGCTGGTGCTGAATGTCGGGGTGCCGGAACGGCTGGCGCTGATGCAGGCCATGCTGCCGCATGTGCCGCAGGTCTCCAACACCGGCTGCACCGAGGTCGGCGGCTTCCTCTGCATCGGGCGGGCGGAGGATTCGCTGGAATCGCGCTGCCACACCGCTGGCCCGCCGCTGAGCGGGATGGAAGCGAAGATCGTCGATCCCGCGACCGGGGAGGAATTGCCCAACGGCCGGGCGGGGGAACTGCTGGTGCGCGGGCCTGCCTGCCTGTCGGAATATTACCGCGATCCCGAGGCGACCCGCAGCGCCATCGAGGAGGACGGCTGGTTCCATACCGGCGACCTGCTGAGCCGAACCGACGACAACGAATTCGTCTTCGTTAGCCGGATCAAGGACATGCTGAAGGTGGGCGGGGAGAATGTCGCGGCGGCGGAGATCGAGGGCCATATCCTGACCCATCCCGAGGTCCATCTGGTGGCGGTGGTCTCGGCCCCGGACGACTATTATGGCGAGGTGCCGGCCGCCTTCATCGAAACCGTGCCCGGCGCGCGATTGTCGGAGCAGGACGTGATCGACTTCTGCAAGGGCGCGATCGCCAATTTCAAGATCCCGAAATACGTCCGTTTCGTGCGGGAATGGCCGATGTCCGGCACCAAGATCAAGAAGTTCGAGCTGCGCGACATCATCCGCGAGAGCATCCGGCAGGCGGCGGCGGACTGATCGCGGGCGTCGTCGTCGTCGTGGGCGGCGGCGGGCGTTGCCCTGCCGGGGCCGCGCCGTTCGCGAACCGCGCGCGCCTGCCCGGCGCGGCAAGGATCAGAACCAGGCGCGGATTCCCACCACCGCCGCGAGGCTGGACGCGCCTTCTCCCCGCGCGCGGGCGAGGCGGGCCGTTTCGCCCAGCCTGCGTTCCCAGTGAATGCCCGCATAGGGCGCGAATTGCCGCGCGAATTCATAGCGCAGCCGCGCGCCCAGCTCGACGGATTCGAAGCCCGCGCCGATCCCCAGCTCGGGCACGTCCTGCAAGGCGGCGTCGATCTCCGCCCTGGGCTGGAAAATCAGCCGCTGGGTGATGCGCTGGTCGTATTCGGCTTCCGCGCGAAGGTGGACATCGCCCTTGTCCGAAACGAACACATGCCCGCTCACCTCGAACCAGTAGGGGGCGAGGCCCTCGATCCCGATCACGGCATAGCTCCGCTCGGGATCGGGCCGGAAATCATGCCGTACCCCCAGCTCGAGGTTGAACCAGGGGTCCAGCGCATGGCGCCACACCGCCCGCAGCTCGGCGCTTTCCGGCGCGGCGCCGAAGCGCCCTTCCCCCTCGGTCGACAGCGCCAGCCGGTCGATGTCCCCGCCATACCAGAACCGGCCGTCCCAGGCGTAGCCGTCCTTCCCGCCGCGCGGGCGATATTCCAGCTCGTCGATCATCACCGATGCCGTGGCGAACCGCCCTTCCCCGCGCAGCGCGGCGCGCGCCCGCTCCATCCTTTCCCGCGGGAAATACCGATCCGCCGCGTGGTCTTCGGGGATCGGCGGTGGCAGGGCGTCGCCCGGCAGGTCAGGGGTGACGGGCAGGATCTGGGGTGCCCGGTGAGCGGAGTGATCGGGCGTGGGCACGGGTAGGGGCAGGGCGGGTAGGGCGGCAGCCGGGGGGGAGTGAGCGCCGTGCGCTTCATGGCCCTGATGCGGGTCGCCGCCGGCCTCGTCTTCCATGGCAGGCATATCCGGCATCGCTTGCCCGCCTTGCGCCCCATGATCGCCATGCGCGCCGTGGTTCATCCGCCCATCCATCTCCTGCGCCGTGGCGGGCGCGGAGAGCATCGCGACAGCCAGCAGGGCCGCCAGCCTCATGCGTCACCCGCGGGGCGGCGCACGGTGACGATCCGCATCATGCCCGCATGCATGTGCAGCAGCATGTGGCAGTGGAAGGCCCAGTCCCCTTCCCCGTCCGCCGTCAGGTCGAACGACACCCGCCCGCCGGGCAGCACATTGACCGTATGCTTGCGCGGCCTGTGGCCCGGCGCGCCATGCACCAGCTCGAAGAAATGGCCGTGCAGGTGGATCGGATGCGGCATCATCGTATGGTTGATGAGGTTCACCCGCACGCGCTCGTTCAGGCGGAACGGAATCGGCCGCGCGCCATCGGAAAGCGTTTCCCCGTCGATGGACCACATGTAGCGTTCCATATTGGCGGTCAGATGGACGTCGATCGTGCGGCTGGGCGGCCTCGGATCGGGATTGGGCCGAAGCGATTGCAGGTCGGCATAGGTCAGCACCCGATGCCCGGCCTGCTCCAGCCCGGTCGGCCGGTCGCCCAGCCGGTCGGCGGGCATGGGGGAGAGGGAGGCGACGCCGGGGCCGAGCTTCACTTGCGGGGCGACCGACGGGTCGCGCATTGTCATGGAATGGCCCTGTGAGGCGGTGGCGCTGGCCTGCGCCCCATGCCCGGCATGGTCGTGCTCCCCTCCGGCGGGCGACATATCCATGCCCATGTCGCGCATGGTCAGCAGCGGCCGCTCGCGCAGGGGCGGCACCGGCCCGGCCATTCCCAGCCGTGGAGCGAGCGTCGCGCGCACCAGCCCGGAGCGGTCCAGCGCTTCGGCGATGACGCCATAGGCATCCGCCGCCTGCGGCCGGACGATGACGTCGTAGGTTTCGGCGATGGCGATCTGCAATTCGTCGATCTCGACCGGCTTCACCTCCAGCCCGTCGGCGGCGACCACGGTCATGGCCAGCCCGGGAATGCGGAAATTGAAATTGGTCATCGCCGCCGCATTGATGATCCGCAGCCTGACCCGCTCGCCCGGCGCGAACAGCCCGGTCCAGTTCTCGGCGGTGCCATGGCCATTGACCAGAAAGCTGTAGGCCGCGCCGGTCACGTCCGAAATATCGGTGGCGTCCATGCGCATGGCGCCCCATTCCAGTCGTTCCTTCAGGGACTGGTCCCGCCCCGCCAGCAGCCCGGCCAGGGTCTGCTTCCGGTAATTGAAATAGCCGCCCATCAGCTTGAGCTTGCGAAGCTGCTCATGCGGATGGATCGGGCTCCAGTCCGAGAGCACCAGAATATGCTCGTGGTCACAGGCCACCGGGTCCGCCCCGGCCGGATCGATCACGATCGGGCCATAAAGGCCGATCGCCTCCTGCATGCCGGAATGGCTGTGATACCAATATGTGCCCGCATGGGTCACCGGAAACTCGTAGATGAAGGTTTCGCCCGGATCGATCCCGGGGAAGCTCACCCCCGGCACCCCGTCCATCTGGAACGGCACCAGCAGCCCATGCCAGTGGATCGAGCTTTGCTCCTTCAGCCGGTTGATCACCGCAATCCGCACATTGCGCCCTTCCCTGAGGCGGATGAGCGGGGCAGGCAGCGTTCCGTTGACGGTGACGGCGTGGGCCGAGCGCCCCCCGGTGGAAAAATGACTGTCGGCGATGGTCAGTCCTATCCGGTCGCCGGAGAGGGTTTCCCCCGTCCCCGCCCCGGCGGTTCCGCTGCGCGCCCAGGCCGGGAACGCCCGCGCGCATGCCAGCGAGGCGGCCAGCGCGCTTCCGGATTGCAGCAGGCGGCGTCGGCTCGGGGAAAAGTCGGGGGATTCCATCCCGACCCTATAGCCGAAAAACCGGGCCGGGCTTCAAGCGGCAATAAGGGTGCAGGGCAGTTTCAAATCGGTGAAAGGATGGCAGCAGGCTAGGGTCCTGACCCTAGGGGCGGGCGATGTGGTCCGGACCTGGGATTTCGACAGGCGCCCCGCCCTTCTTGCGACAGCGCCAGGCCGGGCGCTTCACAGCCTCACAGGACGAGATGCGCGCCCAGCACGACACGCGCCCCGTGATGCCCCGCGCTGCCGGGAAAGCGGATGTCCCGCCGCCTGATGTCGGTGTCGGAATAGGTCAGGCTGAGCACCAGCCTGCCCATCGCATAGTCCGCGCCCAGGCTCCAGTCGACATAGTCGCCTGCTGGCCGGAGCCGCCCGGCGCGCATCGCGTCGTCGACATGGCCGGAGGCGTGGCCGAGATGCCCCGTCAGCGTCACCGGCGTGCCGATCAGGGCCAAGCGCGCGCTGGCCTTGCCGTAGAGATTGCTTCCGCCGATCGCCCGCTGGGACGGCGCATAGCTGCCGAGCACGGCCAGATCGACCGGGCCGAGGGCCAGGCCTGCGCCCAGATCGAACTCGACATAATCCTGCTTGCCCGCCCCGCCGGGGAACAGCCGGGCGATGGCGCCGCCGTGCAGCCGGGTCAGCCCCGCCTCGTGCCGGAAGGCGACCGACAGATCGACCGCCGCCTCCGCGCCGCCATGGCGCTCGCTGCCGCGCGTAGAGGCCGCTTGGGCCGCCGCCGTGAACCCGGTTCCGGGCAGCGGCACGTCCACTCGCACGCGTGCCGCTGCCTTGCCGTCGCTCCAGCTCAGGCCCCGCTCCCGGTAGTCGGCCAGGACGGAAGCCTCCAGCCCGATCATCTCCTGCGCGATTGCCGGTGCCGGGGCCAGCGCGGCCGGAAGGGCGATCGCCAGGATACGTCTCACTGTTTCTGCACCTCTTCTGCCAATAGCAGGGCCAGATCGCGGAGTTCGCCCCGCAAGGCAAGGGCATCGCCTGTTCCTCTGCGCATTTGTAGTAAAACATTGTTGCGCGCCGTGGTTCGGGCGTTCTAGTGACAAACTCTTGACATATATGTTGCCGGATGCCGATCCGCGTCGCGCAGGCGAGGCGATCCCACCGCGCGAGATTTGTCGGAGAGCGCATGAAGACATATTCCGCCGGCATCGCCAGCGCGCTTGCAATCGGTCTGGCGGTGACATCGCAGGCGGAGGCGCGCCCGATCAC
>Ga0172382_10012690_pt1 | contig 10949 bp, 10 predicted proteins | sample Leawel138RmetaG_FD_122245 | JGI IMG/M metagenome (GOLD analysis project Ga0172382, IMG submission 122245) | Leachate microbial communities from a municipal landfill in Southern Ontario, Canada - Leachate well 138R metaG | ecosystem: Engineered > Solid waste > Landfill > Unclassified | place...
GGCTTCAGTGGCCATGGCTTCGGCCTGGGTCCAGGAGTTGGCCTTGCAATGGCCACCCTCGTGCAGGGGAGGCCGGCGCCGATCGATATGGCGCCATTCAGCTTCACGCGCATGACGGATGGGCGGCGGCTGGAACCCTATCTGCTGCTCTGACCACAACGACCATGCCCGCCCCCGGGCAGCGCCCAGCGCTCCCGGGTAGCGGCAACAATGCCTAGACCTTGACAGCCGTCTGTTCCCGCTTGCCGGCAGACGACGGCCGGCTGACAGTCATTGAAGCCCCACCCTTCCCGACAGGGCTCGCTCGAGCCTCGCGGCAGGACATGCCGCGCCCCCTCCAATCCAGCAGAACCGATAGAACGCCGAAAGCAGCTGCAGCAAGAGATTTTCCTAGGGATTATACCTATATAACGATATTCCTACTTTATGGTTATTATATCAACGTCAATTTGGTAATAATATTGTATTCAATAAAGTAAACATCTCTGCTTGATGCAGAATCGACGCGCCGCACAAGGAAACCAGAGCTGGCTCTCTACGCCGTCCCGGTTGAGGCCGCCCGCGAAAGCGCAGCGTTCCGCTTCAAAGCTACTGCCTGAACCCCAGGCTCATGTATCGATTTCATTTCAATTTCTAGAAGATAAACCCATGTCCATAGACCGGAATGATGTCCATAGAATCTTGAAACTTGTTGACGAAACGGAGCGTTTTGCTGAGGTTGAAGTAGAACTGGATGGGTGGCGCCTGCACATTCGAAGGCACTCAGAACCAGGACAGCCGGAACCGGCCAATGCTCCTGCTCCGATGGCCGGGCAAGCTGTCGACGACCACCCGCGTATTTCACCGCGCTCTTCCAGTGAATCGATTTCGACTCCACCGAAAAGCGCCTCTTCGTCCGATCCGGCAGTGGGCGGCAACGTTCATGTAATCAAAGCTCCCTTGCTTGGCACCTTCTACCGCTCCCCCGCACCCGGTGAAAAACCATTTGTTGAAGTGGGTCAGCGGGTCACTGCCGAAGACACCGTTTGCATCATCGAAGTGATGAAGCTGTTCAACTCTATCGGAGCAGGAGTGAACGGCGTCATAAAAGAAATACGGGCGGCCGACTCCGAACTGGTGGAATACGGGCAAACGCTGTTTCTCATTCAGGCCGACTGACGTGAAGACATTCCATCGAGTTCTCGTCGCCAATAGAGGAGAAATCGCCGTGCGCGTCATCAATGCGTGTCGCGAACTGGGGATTGAGACGGTGGTGACAGTCTCCGAAGCCGACAGAGAAAGCCTCGCGGCAAAAATGGCCGATAAAGCGATATGTATCGGACCAGCACGCGCGACGGATAGTTATCTCCGGCCAGATACGCTCGTGATGGCAGCACTGGGAACCGGTTGCGAGGCAATACACCCCGGCTATGGCTTCCTGTCGGAAAGTGCTTCGCTTTCCCGCTTGTGCAAAGACAATGAAATCCGATTCATCGGCCCATCCGCGAAAACGATCGAATCGATGGGAAACAAAATCGCAGCAGTGAGCATCGCGAAAAGCGTGGGAATAGCGGGAGTCCCAGGATCCGGGCGATTGACTTCTACGTCAGAAGCAAAACGCATTGCCGAGGAAATCGGCTATCCGATATTGCTCAAAGCCTCCTCGGGCGGTGGCGGACGCGGGATGCGAGTCGTCGGGCGCGCCAGCGAACTCGCTGCGGAAATGACTGCTGCCAGTGCAGAGGCCGAAGCCGCATTCGGCGATCCGGCACTGTACATGGAAAAGTTCATTGAGCGAGCCAGGCATATAGAAGTGCAGATTCTGGGCGATACGCACGGCAACATTATCCACCTGGGGGAACGGGACTGTTCAACACAACGTCGACACCAAAAACTAATCGAGGAGTCCCCTTCTCCAGTTATTGATCCTGACTTGAGAAGTCAGCTCGGAGAAGCCGCCGTCAGGCTCGCTCGTCATGTTGGCTACCAAGGCGCCGGAACCGTCGAATTCCTGTTCGATGACCATACTCGAAAATTCTATTTCCTTGAAATGAACACAAGGATTCAGGTGGAGCACCCCGTCACTGAAATGGTGACCGGCAGCGACCTGGTCGCAGAACAGATACGCATAGCAGCAGGGCAGCCGCTTGCCTTGCGACAAACGGATGTACGGCTGGAAGGGCATGCGATTGAATGCCGCATCAATGCCGAAGACACAGAAAATTCGTTTATGCCTCGTCCGGGTGTGATCACTCATTGGCTCCCGCCGTCGGGAGACAATATCCGACTTGACTCGCATTGCTACATCGGTTACGGCGTACCACCATTCTACGATTCACTACTTGGAAAGCTGATTGTTCATGGCCGGAATCGCGCCGAAGCCATCCAGCTCATGTCCAACGCGCTGCATAACTTCAAGATTGAAGGCGTCCCCACCACAATCCCCTTTCATATTCGTGCCCTCCAGCACGAAAATTTCACGACAGGAAATGTGACCACCCGGTGGGTCGAGGAGACATTATTCCATGGCAATTGATACACAAGACAGAAAAGTCCAGTTCGTCGATACGACTCTGCGTGACGCCCATCAGTGCCTGTGGGCGACCCGCATGACGACAGCCATGATGCTGCCAATATGCGAGCGGCTCAATCGTGGCGGATACGCCGCAATCGACCTGATGGGGATGGTTCAATTCGATGTTTGCGTTCGCTATCTACGTGAAGATCCATGGGAAAGAATCCGTCTGATACGAAGCTTGATCACCGATATTCCGCTGAAAGCCTACATGCGCTCGAACAGCCTGATGGGGTTTGACGTACTCCCGGATGACATCAACTCTCTGTGGGTCGAGCGTCTGGTCGCGAACGGCATCGGAATGATAGGTGCCTTCGATGCCTTGGCTGACCTTGACAACATCGTACCGAACCTGTTGCTCGCCAAGAAGCTTGGGGCGAAAACCTGCGGTGCCCTTGTCTTCTGTGAAAGCCCCGTCCATACCGATGCGTTTTACTCGGAAAAGGCAAAAGAACTGATAAACCGGGCCAAGGTCGACTGGCTCATGCTGAAAGATTCCGGTGGGCTATTGACTCTCGACCGGATCCGTTCATTGATCCCCGAGCTGAAGAAGGTGATCGGAGACACACCAATAGAACTGCATAGCCATTGCATGACCGGGATCGCCCCGCTCGTTTATCAAGAAGCGGTCAAGCTGGGGGTGCACGTGCTGGATACATCGATCGACCCATTAAGCAACGGCCCCGCTCAACCCTCCACCCAAACGATGATCCGCAATCTCAGGGCCATGGGATATCGAATAGACGTGGATCTCGGCATCGTGGAAGAAATCAGCGAGTACTGGAACGATATCACTGAACAAGAAGGGCTTCCCAAGGGGATCCCCATGGCATACGACGCCTTTCACTATGAACATCAGATGCCAGGGGGAATGCTCACCAACCTGAAGGCGCAGCTGGAAACATCGGGACTTTCCGACAAGTACGACGAAGTGCTTCACGAATGCGCCAGAATTCGTCAGGAACTTGCATGGCCCATCATGGTGACCCCTTTCGCACAACTCGTTGGAACGCAGGCGGTCCTCAATATCGTCCACGGCGAGCGCTATCGCATTGTGCCCGACGAAGTGAAAAAGTACGCCCTGGGCTACTACGGAAAACTGCCCGCAGCTGTGGATTCTGACGTACTGGATCGCATCGTCAACAACGGCTCCGACCGGATCAAGCCGGACCCGTCCGAGCGCATGCCGGTCGTGGACGGTTTACGGCGGAAATATCCTTCCGCCAGTGATGATGAGCGACTGCTGAGATTCTGCCTGGCAGGGAAAGAAGTCGATCAAATGCTGGAAGCCGGGCCCACTCAGACAGAAATCTCCGTGTACAGGCCGCTGCCCCAACTGATAAGGGAGCTTTCCGCCCGACGCAACTGGAAGACCATACAACTGAGCGGGAAAGGGCTGCGCCTGACGCTCAGGGAAAACCCACAAGCTCACTAGCTGGCGCGACACCAACCTGAACTCTTTAAGCAGCAGGCGAGTTGCAAATGAAAAATTCCGACTTTCTTGTTATGGATTTCATAAAGAACGACACAGCGCTGCATGAAACACGTTCCCTGCACGACCTGACCGGCAAAGTCGCATACGTGACGGGCGGCGGCGGTGGAATCGGAAGTGCCATCGCATGGGGATTCGCATGCTTTGGCGCGGACATCGTCATCCTTGACCATAACATCGAAGCAGCGCAAAACGTCGCGGCAACCATCTCCAGCCGGACCGGTAGAAAAGCCATACCCGTGGCGGTGGACATTTCCGAGGAACAGTCGGTTCAGTCCGCTCTGGCCATCGCCGAAGCCGCACTGGGAGCGTGTGATGTCCTGGTAAATGGGGCGGGACACAATATTCGAAAGCCGTTGATCGATTTCAGCCTAGAAGAATTCAATTCGCTTTACGCGGTGCACGTTCAGGGCGCATTCCTTGCATGCAAGATTATAGGGGCGAAGATGCAGGAACGCCGCGGCGGGTCAATAATCAATATTGCATCTATTGCAGGGCATGTAGGGATGCAGAACGTCTCCGCCTATTCCAGTGCAAAAGGCGCCCTTATACAGCTGACCAAAACGTTGGCCCTGGAAATGGCGCCATACAACGTACGGGTGAACGCCATTTCTCCCGGGTATATCACAACACCCCTGACCCATCAGCATGCTCCAGCAGTGCGGGAACGCGTAGCGCGCGCAACGCCTATGGGAAGGTTGGGACGTCCTTCTGAACTGATAGGACCTGCGCTATTTCTCGCCTCAAAGGGATCGTCCTTCGTAACCGGCTCGTCCATTGTTGTAGACGGAGGCTGGACGACCGCTTGACGGATGACAACGAACAACTCTCCTAAAGGCTTCAAATGATCAACAAAATCGTTCCCTCCTTGCATGAAGCAGTTCACGATATTCATGACGGCGCAACAATCATGATCAGTGGATTCGGGACTGCCGGAATTCCGGCAGAGCTCATTGATGCCCTGATAGAGCAGAAAGCGCGTGACCTGACAGTAATCAATAACAACGCGGGGAATGCAGAGTATGGACTTGGCGCCCTGCTCAAACAGGGGCGCGTGCGGAAAATAATATGCTCGTTTCCCCGTCAGGTCGACTCTTACGTTTTTGACGAATTGTATCGTAGCGGAAAAATAGAGCTTGAGCTGGTTCCTCAAGGAACCATGGCCGAGCGCATCCGGGCGGCAGGAGCCGGAATTGGTGCATTCTTCACCCCAACCGCATTCGGAACGGAATTGGCCGCCGGTAAGGAAACTCGCACGATCGATGGCCGGAACTATGTCCTTGAAAAGGCATTGCATGCAGATTTTTCCCTGATCAAGGCATGGCGGGCAGATCGCTGGGGAAACCTGACTTACCGAATGACGGCAAGGAATTTCGGCCCCGTCATGGCGAGCGCCGCAAAGAACACGATAGTCCAGGTCGATGACACCGTGGAGCTTGGGATGCTTGATCCAGAATGCATCGTCACTCCCGGGATATATGTTGACCGTGTCGTGAAGGTCAAGCAAAAAATGACACCGAAATCTAACCAAGGTGACAAATGATCAAGAAACTAACGCGTGAAGGTATCGCCAAACGGTTGGCGCAAGATATTCCAGAGGGCGCCTATGTCAATCTCGGGATCGGCCTGCCCACTTTGGTAGCGAGTTACCTGCCGGCAGATCGGGAGATCGTGCTGCAAAGTGAAAATGGAATCCTCGGAATGGGCCCGCCACCACCCGAGGGGGAAGAAGATTACGATTTGGTCAACGCAGGAAAGCAGCCTGTAACCAAACTGCCAGGCACGGCCTTCTTTCATCATGCCGATTCATTTGCCATGATGCGAGGCGGCCATCTGGACATCTGCGTACTTGGCGCTTTCCAGGTTTCCCAACGAGGCGATCTCGCCAATTGGCGGACAGCCGAGCCAGATGCCATTCCCGCAATCGGCGGCGCGATGGACCTCGCCATTGGCGCCAAACAGATATTCATTGTAATGACGCACTGCACGCCAACGGGCGCCAGCAAAATCGTCGAAGAATGCACCTATCCATTAACGGGCATCGGGTGTGTATCCAGAATATATACAGACCTGGCCGTCATCGATGTCACTCCAGACGGGCTTGTCGCCACCGAATGGGTGGACGGCCTCAGTTTCGACGAACTTGCCCGGTACACTGCCGCGCCGCTTAAAAGAGGGACACATGCTTAACGATGTATTTGTTTGCGACGGGGTTCGCACTCCCATAGGGAGGTATGGCGGCTCTCTGGCCGGAATCCGGGCGGATGACCTCACGGCCCTTCCGTTGAAAGCACTTGCGGAACGCAACCCTCAGCTTGATCTTGAAGCCATAGACGATGTGGTCTTCGGTTGCGTCAATCAAGCAGGGGAAGACAACCGGAATGTAGCGAGAATGGGGCTGTTGCTGGCCGGCTTTCCTGCCACCGTTCCGGGGTCGACCATCAATCGGCTTTGCGCATCAGGATTGGATGCCATTGCGATTGCCGCCAGAGCACTTCACAGCGGGGAAATGGACCTGGTGATCGCGGGCGGAGTCGAAAGCATGTCCCGATCCCCTTTCATCGTTCCCAAATCCGTTTCAGGCTATGACCGGTCGCTAGAACTGCACGACTCGACCCTCGGGTGGCGTTTCATCAATCCTAGAATGCGAGAATTGCACGGGGTGGATACCATGCCCGAAACCGCAGAGTATGTGGCAGCGGAGAATAATGTGACTCGAAGCGCTCAGGACGCATTCGCCTTGCGGAGCCAGCTACGTACGGCCGCCGCCCAGGACTCGGGATTCTTCGAGAAAGAAATCATTCCCGTGACGCTCCTGCAAAAAGACGGCAGCCACAGGGTTTTCAACCGGGACGAGCATCCGCGCCCCGCCACGACAGCCGAGGCGCTGGCCAGGCTCAAACCGATTACCGGGCCAAACGGCACCGTCACAGCCGGCAACTCGTCGGGAGTCAACGATGCGGCCGCTGCGGTCATATTGGCGTCAGCTCGGGCGGTGGCGGCCTACCGCCTGATTCCCCGAGCGCGAATCACCTCGGTTGCCACGGCAGGCGTCGCCCCCCGCGTCATGGGTATAGGCCCTGTGCCCTCCACCCGCAGGCTACTTGCGCAAGCCGGCTTGTCGATCAGCGACATCGATGTCATTGAGCTGAACGAGGCATTCGCAGGCCAGGCCCTGGCAGTGCTCCGGCAGCTCGGATTGTCGGATGATGCCGATCACGTCAACCCAAATGGGGGCGCAATCGCGCTTGGGCACCCGACTGGTATGTCAGGCATCCGGCTGGTGCTCACCGCCATAAACCACATGGAACGGACAGCGAAACAGCGAGCGGTTGCAACCATGTGCGCGGGCGTGGGACAAGGTGTCTCCGTCCTGATTGAACGGAACTAATCAGATAGATAAGGCCTAGATGAAGAAAGATTTTGAACAATCGATGAATACGACGGCCGCCGTCCCGAAGCGGGATGCAGACAAGGCGAGCACCGTAAGGACCAGGGCGAACAACCGTGCATCCAACCGTTTCGCCGAGGTGCTCGACGCATTGCGTAAACGTATTTCTCGCTATGAAGTCACGCCCGGATCGAATTTGCGGGAACAGGAGCTGGCAAAGGAATTCGGGGTGCCTAGAACCCTGATACGCGAGGTCTTCTCAGCACTTGAACAGAGGGGGCTGATTCGACGAATTCCCAACCATGGCGCCATCGTTGCGCGATTGGAAGTGTCGCAAATGCTTCAGATTTACGACATGCGGGAAGTCATAGAAGCCCTTGCAGTCAGGCTCGCGACCATCAATGCCGATCCTGAATCCTGGCAGCCGTTGCTGGAATATTTTGAAGGTCCCATGAAACAGTATGTGGCAGATGAGAACTATGACGCTTACCTGGCCGGCTACGAAAACTTCCGTTTACGTATTCTCGACGCTGCGGACAACGCCTCTCTAACTGAAGCGGTGGAGAACTACTGGGACAAGACCCGAGTCCTTGTGGGGCGGCTTGTCATTCTTCCTGGGAGGGCGACGCAAGGGCTATCCGAGCATACCGAAGTCCTGCGAGCCATGCGACGAAACGACAGCCGCACGGCGGAAGATCTGCGGCGTGAATCCATGAGGAACTCGAAGGCTGCATTGGTGAAATTCCATAAATATCTCGTCCTGTAAGGTTCGCGGCAATCCGCAATTGAGCGGTGGCCGCACAGGGTCATTCAAAACTTGTTCATCAATAAAAGGAGACGACGCGACAACCCGCTTAGATAGTTTGTAGAAGCATGTTTTCCCAACCATTTTTTGCTCGGAGAAAGCCTCGGCCCCACGGCACAACATCCGCCTCCACTCAGCCAGCCTGCCGAGCTGCCAATCAAGCAAATCAGAAGCTCATTGGATATATCACAACCCCACACCAGCCTCGAAGTAGAAAAATGGAGACAGACATGAATATCAATCGATTTACCGGCCATCCGGCCAAGCTGCTTTTCCTGGTCTTTACGCTGGTCCTGAGCAGCCTGGCTTACGCCCAGCCCCTGACAAAAATAAAAATGTCGTATTTCCCTGCACTTGTCGATACGCCCGCGTTCGTAGCGAAAGCCGAGGGAATATTCGAGAAGAACGGTCTTGACGTCGAATTGATCGCATTCACCAACGGGCCCGCGCTGATCAGCTCCCTCTTGAGTGGATCGACACAGTTCATCGATGGAGGGGGCGCGTTATTGACATTTCCGCAAGTTGCGAAAGGCCATAATATCCGCGGCATTGCCAACTTCTGGTCAGAAAACTTCTATATGCTGATCGCCAAGAGCGATATTCCTGTACCGAACAAAGACAAACCGTATCCTGCGCCCATTCTTGATCTCAAGGGCAAGCGCATCGGTGTCACTGCGCTGGGGGCACAAACGGCCGCGATGGTTGAAACCATGATCCGGGACGCCGGACTCACACCCGGCAAGGATATTACGATCGTGCCCGCAGGCGCGGTCAATACCGCCATCTCCGCCCTTGCAACCAATAATATTGACGCCTATCTCTCGTATCAGCCTATCAATCAACTGCTGGACCTCAACTATCCAGGATCGTATCAAATCATTCTTGGTGCACAACAAGTTCCCCCTCTGATGCGGGTAAGCCTGTTCAATCATTTGGCCACCACGGAAGAGTACATCGCCAAGAATCCGGAAGTGGTGGAGGCCATGTGCCGATCCATACATCAGGCCTTGAAATGGATACAGGCTCCCGAAAACTTCGACCGGGCCGTGACCATCGTGGAAGAAGCGCTGCCTGGCAACCCACCCGGCATCATAGCTGCTGCCTTGAAAGAAGCACTCCCGGCCATGATGGCAAACCCTGAAACCCTGGGCCAGATCACCCCCACCGCAATAGAAAATTCCAACAAACTGCTAATGAGTCTGGGCTATATCTCTGAAGGCGTGTCTCCGGACACTTATCTTCACTCCGCATGTGGCAGCTGATACAAGGCAACTTCTCTATCCATATGGAGTTTTCCATCAAAATGTCCAATCTGAAGATACTCGAAGACAAGCCCAGAAATTTCTCAAGCCCGGACGGAGTAGAGGTGATTGCAGATAACGTTTCTCGCGAAACGAAAATACACGTCGACAACGTCAGCCAACGGTTCAGCCAGACCGAGGTGCTTCGGGACGTAAGCCTTCAGATTAGGGAAGGAGAGTTCATCGCCTTGGTAGGCATGAGTGGCTGTGGAAAAACGACGCTTCTGAATCTCATTGCAGGTTTGGCTCGTCCGACCAAGGGTCAGATCCGCATCTCTGGCAATGCAATACAGGGCCCGCGAAAATCCACTGGTTATATGTTTGCACGCGACGCTCTTCTTCCTTGGCGCACCGCCAACGACAACATTACCTACGGCCTTCAGTTGCGCGGCGTTCCAAAAAGCGTGCGCGAAGAGAAAGCGCGCTTCTGGCTGGCACAGTTGGGGCTGGAAGCCGCAGGCGGCAAGTATCGGGCGCAGCTATCACAAGGCATGCGCCAGCGGGTAGCCCTTGGCAGGACCATGGCGCTCGAACCCGACGTTCTGCTGCTTGATGAGCCCTTCGCTGCGCTGGACGCTCAGACGAAGCAGGACATCATGCCGCAGTTTGCCAAGCTTTGGGCGGATAGCGGTACAACAATCGTTCTCGTCACCCACGACATTGATGAGGCAATCGCACTTGCGGATCGGGTGGTCGTCATGGGAAGGTTGCCAGGAAGAATAGTGATGGATGTTCCGGTGCCATTCATCAGGCCACGCGATATAAACGTTCTGCTGGATGAGTCGGAATATCGACAAATCCGCCATACCGTACGTAAGGGGTTGATGTCATGAGCCATAGCATCAATACAAGCCAGCCCAACGCTCAACTCTTCGATAACGAAGAGATTTCTACGAAATCATCCAATCCATCTCGCTGGCTGATTTATCTGGGACGCATTGCAGTGATCGTCGTTCTGGCGCTCCTGTGGGAATGGGGAGCCAATTCCGGCATTCTGGATGATAGATTCGTAGGCCGCCCCAGCGGCATCGCTCATGCCTTGCATCAAATCCTGACCGGACCCAGCATATGGACACATGCTGCATCGACGATCGCGGCCACCATACTGGCGTTCTTCATCGGTTCCATACTGGGCATCGCGTGTGGGTTGACGCTCGCAGCATGGCCCCTCCTGGATGACATCCTGGATCCCATCATCGTCGGCTTGAACAGCATCCCCCGAGTTGCGCTCGCTCCGCTCTTCATCCTCTGGTTCGGAATAGGGATAGAGTCCAAAGCTTTTGCGGGATTCAGCCTCGTTTTCTTTATTCTTCTTATCACGACAAGATCAGGCTTGAAAAACGCAGACCCTGACCTGCTGTTGATGGCAAGGACTCTTTGCGCATCCAAGCTTCAGACCTTCCTGA
>Ga0172382_10012691_pt1 | contig 10949 bp, 4 predicted proteins | sample Leawel138RmetaG_FD_122245 | JGI IMG/M metagenome (GOLD analysis project Ga0172382, IMG submission 122245) | Leachate microbial communities from a municipal landfill in Southern Ontario, Canada - Leachate well 138R metaG | ecosystem: Engineered > Solid waste > Landfill > Unclassified | place...
AGATTATATTGATTTTTATATTAAAAAACACCAAAAACTTAGACTGAATCATAAATCGGCTGTTAAATTGAATGAATTAAAAAACTCAGATGAAATTACTAGCTTGAACAGATTGAAAAATATTGAGGGGGTATTTTCTGTAGGACAATTAAATGTCCTTGAAAAAACCATGTCAGACTTAAAAATCTGCTATGACTTGGAAGTAAAAGAGCTAGAGGATACTCCTGTTTGTAGACATTGTAAATTAAAAGACTTAACTGGAGATATTGATTATAATAATAAGATTGACTCACTAGAAGAGGAAATAGTTAATCTGCTTTCCCAGTGGGAAGACCTACTAATCCAATATATAGAAGACCCGGTTGTTTTAGAAAACATGGATTTACTTAACAAGAATGAAAAAGAAATAGTTCAAGCCTTTATGGGAGAAAAAAAGTTACCTCAAGTGATAGAACCTAATTTTACAAAGAGCTTTAATCTTCTATTTTCTGAATTAAACAAGGTTACAATAAAACTAGATGATTTATCAAAAGAACTATTAAAAATTGGGCCAACCACGGTCGAAAATTTGAAAGATAGGATTTCAGATTTTATAGACCAGCAAATTAAAAATATGGACACTAAAAACTTGAGAATTATATTAAAGGACGAGGAAAGTAACTATAACATCATAATAAAAGAGGAGGAGCAAAATGGCTAATAAATTTGATCAAGGGAAAGAACTAAATAAAGAAATATTGGATAAAATCAGGGATGTAGAGGGCTTTCCCCTAGGAAAAGAAGAGGATATAATAGATCTTTCTGCTCTACCTTATTATACTGCTTGTCCTAATCCCTTTATAAACGATTTTATAGATGAGTTCGGTACTCCTTACGATGAAGAAACTGATGACTACCATAGGGAGCCTTTTGCAGCAGATGTTTCTGAAGGAAAAAATCATCCTATTTATAATGCCCATTCTTATCATACTAAGGTACCACACAAGGCTATAATGAGGTACATTCTCCACTATACAGAGCCAGGAGATATCGTTTTTGATGGCTTTTGTGGGACAGGCATGACTGGAGTAGCCGCCCAAATGTGTGGTAACCCAGAGGCTGATTTGGAATTTAAGCTTCAATTAGAAAAAGAAATGCCAAATGTTAAATGGGGAGCAAGAAAGGCTATACTTAATGATTTATCTCCAGCAGCCACCTTTATTGCACATAATTATAATACACCTGTAGATGTAGAGGAATTTGAAAAAGAAGCTAACAGAATCCTCGATGAATGTGAAAGAGAATTAGGCTGGATGTATGAAACCAACCATATTGATGAAGATGGAAATCAAATATATGATACGGCAGGTCCAGTCAAAGGTAAAATAAACTACACTGTATGGTCTGATATACTAATATGCCCTAATTGTAACAATGATATCAACCTTTGGGAAGCTGCTGTTGACAATGAAAAAGGAACGGTGAATAATGATTTTACATGTCATAATTGTAAAGCAAATCTAAAAAAGAACGAGTGTAATAAAGCAGTAAATTTAATTTATGATGAGAATTTAAAAACAACTTTTTATACTACAAAACAAATTCCGGTTTTAATTAATTATTTTGTAGGTAAAAAGAGATTTGAAAAAATACCTGATAAATTCGACTTGAAATTAATTGATAAAATTGAATCTATGAGTATAAAAACTTGGTATCCGGCAGATAGAATGATTGTAGGAAGTGAATCAAGAAGAAATGATAAAGATGGAATTACGAATGTCCATCATTACTATACAAAACGGAATCTAGCTATTTTAAGTTATATTAATGATAAAATTGAGTTAGATAGTACTAAATTTTTATTGACAGCATGCCTAATAATGGGAACAAAGATGTCACGATTTGGGAAAAGAACAGGTAATTTATCAGGAACATTGTATATTCCTTCGTTAATAAAAGAACTTAATATGCTGGAATTTATAAAGAGGAAATTATACGGTGGTAAGGGAATTATAAAACCTCTAAGCATGATAGCAGGGTTTAATTTAAGTGATGTATTAATTCAAACAAGTTCATTAACAGATATAAGCAATATTATGAAAAATTCTATCGACTATATATTTACTGATCCTCCTTTTGGTGCTAATTTAAATTATTCAGAATTAAGTTTTATATGGGAAGCTTGGTTAAAGACAATTACTAATAATGAACTGGAAGCTGTGGTAAACCAGAGTCACGGGAAAGGTTTATTTGAATATCAATCTTTAATGACAAAATGTTTTAAAGAATATTACAGAGTCCTAAAACCTAACAGATGGATGACTGTAGAATTTTCTAATTCTAAGAACTCAGTTTGGAATGCTATCCAAGAGTCATTAGTAAGGGCTGGATTTATAATAGCTGATGTTAGAGTTTTAGATAAAAAACAAGGATCCTTTAAACAGGTAAACTATTCTTCTGCAGTTAAGCAAGATTTAGTTATCTCTGCCTATAAACCTAGGGAAGGATTTGTTGAGAACTTTATAAAAAAAGCAGGCTCTGAAGAAAGTGTCTGGGATTTTGTTAGGGAACATTTAGAAAAACTTCCTGTTGTAATTGAAAGAGGCTCCTATCTGGAAAGGGTGGCTGAAAGAGATGCTCATTCACTATTTGATAGAATGATTGCTTACCATGTTGTTAATGGGGTAGCCATACCATTAGATATACAAGAGTTTTTCAAAGGATTAGACGAAAGATTTATAAAGAGAGATAATATGTATTTCCTTTCAGATCAAGTTAATGAATATGATAATGCTAGAGTAAAGTTTGATTTACCCGAAATTCAATTTTCATTATTTGTAGAGGATGAAAAAACTGCTCTAGCTTGGCTGTATTATCAATTAGATAGTCCTCAAACCTATAGTGAATTACAGCCTAAATTCATGAAAGAAGCTAAACCAGCAAGGCATGAAGCTATGCCTGAATTAATAGACATTCTACAGGAAAATTTTCTTCAGAATGATGAAGAAAAATGGTATATACCGGATATAACTAAGTCAGGTGATATTCAAAAACTCAGGGAGAAGAAACTACTTAAGGAATTTGAAGAGTATCTCAATTCTAAAGGTAAGTTAAAGAGCTTTAGAACCGAGGCAGTTAGAGTAGGTTTTGCCAAACTCTGGAAAGAGAAGAATTATGAGCTTATTGTGAAGATGGGAGATAGAATTCCAGAAAATGTTTTACAAGAAGACGATAAACTATTGATGTACTATGATATATCCTCCAGTAGGATAGATTAGTGGATGAGGGATAAAATGTATGAATTAGGCCAATGGATTAAGAAAATTGAAAACGGACAAAGAGTACAGGTTTTAGAAGTTTTTGAGACCTGGGGATATTCATCCCTGAAAGTTTACAATCCAGAGGAAAAGAAGATTGAATTCTTATCAGCTGACAGGGTCTTAGAGGAATCGGATCAAGAAATAGACACTGATTATATTAAATACAAAGTAGTATTACTTAAACTTTTGCAGGAGATTTCCCAGGGGATGCTAACATCTTTAAAGGAAGGGGTAATCCCCCTTCCTCACCAGCTTTATGTCCTCAAAAGAGCCTTATCAGAATCTAGGATTCGCTATGTTTTAGCTGATGAAGTTGGCTTAGGTAAAACTATAGAGGCAGGCCTAATAATAAGAGAGTTGAAGGCTAGAGGATTGGTTAAGAGAATATTAATAGTTTGCCCTAAAGGGCTAGTTTCCCAATGGAATTTAGAACTAAAAGAAAAGTTTGATGAATCTTTCAATATAATACTACCATCTGAGTATGAGGTTATAAAAAGGATTATAAATAAAGACCAAGTTTATAATCAATTTGACCAAGTGATAAGTCCCATAGATTCCATTAAACCTATAGAAAGACGAGCAGGATGGACTCAAGATGAAATTCATAAGTATAATGAAGAAAGAATTTATTCAATTATAGAAGCAGACTGGGATTTAATTGTAATTGATGAGGCTCATAGATTGGCTGGAAGTTCAGACCAAGTAGCTAGATATAAATTGGGAAAAATGCTTAGTAAGGCTAGTCCTTATTTATTGCTTCTAACTGCAACTCCTCATTCAGGAAAAACTGAGCAATTTCTTAGGCTATTAGGACTTTTAGACCAAGATGCTTTTCCTAATTATCAGTCTTTAGTAAAGGAAAATGTTAGTCAATATATAATAAGAACTGAGAAAAGAGAAGCTATAGATAACAAGGGAAAGAGATTATTTAAGGATAGGAAAACACAATTAGTAGAAGTTAAATGGGAAGAAAAACACAGTAACCAAAGCTTGCTTTATGATAAGGTAACTGAATATGTAAAAAACGGATACAATAGAGCAATAAAAGAGAAAAAATCTTATATAGGTTTTCTTATGGTCTTAATGCAGAGGTTAGTTACCAGCTCAACAGCAGCTATTAAGGATTCCATTGGTAGAAGAATAGAAATTTTAGAAAGTCAGCAGGTAAGAATTCATAATTTGTCTTTTGATGATCTGGCAGATATAGATTTAGAAGAAGGTTTGGGACAAGCTTTGGAATTAGCATCAATAGATATAAAAAATGAAATTAAAGATTTAAAAGAAATCCTTTCTCTAGCAAAACAAGCAGAATATCAAGCCTTAGATGCTAAGGTAGAGAGGCTTCTAGAATATCTAGATGAACTTTATTCTAAAGATAATGAAATGAAAGCTATTATTTTTACTGAATTTGTAGAGACCCAAAAGTATTTAAGGATGTTTTTGAATAATAAGGGTTATTCCATATCTATTCTAAATGGCTCTATGGACATGGAAGAAAGAGACAGGATATTGTTGGAATTTAAGGAAGAAAGTAAAATCTTAATTTCTACAGATACAGGGGGAGAAGGATTAAACCTTCAATTTGCTAATATTGTCATAAATTATGATCTTCCTTGGAATCCAATGAAAATAGAACAAAGAATAGGTAGAGTAGATCGAATTGGCCAAGAAAAAGATGTATTGGTATATAATTTTATAAATATAGACACTGTTGAAAATAGGGTAAGATCTATTTTAGAAAGTAAATTAGCAACTATCCTAGATGAAACAGGCATAAATAAACTATCTGATCTCTTGGATAATGAGATGGCTGAAATGGATTTTACTGATATATATATGAAATCTATTCGTGATGAAAAGTTTATTGAACATAATGTAAACAAATTTGAAGAGGAATTTAGAAAACAAGTTAAAATAAGGAATCAATACAAGGAAATTATTAGAGATAATAAAGATCTGTCTGATGAGTCCTATAGTGAAAGTAAATTTGATTTAGATAAGAATCTTAATAGAATACTAGATTATTATCAGGCTAGTAAAGGTTTAACTTTGCCTAGGAAAAACTTGTCTTTAAATAATCCTTTAATTGAAAAACATATTAATAAAGATTTAGAATGGCACATTTTAGACTCAATCCCTAAGTTTTCCATCAGGAATTTTCCTAATGAGGATGGTTATTTTTCTATTTGGCAGATATCGCTAGGAGAAGAAAGACAGTATAGGGAGTATATTCCTCTTTTCTTGACTAAGAAGATGCTATATAGACCAATGTCTGGTAGAAGAATATGGGAAGAGCTTTATAAGGAAGAGGATAACATTGAGCTAATTGGTGTGTCAAGGTTAGAGACTTCTTTATATGAGAGAATTGGTAAAGTGGCTGAAGAAATAACCTATGATAATTTCCTGGTTCTTAAAAACAAGTATGAATTGAAAAATAAGGATAACTATAGAAAATACAAACATTCTATAGAAATTAAAAAAGAAGCTGCTATGAAAATAGGCATAGACAATATTAGAAATTCAAAGTTAAAAGCTTTAGATAAAGAATTAATAGAAATAAAAAAAGACTATGAAGATAAAAAAGGTCTTGTACCTATTTTGCTTCCAGTTTTTATTGCGGAGTTGGTGAAGTAATTATGCTAGTAGAAAAAATAAAAAGCATTCTAGGCTTGACCTATAAAGATTATATTTTAGTTAAAGATTCTGATAAGATACTTGGGGAAGAAAGGATAATAGATGCCATAGAGGCAGAAGGTTATAGTATAATTTTTTACAAGGATGTAGAAGAATTCAGATATGTTTTTGAAAGTCAAATAAAGGCAGGAGATTTAAAAAGAGTTCTTTTGGTTCTTAATGAGGATACTTATGTAGCTTATGATATTATAAAGTGGTTTTCAATCTGTAATTTGAATTATGGAGAAATCTTTCCTAGATTAAATAGGTTAATTTTAAACCAAACAAGAGCTTTAGACTGGGATTATATTTCTATTGTTTATGAAAATACTTATGAAGATTATAGTTCTGAAGAAATGACTCATAAGTTTCTAGAGGAAGTTATTTATGAAAAACAACACTTGGTGGCCTATTTAAAAAAGTTAGAAAAAGACTTAAATAAGCTGCTTAAAGAAGCTGATGATTATAGAAAATGGTTTCAAATAGCCTATATAAATGCAAAAAGGAATTTAATTATAGGGAAACTTGATTTAGATAAAAAAGATTTTGTTGATTTTTCAAAAGAGTTTCAAGCTTATATTTTCAAAGATTTTGGAAGTCTAAGTGGGAAATCTACATATAAGGGGCCAATACTTATTTCTAAGGCCATGGATTTTCTCTTAAGAAGAAAAAAGAAAACTGCTTTTATAGTTTTAGATGGTATGTCTATTAGCGACTGGATGGTTTTAGAAAGATATTTGGATTATAAGGCTAAAACAAATTTTGTTTTTGCCATGATACCAACAGTAACCTCCATATCAAGGCAAAGCTTATTGGCAGGGCTTCTACCTCAAGAACTTGAAAAGCCCTTTAGCTTAGTAAACGAAAAGAAGCAATATTATAGCAAAGCGGAAGAATATATGGAGGAATCCCTTATTAATTATTACAGGGGATATGACCTAGATCCTTCCTTTAGAGATTTCTTCATAACCACGGTTATTAATGAGATTGATGACATGGTACATAGACAAATGTATGGTATGGAGGGGCATATTTCAGATATTACAAGAATGGCTCAAACAGGGAAGTTGAATAAATTGATAGGAAAACTATTAGAATCTGGTTTTGAAGTTTATATTGGCTCTGACCATGGTAATAAAGAGTCTTTTGGGATTGGTAGGCCAAGAGGTATGGGCATTGAAGTAGAAACAAAATCCCAGAAAATGATGATTATTAAAGATTATGCTGAAACTAAGGAACTAATTGAGGACTATAATCTCCTTGAATATCCCGGCTACTATCTACCCAAAGACTATTCTTACTTATTATCTAGAGATGATGAAGCTTTGACACTTGAAAATGCAAGAATAATGTCTCATGGTGGGATATCAATAGAGGAAGTTATTGTACCTTTTATAAAGATAGAGGGAGAAGATAACTATGAGTAAACAAGTTGGAATGTCACGAAATATATCATTAGGTTATTTGAATAAAACAATAGAATTTATGGAAAATGAAGATGACTTTGAAAAGGTGAGGGAAAATTTAAGAGAGTATATTGGACTTTATATAGATGACAATACTAATATTAGAAAAACCGCAAATATTTTATCCAATATTTGGCTTGAGGATGATGAAGAAAATAGAAAAATTAAAGATTATGCTAGAGAAGTAGCTAAATCCAGCAACAGCAACTTAAGACTTGTTGCTCATTGGTGTATGATACTCATAACCTACAAGGTCTTTGAAGATATGGTATCTGTTATTGGCAAATTAGAATATATGCAAATAGAAATAACTAGTAAAATTATAAGAGAAAAAATGGCGGATATATGGGGTGAAAGACCAACCTTAATCCATGCTATACCTAAAAACATTAGGACTATGAGAGATACTAATGTTCTTGAGACAGTTAAGCAAGGAGTTTATAAGGTGAAGAAGCATAGGATTGATGATGAAAGAGCAATAATATTGATTGTAGCTACTTTAATCCATCTAAAAGATAAGCTTTATTTATCCTTTGATGAGTTGATTGATGATAGTTTAATGTTCCCTTTTGATTATAGTATTGATGTAGGAGTTTTGGAGGAAAGTAATATGTTTTCTTTTGATAGGTTTGGAGGGGAATTAGCTATAAGTTTAAAAGAAAATTTTAAATAGGGAGGGATACTAGTGAGGCTTGTATATAAAGATCTTAGGCAAAAATTTATAGATAGTTTGAGAACTGACCTTATAGGACCTTATGAGGAAAATGAAGAGCTTAGGGAAAGTCCTACATCTAGCTATATTATGGGACGTTTATCTCCAGAAGGAGAAGATTATTCATTTGTTCTAGATAAGGATGGATTTTCTGAAAATGATTCCGAGGAAGGCATAATTGATGACATAGAAATCGATGATACCCTATATATGAGTAAAAACAAGCAGAGTTCCTTGGGATTAAGAGTCTTTCTTTCTGAAGAAAATAATATAATAGAGGTAATAATGAAATGGGCAGATTATTTAGGAAGAGAGGAAGAAGGCAAGTATTCTTTTTTAAGGATGCCTAAAGAATTTAAAGAAAATATAAATGTGAAATCTAGTAATATTTTAGGCATACATATTGAAAAAGATATTTACTTATCTTGGATTGTTCATAACTTAAATACAGGTTATAAGATGGTTTCTATATATCTTGAAAATAGAAGATATAAGATAAAGGATTATGTGGCAAAAAATATTTTCCAAGCTGAACTGGAAGTGTTAAATTATGAGTTGGGTTTTGTATCAGAAAATCTAGCTTATGGCATGAAGGAAGAAGAAGATTATTTTTTCAATAAGAAACCAATATTTTCACGAGGTTATGGCTGTGCTGCTACATGGGATAATATAGATGGGAATACTGTTAAAATAATTAAAAGTGATTTTATACCAGAAAAAGAGATAAATGGCGTAGATTTAAATTTAGATAAGTATAGAGGATATTTCTCTATGCTAGATTTTTCCAAGTCAGAAAAAAGAGAAAGTACTTTTCAAGAGTTAGAGGAAATTTTAGGGGATTATGCCTTATGGATAAGTCGGTTAGAGTCCCATGAATACATGAAGGACGAAGCTTACAAGCCTATTGGGAAAGAGAAAATAAAAATATGTAATGAAAACTTAGACAGAATGATATATGGCTTAAGAATTATTAGGGAAAATAATAGGGCTTACCAAGCTTTTTCTTTTATGAATGAAGCCATGCACCTGTCTAGGGCAATGAATTTATTTTCTAAAAGGGAGAATGCTGAGGATGTTTTAGAAAATTATTTAGGGAATCATTCACACTGGAGGCCTTTTCAAATTGCTTTTATTTTATTGAATATAAGAAGCATTGTTGAGCCAGAATCAGTGGATAGAAATCTTTTGGATCTTTTATTTTTTCCGACAGGCGGAGGTAAGACAGAGGCTTATCTTGGTATTATAGCTTTTTTAATGGCGTATAGAAGATTGAATTCAGATGAGTGCCATGACTATGATAAGGATGGCGGCGTAACGGTAATTATTCGTTATACTCTAAGACTTCTGACTACACAACAAAGAGATAGGATATTAAAACTTGTATCTGCCTGTGAAATGATTAGGATGAGGGAAGATGGCCTATACGGAGAAAAAGAGTTTTCAATTGGATTTTGGGTTGGTAGTGGAGTTACTGTAAATAAATTTAAAGATTTAGAAGTAAGTCAATATACAACAATGGGGCAAGCAAATTATAAGAAGAGAAATCTTAGATCTCAAATTCTAAAGTGTCCTTGCTGCGGTGAAACTTTAGCTGAGGAGAAATCATATGAATTAAATATTCTCGACAAAAGTTTCTCTATCAAATGTTCTAGGGAGGATTGCTTTTTTAACAAAAGACCTATACCTGTTTATTTAGTAGATGAGGAAATTTACAGCAAGACTCCAACTATTATAATTGGAACTGTAGACAAGTTTGCAAGAATAACCTTTGAAGAAAGGGTCCATTTGCTATTTGGAAAAAGAGACATTGAGTGCACAGACTGTGGTAATTTTTTATCTACCGATGAAGAAGAAATAAAGGATTGTGCACATAGGGGGCATTTATTTGAACAAAAGCAAAAACCTTGTAGGAACTTTTATCCACCTGAATTAATATTACAGGATGAGTTACATCTTATAACGGGGCCTCTTGGAACCATATACGGGAACTATGAAATGGCCATAGATGAGCTTTGTACAGCTTGTATTGATGACAATAAAATTAGACCTAAATATATAGCCTCTACAGCAACAATAAAAAATGCAGATGAACAAGTTAAGGCTTTATATGGCAGAGTGCATAATCAATTTCCACCAAGTGGACATGATTCAGATGATTCATTTTTTTCAAAGGAGATATCCTTAGATAATCATCCATTCAGGCTATATTTGGGGATAAGTTCACCTTTTGCATCTATGAAGACAACAATTTTGCGTGTTTATGCTGTATTATTACAGACAGCTTTTAGATATAAAGATGATCCACTATATAAGGATTATATTGATGCTTACTGGACCTTAATTGGATACTATAATAGTAAAAGAGAGTTGGGTGGAGCAGTTAGGCTTATACAGGATGACATACCAGATAGAACTCTTATTTTGAAAGAAAAGAATAATGATCAATTAGCTAGACGATTTCTTAGTTATGACGAGATAACTTCACGAAAATCTTCTTGGCAAATTCCTCAAGTATTAGAAAAGCTTGAGAAAGAACTTAATAAGGGTAATGATAGGGAAGTTTTAGATATAGCAGTTGCAACTAACATGATTCAAGTAGGTATGGATGTGGATAGGCTTGGCTTAATGGTAGTGACTGGTCAACCTAAAACAAGTGCTGAATATATTCAAGCTACTTCTAGGGTGGGAAGGCAAAGCCCAGGTTTAGTAGTAACAATTTATAATCCTTATAGGGCAAGAGATTTGTCCCACTATGAAAACTTTACCGCGTATCATTCGCATCTTTATAGATGTGTAGAG
>Ga0172382_10012692_pt1 | contig 10948 bp, 5 predicted proteins | sample Leawel138RmetaG_FD_122245 | JGI IMG/M metagenome (GOLD analysis project Ga0172382, IMG submission 122245) | Leachate microbial communities from a municipal landfill in Southern Ontario, Canada - Leachate well 138R metaG | ecosystem: Engineered > Solid waste > Landfill > Unclassified | place...
GAATATTCAAATTTATTAGCACAAAAAATTGATGATTCGATTGTTATTTGTAACAATGATTATAAAATTGTAAATTTCAATACAAATAATGTTTCTTCTAAAATAAAAAAAGGTTTTGATATAAGAAAACTTTTTGATAATGCTGATATTAAACATAATATTTTTGTCTCGGAAAATAAATATTTCAATTTCAAAGTTGATATAAAAAAGCTTTCATTTGGTAATCTTAATTATGGGTTTGCATATATATTTAAAAAAATACCACTTATAATTTCTGAGAATGAAAAGAAATTTGAATTTAATAATGTAGCAGATAATTTTTCGGAAGAAAAATATAAGAAAATATTTGAATATAGAAAAGAATGTATAGTTATGTTTTCAATTGATTCAGGAAAGATTATAAAGACAAATAAGGCTTTTAGAAAATTATATGGTTATTCAAAAAAAGAGTTGGAAAAAATTAATATTTATGATTTATCACAATCAAAAGAAGATGATTTTGTTTTTACAAAAAAAGCAGAATTTAAAAAAGGACCTCTTGAGACTTTATATATAAATCATTGTAAAAAAGATAAAACAATTTTTCCTGTGGAGTTATCAGGTTATTTATTTGAATTTTTAAATCATAATTTTGTTGTTTCTGTTGTTACTGATATGAATAAAATAAGTTTTAAAGAAAAACTTCTTGTTAATTCAAAGAAGAAAATATTATCAAATAGAGTATTATCTTCATTAGCTCATGAATTTCATAATACATACAAAGAAATTGTTAAAAAAACTGAAATTCTCGAAAAAAACAAAGATAATAATAAAGAGTTTTATTCAAAAATAAAAACAGCAACCATAAAAGGTTTAGAACATTCAAAAATTCTTCTTGGTTTTTCACAAAAAGATAATATAATTAAGGAAATAATTGAAGTAAAAAGTTTTGTAGAAGAAATATTAATTTTATTTAAAAGTAAAAATAGTAATAAAAATATTGATGTTGAAATATGTATTGTTAAAAACAAATTTTTAAAAATGTTTCCAGGTGATTTAAGAAAAATTCTTTTGATTTTATTACAGAATGCTGAACATGCTGTAATGGAAAATGAAAATCCTAAGATAAAGATATCGCTTGAATATAATAAAGATCTAATAAGTATTTATGTAGAAGATAATGGGAGGGGAATTAGTGAAAAAGATTTAAAAAATATTTTTTTACCATTTTATTCAAAAAAAGGTGAGTTTGCAGAAAAAGATGATATTTGGCATAATATTGAAGGAAATGGATTAGGACTTGCAGTTGCATCTGTTATTGCTTCTGAATATAATGCAAAAATTGATGTTGACTGGACTTCTGATCTAGGAAGTAGATTTGTTTTTACAATTCCGGTAACTGGTAATTAGTTTAAATATATGTTTTAAGGTTAAAACCGCTTGTTTATTAAGAATTGACAAATAAAATACATTGTTGTAATATATATCCTACTTAAATTAAAACAATTTTGTGGAAATTAAATTACTATAGAAAAGGAGTTTAACATGATACTCGAATGTAAAAGAAGAGAAAAAAGCGGAAAAGAACACGCAAAAAAAATTAGAGCTATAAAAGATGTTCCTGGTGTTGTATATGGAAATAAATTAGAAAATATTAATATTCAATTTAAAGAAAATGAATTTTTTAAATTTATTAAAGCAAGTAAAGGAAAACCAGTTCTTACAATTAATTTAGATGGTGAAGAAAAAACTGTTATTATTAAAGAAAGACAAGAAAAAATTTGGAAAAACATAATTACTCATGTTGATTTTCAGGAAATTCATAAAGGTGAAATGGTAAATATTGCAATACCATTTATTTTCCTTAATGTTGATGTTGCTGAAAAAAAAGGTGGTATACTGGTTAGAAATATGCATGAGCTTAATGTTGCATGTTTAGTTAAAGATATTCCTGAAAAAATAGAAATAGATGTTGCTAATTTAGAACTTCATGAATCAGTTCGTGTAAAAGATATTGGTTTAAATGAAAATATCAGAATAATTGGTGATATTGACAATACAATATGTAGTATAACTCTTCCAAGAGCAGCAGTTGAAGCTACTGAAGAAACAGAAGAAACTGAAGAAGTTCCAACTACTGAAGAATAAACATTATAATATTTAATAAAACTCAATAAAAAACCCTTCTTAAGAAGGGTTTTTTATTTTCCGATAATTCTGATATAATGAATTGAATTCTCTGAGGTTTAATTAGTGGGTTTGATAATGTTAATAATAATTTTTTTATAAGACTAGGAGTTTTATTATGAAAAAAGGAATGAGTGCTGTATTGGTTTTTTTATTGATATTAGTTGTAGTTTTCGGTGGATATGGAATATATTATTTTTATACACAAGGAACAGATGTTTTTCTTTATGTATGTAATAAAAGCAGAAATGATTTGGAAAAAGCATATTCTATATTTAGTATTGAAGATAATGGGCTTTTAGTTCAAGGACCTGTTAATGCTGAAACTTATAAAAGATTAAAAGATTATTTATCTCCAAATGCTGAAAAACCTGAATGTAAACTTGGCGGAGAAATGTTTATTACAAAAGAAGGTAAAGTTTTTTGTAATTTACATGGATTTGGAGATAGAATACCTTTAAATAAAAAAGATATAATTCCTTTTCCTGAGGATAAAATCCTAGTTACAAACAAAATTCCATTTGTATCGGATGAATCTAAAAAACTTAATAAACTTTTAAATAAAGATATAAGTTACACTTCAGAAGAAGAAAGATTTTATATTGAAGGAATGGACTTTTTACGGGATAAAAAATATTTTGAAGCTATTGGAAGTTTTAAAAAATCAATAAAAAATAATCCTGATGAATTAAAATATTATGAATCGCTTATAAATACTTATATAATGATAAATGATTATGAAAATGCAGAAAAATATATTGAATTTTATATTTCAAAAAACAAAGATAATTCAAAGATAAATAAAACTCTAAAATATTTAAAAGCTAGAAAATACTTTAATTTAAGATTAAAAAAATTATTAGATGATAAAGTTACAATATCTTTTTTATCTTACTCAACTGAAAAAAACCAAGCTTCTGTACATACTTGTCTTTTAAATGGTGATAATATGCAAACGGTTGCAACAGGACTTGGATTTGGTGATTATTGGATAGGTGAAAATCTAGGAGAATATTATTTTATAAATGATGATAAAATTATTTTATATAACGACAATACAAAAACTAAAAAACAGATTTTTGATAATCGAGGTTATAGGATGTTTAATTTTATTTATTCGCCTATATCTAAAAAATTCATTTTTTCAGCTATGAAGATGACTAGAGGATTTGAGATATATGGTGTAAATCAAGATGGTAATGAACTTTTAAAAATAACTCAAAATACAGTAGATGATTTTCCTTGCGATTTTTCGCCTAATGGCAGAAAATTTGTATATACGACAGGTAATGAAATAAATTTAGATATTAATATTGTTAATGTAGACGGAACTTCGCATGAAAGCGTTGTAAAATCTGTTGTAAGAGAAGATTCACCTGACTGGGCTCCAACAAGAAATACTATAGCATATTCTTCTTATAAAACTGAAAAAAATAGCAATGGAATGTCACAGAGAGATATTTTTATATGGGAAACAGATTCTAAAAAAACCACAAATATATCAAACTCAAGAGATTTAAGTGAATATTATCCAAACTGGTCAAATAAAAATGATAAAATTCTTTTTGCTGGAGCAGATCTTAAAGGATATTTTGAACTTTATGTTATGGATGCAGATGGTAAAAATGTAAAAAAACTCTCAGATTTTGGCGAAAAAAGAAATTCAGGTTGGGATTATTATGAAAAGATGACATGGTTTGATGATGATAATCTTATATTATTTTCAGCTGGTTTTGAAAAAGCTAGAAATATTTATATTACTGAAATATCGAGTGGTAATACTATGCGTTTAACCGATACATATAATGACGATATAAAACCTTTTATCCTTAGAAAAGAAAAAAAAGGAAATTCTCTTTTTTAAAAAAGAGCTTGATCAAGTTTTGAAATGATAAATAAAAATAAATTAACTTTTTGTATTCTAATAATTTTCTTAATAGTATTTTCTTACTCAGACAATACTTCTATTGCTATAATTGAGCTAATGTGGTCAAAACCTTCAGATTATGTTGAATTTATTCAAAAAAACTTATCAATGAAAGGAACTTATTCTACAGATAGTTTTAGAAATCTGATTATTATTAATGAAAATCAGGATAGACTTGATTTTATTGAATCTAATATTAGAAAAAGAGATATTTCAAAAGGTAAAAAATCAAATCTTGGAGAAAAACATCCAGTTTTCATAGAAGTGAATGTAAGAGATTATGAACAATTTTCTAAAGAAATTGAAATATTTACAGGTGAAGAAATTGTAATTGATAAAACTCATCCATTAATATATTTAACAAAACAAGGCGAAAAAGAAAATTATAATGTAGAAATGCTTGGTCCAAAGTTTACAATATGGTTTGAAAAACTTTCTCTTCAAAAAGTATTTGTAAAACTTGATATAGAATATACTTATCTTATGGGGTGGAAATCAGGCACGATTCCTGTAATTGATCAAAAAAGAAAATCAATTTCAGAAGAGTTTTTTGTTGGAGATATTAAATTTTTTGAAAATATAATTTTAGGAAATAGAATTATTGATTGTAAGTTAAAGATAGGCTATAATATGCTTTCTGTTAAATAAAGTTATTAATCAGAAAAAATAATAATCAGGAGGATTTATGCCGGTTATAGGTGTTATTGGTGGAAGTGGACTTTATCAGTTAGATGGTATGAAAAACATTAGAGAAGAAAAGGTAACAACTCCTTATGGAGACCCTTCAGACAATATAATAGTTGGTACAATGGGAGATAGAGAAATAGCTTTTCTTCCAAGACATGGAAGAATGCATTCTTTTAATCCAAGTGAAGTAAATTATAAAGCGAATATTTACGCTTTAAAAAAACTAGGAGTAAAATTCATAATTGCGGTTACAGCAGTAGGTTCACTTAAAGAAGGAATCAAACCAGGTGAATTTCTTATTCCAAATCAGATATATGATAGAACAAAAGGAATCAGACCAGGAACTTTTTTTGAAGGTGGAGTTGTAGGTCATGTAGCAGTTGCTGATCCTTATTCAAACAAACTTTCAGAAAAAGTATATGAAGCAGCGATTGAAGTTGGAGTAAAAGTTCATAAAGGTGGAACTTATGTATGTATAGAAGGTCCAACTTTTTCAACTAGAGCTGAATCACATTCTTATAGACATTTTGGCTTTGAGATAATTGGAATGACAGGAATACCTGAAGCAAAACTTGCTAGAGAAGCTGAAATAGCTTACTCAAACATTTCACTTGTCACAGATTATGATGTTTGGCATGAAGAAGATGTTACGGTTGAGCAAGTAGTTGCAACAATGAATAAAAATGTAGGAAATGCAAAAAAAGTATTAGAAAAACTTCTTCCTACACTTGATTACACTGTTGAATATCCAGAACATTCGGCTGCAAAAGGAGCTGTTCAGACTAAAAGAGAAGCTATTAGCAAAGAAAACATAGAAAAACTCGAGTTAATAATAGGAAAATATTTTTAGATAATAAAGGCTAGAGAATATCGGGATTCGGGGTTTGGGATTCGGGAAAATATTAAAAGCTTTTTACCGATTTTCAACCCTCAACTCCTTAACTTTTTTTAACCCTCAACCTTCTTTAATTTTATAAATCAAAATCTCCAAATGGATCTTTTTTGTCAGAAGTGTTTTCAGGATTATTAACAGTATCATCATTTTTTTCAATATCAATATCTATATTTTTTGATTTAATTTCTTCAGATATTATTTCATCATGTTGATCGGTAATAATTTCAATTTCAACATCATTAACATTCAAAGGAGGATTTACATTATTGTCAAAAGTAGGAATATCCTCTACAATAAGACTAGAAATATCCTCATCAATTTCAATATCATTAATCTCAATTACATTATTGTCATTTTCTTTTTTTAAAGGTTGAATCTCAATAGCTTGTTCAATAATATCATTATTAGAATCATCATCAATAATAAGATCTTTAAAATCATCAATACTCTCTAATTCAGTTTCATCTATTTCAATAATATTTTCTATATTATCAGAAGAAATTTCAATAACCTCATCAACACTATCGTCAGGAGGAGAAGAAATCTCAATGTCTGATAAGTCAATTTCAGAGTTATCAGTCATAGGAGTATTATCCTCAGGAACTTCATCAACAAGTTCAAGAATGTCATCAAAAGATTCTAGAGAAGAATCAATATTATCGATTTCAATAACTTCATCAACACTATCGTCAGGAGGAGAAGAAATCTCAATAACCTCATCAACACTATTGTCAGGAGGAGAAGAAATCTCAATATCTGATAAGTCAACTTCAGAGTTATCAGTCATAGGAGTATTATCCTCAGGAACTTCATCAACGGGAGGATTATCCTCAGATAAATCAACATTAAACTGTTCAATTTCAGCTGAAGGAACTTCATCAACAAGTTCAAGAATGTCATCAAAAGATTCCAGGGAAGAATTATCATTATCAATCTCAATAATATCATCAGAACTATCATCAGATGTAGATGCGATTTCAGGAATTTCATCTATAACAGTAGCATCACTACCAAAATCTTTTTTTTCAAGTAAAGATAAAATTTCATCAGAGTCAAAATCTGAAAAATCAGACTGTTTTTTAATAGGTTTATCATCTTTAATATCAATGTTTTCTGTAATAACATCTCTATCTTCTTTAATACTATTCAATATTTCATCAAAACCAGCATCATCTGCCATACTAAAAGAATTATCACTATCAGTTTCATCGACTTTTACAGCAACATCTTCCTGCTCTAATAAATCTTCAACTTCAACATCATCCTCAATTAAATCATCCATATCAGATAATTCAGAATCAGATAATTCAGGTTTAATTTCAAATTCATTTTCAGGTTCAGGTTCAGGTTCATGAATAATTTCAAACTCAGGTTCAACTGCAATAATTTCAATATTACTATCAATAGGGATTTCAGGAATAATTTCATCTTTATCATCTTCATTATCAATATTAGAATTTTCATCTGTAGAATTAAATACTGCATTAATTTCATCAATAGATTTTTTATGAATATCTTCGTTTTTTAATTTATGAATTTTATCAAGTTTTTTAACTTTTGACTTTTCTTCATAATCAGCTTTTACTGTAGTAATACCTTTTTGTATCATGTTTTCAATAGCTTTTTCAATTTTTTGAATCAATTCACTATCACTTTCAAATTCATAATGTTTTAAAAGAATATAAGCAGATGGTTCAGAAATAATCTTAGATAAAGCAAATACAGCAGAATCTCTCATTTCTTTTTTAGGAAGAGTAAGCATTTTTTCAAGAAGTGTAAGAACATTTTCTTTACCAAATTTTTGCAAAGCTTTGGCAGCATTAGCAATAACTCTTGGGTTTTTATCTTTAAGCATAGGAACAAGATGTTTAAAAACTTCAGGTTCTTTTATAAATTCCAAACCTTCAATAGTATTAGCTCTAATTCTAGGATCATTATCTTTAAGATATTTAAGAAGAACATTAATTTCATTTAAAGAACCAATATAACCAATAGCTTTAACAAGAGTTGCAATTACATAAGTATCATTTTCAGAAAATAAAGTTTCTTTAAGATAAGGAAGAATAAGTTTTGGATTAAATTTAGAAACACCTTTTTTTATATTTTCAATTTTAATCTTAGCATTATCACTTTTAATAAGATCTAAAAAGTTTTCAAAAGTATATTTTTCTTCAGGATTTTCATCAGATATAATGTTTCCTTCCATTCTCAAAGATTCTTTAATTTCAATTACTTTGCTATAAAGCATTTCAAGCGTTCTTGTAGCATAATATTTAACTTTATCATCTTCTTCTACAAGAATAATATCTCCAATAGCTTGAACAGAATAAAGAATATCTTTACTATATTTAATTAAAGCATCTTTTCTAACTTTAGGATCATCACTTTCAATATCGATAAAAAATTGATTTATATAATCGCTCATTTAGTGTACCTCGAGAAAATTATTCAGGTAAATACCTGTAAAATACATTTACTGTAATTATCGGTAATTTTTAATCATTATTTAAAATATTACCATAATAATTAAAATATGTTTCTAATAAATAATAATTAAAATAGATTAAATTTAATTTTTTTTGTATAATAGTAGACATGTTGAAATTTACAATTCCGAATTATCCAAATAATTTTGCAGGAAGAGAAAGAGAAATAATAAAGCTTCAAGAATGCTTTCATAATCAAAGAATAATAGTAATTGCTGGAATTACAGGAATTGGTAAAACTTCACTTGTATTAAAACTAATATCTAAATTAGCAGAAAACTTTGTTGATAAAGATTTTTTTTGGATAAGTTGCAAAGAAGAATGGAATTTTGATAACTTTTTAGAAGAAGTCAATAAATGGTTCAAAGATAGAAAAATTAGCTCGTTTGAAGAAATATTAAGAGATAAATCAGCTGATAACAAAACAGTTATAAGGAATCTAATTAGTCTTTTAGAAAACAGTAATATTGTTTTGTGTATTGATAATTTCAATATAATAGAAGATGAAAATACCAAGTATTTAATAGAAAACGCAATAGATTTTTTTAATAATTCAAAACTCATAATATCAACAAGAAAACGAGTATGTTTATCACCAATACATAGAGTAGATGTATTTGAAAGAAGGTTAGATGGATTAAGTATTGATGATACAATTGAATTTATGAGTAAATTACTAGAAAGCCATGGTAAAACTCTTCCAAAAAAAACAGTTATAGAAAAAATTCACAAAACAGTTCAAGGACATCCATTTACACTTAAACTGCTTTCAAGTCTTTATATAAGTGGAGAGTTAGTTTTTGAAAATATGTTATATGAATGTAGAGAATTTGGAGATGAAATTGAGAAATATATTTTAGATAGTCTTTTTAGAAGTCTTTCAAATAAAGAAAAGAGTTTCTTAAAAGAATTCTGCGTATTTAATATATCAGTTTCTCAGACAACAATAGAAAAACTTATAGATAAATATGATTTTCATGAAATTAAAACAAAATTAGTAGATCTTTACATAATCGATATAGATTCTGAAAAAAAATATAGTTTACATTCTATATTACGAGAATATTTAAGAAATAAACTTTCAAATAAAGAAAAAAAAGATTTATATAATAAATTCGCAGATTATTTTGCTGAATTTGAAGATATTGATATGAAACTGCAAGCATTTTATTATTGGTTTGAAATATCTGATAACAATAAAGTAGTAGAATTTTTAAAAACATTTATACAAAATATGTTTAGTCAAGGTAAGAATTTTGAATTACTCAGTATAATTCATTCAGTATTTGATAAATTTGGTGATTCATTTCCTGTATTAAGATTTTTTAAAGCTAATATTTATTTAAGATGGGGAAAACTTGATGAATGTATAGAAGCATTAGATGAATTAATTGAAATAACTACAGATAAAAAGTTAAAAGCTCTTATATATAAGACATTTGGAGAAGCTTATTCATTATTATCAGAAAATACTTTAGCACTGGAATATTTTGATAAAAGTATAGAAATATTTAAAAATATAGATGACATAAATGGAGTTGTAAGTTGTTTTATAGGAAAAGCTGATTCTTATAGGTTTTCAGGTGATTTCAAAAAAGCACTTGAGTATTTTGAAAAAGCAAAAGAAAACATTGAAAACATTGATACTGAGATGGAAGCTAGGATTTACAAAGGTTTAGGAGATATAGATTTTGCAGATAGATTTTTTAATAGAGCTTTTTCATATTACGAAAAAGCAATAGAGCTTTTCAAAAAGATTAATGAAAATTTTTATGTAGGAAAGATTAGACATAATCAAGCATTTCTTTTGTTTGAAACAGGTGAAACTCAAAAAGCATTAAATCTTTTAATTGAGCTAGTTGAATACAGAAAAAAAATCAATGATACAGTCGGTTTAGTTTATAATTATTCCTTTATTGGAGAAATATACCTTTTAAAATGGGATACTAATAAAGCAGAAGAATATCTTAATGCAGCATTAAAATATGCAGTAAATAATCAGGAAAAAAGAGGACTTATAGATTTATATATAAATCTTGTAAGATTATATATAATAAAAAAAGAATATACACTTGCTGAGAAAATACTTTTAGATGCTAATAATTTAACATTAAATATTGAAGGTGTTGAAAATCTTGAAAGAATGATTGGAATTACAAGATGTGTTGTTGATTATTTCAAAGGTAATGATTTTGATACAATAAAATTATCAGAACATATAGAAGCATTAATTAATATACAGGAATATCATTGGGCAGTTCAAGGTTTGTTTTTATTAAAAAATAAAAATAAATTAGAAAAAAAGGATTTTGAATATAAAGAGCTTTTTGAAAACTCGCTTGAAAAAATCAATAAAACTGAAAAAGAGTTTTTTATTAAATGGTTTGGTGAACAAAAAAAAGATGAAAAACCTTTTATTGCATTTATCAATGGACAAAATAGCAATATAACATTAGAAGATTACAATAAACATGTATTAAACTTAAAGCAATTTGATCTTTTTGTAGATCTTATTAAAAACATTATTATAGAAAAACATAAAGGAGAGTTGAATGTACTAAAAAAAAGGACAGTTGCAAATCTCTTTATATATTTTATAAACAATCCAGGTAAGGAATTATCATTTAAAAATATTTTTGAAACAATTTGGAAAAGAGAATACGATGCAGAAACTGATGCAATAACGGTTAGAGTAAATATATCAAGATTAAGGGGAGTTGTAGAACCTGATCCAAAAAACCCGAAATACATTATAAATGCTAAAGAAAGTGGATTTTATCTTTTTAA
>Ga0172382_10012694_pt1 | contig 10946 bp, 12 predicted proteins | sample Leawel138RmetaG_FD_122245 | JGI IMG/M metagenome (GOLD analysis project Ga0172382, IMG submission 122245) | Leachate microbial communities from a municipal landfill in Southern Ontario, Canada - Leachate well 138R metaG | ecosystem: Engineered > Solid waste > Landfill > Unclassified | place...
AAGTATCTGCCATTAGAAGAGGAGTTGATATAATAATCGCAACACCAGGAAGACTTTTAGATTTAATGAATCAAGGAATAATTAAACTAAACAATGTAAAATATTTAGTCTTAGATGAAGCAGCTAAAGAAGTTGCTTGGTTTCAAGATAGTGTTCCTGAAGGAGAATCATATATACCTAGAGAAGTTTTAACTAAATTACCTAATCAATTAAATCTCTTTGATATGAATGGTAATGTTAAAGAGATCGTTTTTGATACAGGCACTAGATCTAAGACAAGAACAGCTATAGGTGGTTATGCATGTTCAACAATCTCGGCAATATATGTTAGTGAAAAACAAAATATTACAACTAATCTCGGTAATTGGCAAACAGGTTTTAGAATAGTAATAAATGGTCAATAATAATATTTTTAAATAACTTAATATTATGATATGAAATAGAATCTTAACTCTTAAAAGAATATTAATTAGTGCTCCTTTAAATATATGTGAGTTCATATTAACATATAAAAGTTTTTCATCTTGTATAATTAAGTTAAAGAAAGATAATAAAAGGAGCCAACTTATGAAAAAAAGGAAAATTGCATTTATCTGTGTTCATAATAGTTGTAGAAGTATTATGGCTGAAGGCTGGGCTAAACATTTAGGAAGTAATTTAATAGAAGCTTATTCCGCAGGCACAGAAAAATATCAGTCTCCAAAACCTCTAGCAATAGAAGTTATGGAAGATGCTGGCGTTAATATGCAGCATGCAGCTAGTAAACTTATAAAAGATATTCCTAGTGAATTTGATATTGTAATAACTATGGGTTGTGGAGTAAAATGCCCCTATATTAAGTGTGAACATAGAGAAGATTGGGATTTAGAAGATCCAAGTGGAAAACCGAAATTTGAATTTGAAAAAACAAGAGACATAATTAAACTTAAAGTTATTGACTTAATTGAAAGAATTGAAAAAGGAAAACTGTAAATCTTTTGCTAAATTATAGTTTTTAAAAAACGACTTAATTTAAATGTCACCTTAATAGGTGATTTTTTTTCATTATTTTATCTAGAACTATTAGAAACGTCATAGTAATGTTTAAGAGATAATTTATAGTTAAAAAGGAAGACTTTTAACAAAATGCATCATTAAAACATGGAAGTTTACAATGTTATTAAAATAAATAAAAAAAACAGCAACAAATAACTATCAGAAGTCATTGCATATCTAGTTATCTTATGTTATAATTTAGCCGTTGTTTTGAGTATTTTAAATAAAAAATAAAGAAGGTAGGGGTAAAATGGATTGGATTATGAGGGTTGAAAACCTTTTTAAAAGTTATAATAATTTAAAAGCGGTTGATGATGTTTCTTTTAAGATAAAAAGAGGGAGTTTGTTTGCCTTTTTAGGGCCAAATGGCGCTGGCAAATCAACAACAATAAGTATTATGACAAAGCTTTTAAAAGCAGACGGTGGCAAAGTTTACTTAAATGAACAAACGAATGATGTTTATTTTAGAAATAAAATTGGTGTTGTCTTTCAAGGTAATATTTTAGATGATAATTTAACAGTTAAGGAGAATCTAATATTTCGGGGCTCTTCTTACATAAAAAGTAAAAAGGATGTTTTTAAAAGATATGAGGAATTAAAAGATTATTTAGAGTTTAGTGATTATGAAAATCAAAGATATAAAACTTTATCTGGTGGTCAAAAGCGACGTGCAGAAATTGCAAGAGCGCTTTTTTCAAATCCAGAGATATTATTGTTAGATGAGCCAACAACGGGATTAGACCCTGAGACTAGACAAATAGTTTGGAATGTAATTGATGATTTAAAAAACAATAGCGGGATGACTATCTTTTTGACAACTCATTATATGGAAGAAGCAGCTAATGCAGATCATGTTGTTATTATTGATAAAGGTAAAATAGTTGTGGAAGGAACTCCAGCATTTTTAAAGAAAAAATACAGTAGTGACTTACTTAAAATAGTCCCTAAGAATAAGACTAATTTTGAAAACTTATTAAAAGGCTTAAACAGAGATTATACAAAAATAGCTGATCAGTACATTATTAAAGCTTCTGACACTGAAGATGTCTTGAGTTTAATTAATAAGATTGATAATAATATTAATCAGTTTGAGGTAACTAAAGGGACAATGGATGATGTCTTTATTAATGTAGTAGGGGGCAATAACAATGTATGAATTTCTCAATATGACTAAAAGAAATATTCTTATTTTTATTAGAGATAAAACAACAGTATTCTTATCATTTTTAAGTGTCTTTATCTTATTACTGCTATATGTCTTATTTATTGGAAATGGTTTTGTTGATGGGTTTGTCAATGAAGGTGCCGCTATTGACAATAAATTAAAAACATTTTTAATAACTAGCATTGTTATGGGCGGTGCAATTGTAGTTAATACAGCATCATTATCTTTAGGAGTTATGAGTAGTATAGTTAGCGATTTAGAATCTAATAAACTAGATGGCTTTTTAGTTAGTCCGATAAAAAGGCATAAAATAATTTTAAGTTATTATGTAACATCAATAATTATCACAACAGTGCTTACAATATTCTTATGGTTTCTAGCCGTTCTTTATGTTGGTGTTGCTTCAGGCTATTGGTATAAAACTATGACTGTGTTAAAAGTTTCGAGTTTAATTATTTTATATACTTTTATCTCATCAACTTTTATGATATTTATGACATCATTAATAAAGTCAACTAACGCATTTTCTACTTTAGCTGGTGTATTTGGAACGATTATCGGATTCATTTCAGGAGCATATATACCACTATCACAGCTCGGGAAACTCCCGCTTAATATAGCATCATTAGTTCCTTTTAGCCATATGACGATGCAACTTAAGCAAATATTATTAGAAGAACCATATAAAATCTTAAAAACAGCTCCTGGGATGACAGAAGAATTATTTGATATCGCCACAGAAGCTTATGGAACAAATCAAATTTTAATTTTCAATAATTCAATTAATATTTGGTTAATATTAGGAGTTTCTGCCTTAATCGGAATAACACTTCTTTTTATAACTTATAAAAGATTAAACAATAAAATGGAGAAATAATCATCTAGATGCATAAATGGATTTTAATTCAAATATAAATATATTTATTATTATATTGTTAAGATAGAATTGGTGCATAAGGTATAAAAATAAAATGGCAATAAAGTCAAAACTATAGTTTATGGATGAGCATTATATTAATCAATAACTCTTAAAAGTGTTAAACTATACTAAAGAGGTGATGTATATATGAAAACATTTGGTGGAAATCCAATTACTGTTTTAGGCGAAGTTAAAAAAGTTGGTGATTTTGCGCCTAATTTTAAAGCTTTAAACAAAAGTTTAGAAGAAAAAGAGCTAAAAGATTTTAAAGAGAAATATATTGTCTTAAACGTTGTGCCTTCATTAGATACTAGCGTTTGTGACCTACAGTCAAGAACTGTAAATAAAGACTTAGCGGATCGTGATGATGTTTTAGTTATTACAATCTCAAATGACTTACCGTTTGCTCAAAGTAGATGGTGTGGAAATGCAGGTCTTGAAAATATTATTACATTATCAGACCACAGAAATCTTGATTTTGCTAATAAGTACGGTGTTAATATTAAAGAACTAAGGCTGCTTGCAAGAAGTGCCTTTGTCTTAGATGAAAAAAGAAAAATTGTTTATTTGGAATATTTAGATGAAATGACTAATCATCTTAATTATGACAAACTAATCAACTTTGTAAAAAAATTACCAAAGTAAAACTGATAGAAAAGGACTGGGAAAAATACAGTCCTTTTTTTTCGGCTAATAAACGGTTTAAAAATATAAAGCATATTAATTTTTAAAAATATTCTTTATGATATATTTATTATAAATAAAAAATAGGAGGATTATCATGAGAATATTAATCGGTTTGTTACTTGTTTTAGGTTTGTTTTTCTTAATTCCAGGAATATCAGCCTGGGTTAGCGCACCCAACAACGATGGAATTATTGGTTCATTTGTAGGGTTATCTTTTGGTATTTCTTTCACAATAATTGGCGGATCAATTCTACTTTTAGATTTAATCATTTTTACAATCTATATGGTTAGGAAACGGAAAAAAGGAAACGTTAGAGGATAAACTTGAGTACAATTAATAAGAGATGATTTTGTTAAGGATTAGAAGAAAAAAGGACTAATTGCTAAGATGCAATTAGTCCTTTTCCATTATGTATTTAAGTTTAATTTCTATCTTTCTTATATTTGCTAACTACAACATTTAATAAAAAGAAAATAATTGTTGTTACAATTAAGTAAATAATCATAAGGTATGGTTTTAATTCGTAGTTAAAGACATATAAATTAAAGCCAAACTGATCTTTCAGGTTGTTGATTAAACTAGTGTCAACGTTATTTAAAATCTCGGGACTATTAAAGATTTTATTCATAAAGACATTTCTAAATAGAGCCGTAGCTTGACTACCAGGTAATAGGTTAGCAAAGTTTGCAACATTTTTAGGTAAAAAACTGACAGGTAAATAAGCACCGATTAAAAAGCCAATTAAAGCTGTAAAGATACCTGTAAAAGAAGCAGCAGTAGATGTCTTATTAAAAAATAAAGTTATAAACATTAGTGTAATGACTGATGATAAAGATGCTATAATTAACAAGCCAATTATTTTAAGTGATTCTCCAAAGCTAAAAACAAACATACTCCCATTAGTAATAATTAAATAAACATTGCCAATAATGATAAATGAAGTAGCTAAAATAAAAGTGATAATAAAAGCGGAAATGAAATAACTTAAAGTTAAGTTAACGCTTTTAACTGGCGAGGCTTTAAAATCATGGATAATGTTTTTTTCTCTATCTGAAATTGCGATGAACATACTGTTCAAAGCAACTGTTAATAAACTAATTCCAACAATACCAGAGATAACCCAAGCATTAATAATTCCTCTAATTTCACTAGTTGTTAAATTTAACTCAGGATAACTTTCTAAAACTAGGTTTAGTTGCATGTCACCTAAAAATAAGATGTAAATAACTAAAATTAAAATCGGTGCGATTAATGAAAAGAAGATAGTAGTTTTATTTTTAAAAAAGATGAGCATGTTTCTTTTTGTTAATTGAGATATATTATAGATGCTCTCTTTAAACTTTTCCATTTTCTTCACCTAATTCTTTTCCTGTAACATTTAAAAATACTTGGTCCATATTGCCTTTAATAACTTCAAAATTATTAAGAAGATCAGGGTTTAAATTAATAATTTCATAAGCTTCCCTAGGATTATCTAAGTTAATATAATAACATTCATTTTTGTAAGTATATTTGATATTATTTTTATTAAATAACGCTTCGATATCCGCACTTTTCTTACTTAAAACTCTTAATAAATCAGAAGCATATAAATCTTTTAAATTATCGGGAGTTCCCTCAGCAACGATATTTCCCTCATCTAAGATAACAACATAATTACTGTTTAAAACTTCTTCCATATAATGAGTAGTTAAAAAGATTGTTAAATCATTTTCATGCATTAAAGTTGTTAAAATATGCCAAACTTGATTTCTAATTATGGGATCTAAGCCAGCTGTAGGCTCATCTAAAAATAAAATTTTAGGTTCATGGATTAAAGCTCTAGCGATATCTGTTTTTCTTCTTTGTCCACCAGATAAAACACCATATGGCCTGTTTAAAATATCTTCTAGATTAAAGATGTCAATTAAATAGTTAAGACGCTTTTTAGTCTTTTCTTTTGATAAGTTATATAAACTAGCACGTGATATTAAATTTTGTAAAACAGTTAACTCTGGATCTAAAACAGAGGACTGAAAAACAATCCCAATATCCTTTTTTATTGTCTCGGATTTATTATCAATATTACATTTATTAATAATAATCTCACCATGATCTTTATTGATAATTTGGCATAACATATTAATAGTAGTAGACTTCCCAGCACCATTTAAACCTAAAAAGGCAAACAAGCCGCCTTTTTTAACTTTAAAACTAATATTATTAACAGCTTTTAATTCGCCAAAAGATTTTGAGAGGTTTTTAGTTTCAATAATATATTTCATAATTAATCCCTTATCTTTTTAAAGTCTTTCATTAATTTTCTATTATATGATCTAGCGACCATTTTTTCAAAAACACTAAAAATATGTTTTCCAAGTATTTTCCGGCTAAATTTTGCAAAGTTAAAACTTCTTGCTTGTTTGTCGGTATGCCAACTGCCTTTATAATAATGAATGCCTAAAGTGTTATCAGTTAATTCCTTTTTTAAACTCATATAATTTATTGGATAAAAGTAGTCACTGGATAACACTTTTATCTTGTTAAATGAATTTGTTTTACCGTTTGGTTTAAAGCCGTATAAGTATTTAAGAGCACTAGTATATGCATGAACAGTCAGAGCGTTAGTGTTAAACTTTATTTCTTCTTGATGATCATAACGCTTAAAAATTAGTTCTAAAATAGGATGATTCTTAATAGAACCTATTACTGCACTTCCTAGCCAGTATTTACTTTCATAGCCTAAAAAAAGTTCATAATTAAGTAGGGTGTCGATATTTTTAACAATTAATAAATCCGTGTCAAAATACACCCCTCCATGTTCTTTTAAAGCCCAAACTCTAATAATATCAGAAGCGTAGGCATAATTTTTTTGTTTTAAGGCTTGTTGGACTTGATAACTACTAGAGACATCAAATGTTTTTTCATTCCATTCCATAATTTTATAGTCGCTTAAATGTTTTTGCCAACTTTCTAAACAAGCATAAAACAAATCATCTTTTTCTTTTTCTCCCACCCAGACATAGTGGATAATTTTAGGTATTTTCTTCATATCTATATAATACCATTATTTTACTTTAATTTCTATTTTCAGTAGAATTTAAGATATTTATATTTGTAATCAATTTATCTAAATTGTTATTATTTGCTTATTACTACTCTATCTATTAAAATAGATATGGTTTATATTATATTAATAAAAAAATAAATAAGAGAGCAGGGTTTTTGTGACAATAGTTTATATTATTGATAGTTATGGAAGATTTTCCAATGGAACAACAGTTACAGCTAAACGTAGTAAGGAATATTTAGAGAAACTTGGCCATACTATTAGAGTAGTTTCTATTGATGATTCAAAAGAGCAAGGTTTTTATCAATTAGAAGAAAGAAATGTTCCTATCGTATCTTATTTTGCCAAAAAGCAACATATGCATTTTGCAAAACCAGATAGAGAAATCCTCACTGAAGCTTTTAAAGATGCAGATATCGTCCATCTTTTTTTACCATTTAAGTCAAGCCTAAAGGCAATAAAACTAGGCAAAGAACTTAATATACCTGTTACTGCAGCTTTTCATATGCAACCAGAACACATTACTTATAATATGGGTTTAGGTAGATTTGGAACTCCAATAGCTTGGCTAATTTATAAATATCTTAAATTTAAACTTTATAATAAAGTAACGCGAGTTCATTGTCCAAGTGAATTTATTAAAAATAAGTTAGTAAAAAACAACTATAAAAACACTTTTCATGTTATTTCTAATGGGATTCAAGATGAGTTTTTTACTGAACCTATTAGAGAATTAAATCCCGAACAATATAATATTTTATCAATTGGAAGATACTCAAAAGAAAAAAGACAAGAAACACTTTTAAAAGCTGTTAGTAAAAGTAAATATAAAGATAAAATAAAAATTACTTTAGCAGGCAGAGGTCCAAAAGAAAAAAGTTTAAAAAAGTTAGCCAAAAGACTCAAATTAAACGTTGACTTTGTCTTTTTAAGTAGAGAAGACTTGATAGAAAAGATTAAAGAAAGCCATCTTTACATTCATCCAGCTGAAGCAGAAATTGAAGGAATTAGTGCTTTAGAAGCGATTGCTAGTGGGTTAGTACCGATTATTGCTGTTAGTAAAAACTCAGCAACAAAACAATTTACAATTACCCCAGAATCCTTATATAAAGTTAGAGACCATAATGAACTTAAAGATAAAATAGAATATTTTATTGAAAACCCGAAAAGAAGAGTAGAACTTGAAGAAGAATACCGCAAATATATGAAACGTTACCATATTGACTACTCAATGAAGATGTTAGAAAAGATGTTTAAAGAAGCAATAAATGATCATAAAATAAAAGAAAATTCAAAATAAAAATATTTTCAAGGAAGAAGAATTAAATAAATAATTAAGTTTTTTTAACTTAAAACCTCTAATAAAGACTGTTTTCTTTAAGAGGTCTTTTTTAATGTTATACTATAATTGTAGAAAAACTAATCTATAAAATTTATGAAAAAGACTGGAAGGCAACCATTATGAAAATAAAGAAGAATCATAATGATGAACATCATCACAACATGAATCATGAGAAGGCAGATAATAAATCACATGAAAAGCATTCAAGTGATAATAATGAAAACCATGATCACTCTCATATGCTAAAAGAGTACAGAAACAAGTTTATTATAAGTTTAATTGTGACAATTGTATATGTCAATACCAAATTAGGTCAGTATATTGGTGCGAATTTAGGTCAGTTTTTAACCCCTAACCACTCTTTGGTTTCTTTAATTCGATAAGAATCACCTTTAATATTTATAACAGTAGCTTTATGGGCTAATCTATCAACCATAGCTGCTGTTAATGTTGGATCTATAAAGATTTCTTCCCATCTATTAAAGCTTAAATTAGTAGTAATGATTATTGATTTTGTTTCATTTCTCATTGAGAGTAAATTAAACAATAATTCACTGCCTTGTTTATCAAAACTTATATAACCAAGTTCATCTAAGATGACGAGATCGTATGTTATAAATCTTTTTTTATAGTTTGTTAGTTGGTTAAGTGTCATTGATTCTTTAAGTTCAGTAATTAAATTTGGTATCGTTATATATAAAACATTTTTCATTTTCATGTTTGCGGCTAACCCTAAGCCTATTGCCGTGTGAGTTTTACCGACACCAGGATTACCGACTAAGATAACGTTTCTGCCTTCATCTAAAAACCTTAAGCTTTGAAGTTCTCTAATTTGATTAGCTATTTCAATTGGAAACACATCGAGTTTTAAATCATGTAAATACTTTAGATAAGGATATTTAGCTATTCTAATTCTTCTATTAACTCCATTTGTTTCTCTAACGCTTAGCTCATTACTTAAGATTATTTTTAAAAAATCTTCATAACTTGCGTTTTTATCCATTGCTTCGCTAATTGAAGCACTATAGTTGTTTTTAATGTGTGATAGTTTGAGTTTGTGAGCCATTTTTTCGATTTCATTCATTGTTTTAGTTCTCCTTGGTTAAAGATATTAGATATTTGGTTTAATTGCCTTGTACTTACTGCTTCAATTGTTAATTTAGATTCAGCTATTGTTGTAATTTTTTCACCATTGTTAAGCCTGACTAATAACTCGCTTAATTCATAAATATCTTTTTCTTTAATTAATTTAAGAAAGTCTTTTACATTTGTGGTAAAATATTTATGAAAAAGAGTTTGGATAACTTTTGGTGCTTGTTTTAACGCGAGAGAGTTTAATAAAGCACCTGGCTTTTTCAGGAAAGTGGGAGTAAAGTGTAATATATCTAAGGAATATTCACTTTTACCCACTTTTTTCTTATGGTGTGCTATTAACTCATGCTTATCGTTATAGATGTTTATCTTTTCTAGATAGACGTTGCTATAAACCCTTTTACCAACATAACTATCAGGAACTGAATAAAAGTTAGCATCAATTGAGATTAACGATTGATGATCGACCTTTGAGATAACTGGTCTTCCTAGTTCATATCTTACTAGTGGTAACTTTATTAAAGATGCTTGTTCGGATATTAGTTTGTTTAAAGCTTCTTTATTTAACTTAGTAAGTTCCAATTGAACATACTCTTTTAACTTCTTTAGTGAATAAAATTCATATTTAAAGGTGAATAATTCACCTCTTGCAACTTTACCACTATTTTCTACATGACCTTTTTCATTGCCTTTTCTAGGGTTTGTTGTCATGATTTTAAAGCCGTAGTAATTAGAGATTTTTATTAATTCAACATTATACTCTTTTTTACCACCATAAACGAAATTGCTTACAACATTTCTCATATTGTCAAACACTATTATTTTAGGAACACCTTTTATATGTTCAAAGAAACTTATTAAACTATCGATAAAACTTTCAAATTTTTGATTAGGATAGTGTTTGACGAACTTATAATTACTATAAGGCATCGAGATCGTTGCTTGATAAATATTTCTTAGTTTACCATCAATTAAAACTTTTATTTGATGAAAATCATATTCAGCTCTTTGACCGGGATCATAAGATTGTTTTATAAAAGCTTCTTTGTTTTTGTTGTTATAGTTTTTAAACTCGGTTTGAATAGTTGTTTTTCCAACTTTAAAGCCTTCAGATAATAACTTGCGGTGAAGAAGTGAGGCAGTCAGTCTTTGTTTATTAGGGCCAAGTTTATTGTTTTTAATCTCATCTTCTTTAATCAATTTAAAAAACCTTTCTTTTAACTTGCCTGTAAAAACTTTCCTAATTCTAACACTTTTCCTTGTTGGTGCACTAACTAACTTTTCTTGAAGTCTTAAAATTTCATTTTTATCTGTTTCATTTTCAATTAAGGCCATTAGATCTGTCATCTCATTTACATACTTATTAACGGTGTCTTTTGAGATATTTAATTTTAGAGCTATTTTCCTGTTAGAAAATCCTTGCCGTTTCAGTGATAATATGTCGTTTTTCATATATATGTTTACAATTCTTTCCACCCCATATTTCTTATTTATATATGAGGTTATTATAACTTGTTTAATTAGATTAACGTAAATAATTTTGTTAAAATATTTTGCGCCTTAATTTTTATAGCACATAATAGTTTAAATATATTGACCTAATTTCACACCGACGAATAACTTATATATTGACCTAACTTCATACTACTATATACA
>Ga0172382_10012697_pt1 | contig 10943 bp, 7 predicted proteins | sample Leawel138RmetaG_FD_122245 | JGI IMG/M metagenome (GOLD analysis project Ga0172382, IMG submission 122245) | Leachate microbial communities from a municipal landfill in Southern Ontario, Canada - Leachate well 138R metaG | ecosystem: Engineered > Solid waste > Landfill > Unclassified | place...
CACAAGGCCCTGGACCTCGACCAGGCCCTGGAGGAGGCGCTGCGCATCCTGTCCTGCGCGCCGGGCGTGGAGCGGGCCACCGTGACCCTGGCGGACCGCGACACCGGGGAGCTGGCCGTCACGGCCTGCGACGGCCCGGCCCGGGGGCGGCGCGGCCAGGCCACGCCCGCGCCCGCCCTGGAAGCCGCGCGGCGAATCCTGGACACCGCCGCCGCGTTGCATCTGCCCGGCGACGGCGCCGACCGCCCGGCGGCCCATACCGGGGTGCCCATCGTCCTGGACGCCGAAACCGTCGGCGCCCTCGGCGTGGACTGGCTCCCGGACGCGCAGACCGATACGCCCGGGGACACGCAATTCCTGGCCGCAGTGGCCGCCCTGCTGGCCCAGATGGTCCGCATCAGCGAGGCCGTGCGGCGGCGCGAGGAAGCCCTGCGCCGCGAAAACGCCGCCCTGCGGTACCGCGTGTCCAAGGAGGCCGGCGGGCTGTACATCATCGGGAGCAGCACGCCCATGCGGGAGGTGGAACGCCTGATCGAGCAACTCGCGCCCACCGACGCCCCGGTGCTGCTGCTGGGCGAGCCGGGCACGGGCAAGACCCGCATCGCGCGCATCATCCACGACCTCTCCGGACGCAAGGCCCGGCCCTTCGTCGCCGTGGGCTGCGCGTCCGCCTCCGGAGGGAACCTGGAATCCGAGCTATTCGGCTGCGAGCGCGGCGCCCGGCCCGGACGCATGGAGGACGCCCACCAGGGCACCCTGCTCCTCGACGAGATCGACGCCCTGCCCCCGGCCCTGCAGGCCGGACTGCTGCGCGTGATCCAGAAGCGCGAGACCGTGCGCGCCGGGGGCAGCCGCCCCCGGGCCGTGGACGTGCGCATCCTCGCGGCCACCAATCGCGACCTGCGCGAACTCGTAGACCGCGGCGACTTCCGCCTGGACCTCTACCATCGCCTGAACATGTCCCCCGTCACCGTCCCGCCCCTGCGCCGCCGCAAGGAGGACGTGCCCGGCCTGCTCAACCACTTCCTGCGCCGGGCAGCCCGGGGGCGCGGGCGCACGTTCTTCCTGACCCCCGGGGCCCTGGAGTTCCTCACTGCCCGCGACTGGCCGGGCAACGTCCGCGAGCTGGAGGGGCTTGTGGAACGCCTGGCGGTCATGGCCGGGGGCCAGCGCATCGACGAGGCCCTGGCGCGCCTGGCCCTGAACACCGCCAGCGGGCCGGACGGCGGCCCGCAGGGGCGCTCCCCGGGCGCCGCGCCGCCCCGCAAGCCGTCCCTGAAGGAAATGGAACGCGCGGAAATCCTCTCGGCCCTGCGCGAGGCGCGCTGGATCAAGCGCCGTGCCGGCGAGGCCCTGGGGCTCACCGAACGCCAGATCGGCTACCGCATCCGCAAGCTCGGCCTCGAAGACCGCGTGGCTGCCGAGCGGGCCCGCCTGCGCGGCGCGCGCTGACCCCGCCCCACGGCCTCCGGTGGCCGTTCCCCGATATTTCCGATGGAAAGAAACGCCGTTGTGGCCTATGCTGCCCTTCTAAAAAAGGAGCGCTACATGCCATTGGCCACCATTGCCTCGATCCTCGCCTGTTTCTTCCTCGCGCTGCCCTGCACCCCGGCCCGGGCCGACGCCCAAGCCGAAGGGCGGGCCATCCTGGAGCGCCAGCGCGACCTGCACGAAACATCCAGCGCCACGTCCACAGTGGTCATGATCCTGGCCGACAAGGCCGGAAACAAGAAACAGCGCGAGTTCCGCAGCTGGAAAAAGACCATGTCCGACGGGCTGGCACGCACCCTCATGGTCTTCACGGCCCCGGCCGACCTCTCGGGCACGGCCCTGCTCAGCTGGGAAACGGGCGACGGACTGGCCAACCAGTGGCTGTACATGCCCGCCACCGCCAAGATGCAGCGCGTGGCGTCCAGCTCCAAGGCCGATTTCTTCATGGGCACCGATTTCACCTACGAGGACATGGAGCCCGACGACCTGGACCAGTACGTCATGACACTCACGGGCTCGGCGGACGTGGACGGCCAGGACTGCCACGTCATCGAGGTGGTGCCCGCCACCCCGGAAAAAGCCAAGGAATCTGGCTACGGCAAGCGCGTGTTCCATGTGCGCAAGGACATCACCTTCACGGTCAGGATCGAATATCACGACCCGCGCGGCAGGCTGGTCAAGGTCCAGACCGCCCATGACCTGGAAAACGTGCGCGGCGACATGTGGATCGCGCGCAAGACGCTGATGGACAACCTGCGCGCCAAGCACCGGACCCTCATGGGCCTCGCGGCCTTCGAGGTCGACGCCGCCATCGACGACGAGGTGTTCACCGAGCTGTACGTCACCCAGGGCCGCGCCCTGCAATAGCAACGCCCCAGCCCGCCAGGAGACTGTCCGTGCAGCGATTCATGCGCCTCGCCTACGCCCACCCCTGGGTCGTGGTCCTGACCCTGGCCGTGATCACGGCGGCCTCGCTCTTCCTCGCCAGGGGCCTGCGCCTGGACCCGTCCGTGGACGGGATGATGACCGACGACCCCGAGGCGCGCGCCATCTACGCGCGCACGGTGGAGACCTTCGGCACCGACCAGGTCACCGTCATCTGCCTGCGCGACCCCGACCTGTTCGACCCCGACCGCCTGGCGCTCATCGACGAGCTGGCCTACCAGCTCGAAGGGCTGCCCGGGGTGGTGCGCGTGGAGAGCCTGTTCTCCGCCGCCGACTTCCGCGACGACCAGGGCACCCTGCGCTCCGGCCCGCTCATGCGCCAGCCCCCGGCCGACCGGGACGAGGCCCGGGCCATCCTTGCCCAGGCCCTGGAGAACCCGCTGGTGGCGGGCAACCTGCTCTCGCGCGACGGAACGACCACCTCGGTCAACGTGTTCATCGAACCCGACCAGGACGACCCGCAGTTCTACGAGACCCTGGCCGCCTCCATCGAAACGCTGCTCGCCCCCTGCCAGGGCCGCTTCGAGGAGGCATTCCAGCTCGGCAACCCGTACTTCCGCACGGTCATCTCCCAGACCATGATCCACGACCAGATGCGCCTGGTCCCGCTCTCCGTGGCCGTGCTCATCCTGACCCTGGTGCTCATGACCCGCTCGCCCGCCAGCGCCATCCTGCCGCTGCTCACGGCGGGCACCAGCGTCTGCTGGATGGCGGCCTTCATGGCCCTGGCCGACATCCCCCTGAACATCCTGACCATCATCGTACCCTCGCTGATCATCGTCATCGGCTCCACCGAGGACATCCACCTGATCTCCGAATACCGCGAGGGCCTGCACAAGCGCGGCCCCGGCAAGCTGGCCTTCGACTACATGGTCTCCAAGATGGGCGTGGTCATCCTCATCACCAGCCTGACCACCTTCCTGGGCTTCGCCTCCATCACGGTGAACAAGATCGAGATTCTGCGCCAGTTCGGCATGGCCGCGGCCTTCGGCCTGCTGGTCAACCCCGTGATCACCGTGGCGCTCATCCCGGCCTATCTGCGCCTGACGGGCGGGCGCGGGGCCTCGCCCCTGGCCCCCGCCGGGCCGCCGCCCCGGGACGAGGAGGACGAAAACGCCGAGCCCGAGCCCTGGAAGAAGAACCTGAGCATCTTCGACCTGCTGGGCAGGGCCGCCAGCTCCGCCGCCAACCGCCACGACCGCAAGCTCGTGGCCGGGCTTTTGCTCTTCGCCGCGGGCCTGGCCCTGTTCTCCTTCAACGTGCGGCTGAACAACGACATCCTGGGCGTGTTCAAGAAGTCCTCGCCCATCCGCCAGCGCACCGAGGCCATGGCCGCCCACCTGCCCGGCGTGCAGACGTTCTCCATCGCCATCTCCAGCGGCGTGCAGGGCATGTTCAAAAAGCCCGAAGCCCTGCGCGCCGTGGCGGCCATCCAGGACTACATCGCCGCCAGCCCCGAATTCGACGCGTCCTTCTCCCTGGCCGACTCCCTGCGGCTCATCAACCGCGAGATGCACGGCGGCGCCCAGGCCCACTACGCCATCCCCGCCACCGAGGACCAGGTGGCCCAGTACCTGCTGCTCATCCACGACTCGGACCTGCGCCGCAGCGTGAACCCCGACTTCAGCCAGTTCCACATCCTGGTGCGCCACAGCCTGCAATCGTCGTACGAACAAAAGCAGGCCCTGGAAGGGCTGCGCGCCTTCATGGCCAAGACCCTGGGCCCGCACTACCAGAGCGCCTTCACCGGCGAAAGCATGCTCATCCTGGGCGGCGCGGACAGCATCGCCGAGGGCCAGGCCCTGTCCATCGCCCTCCTGCTGGGCATCATCTTCCTGATCATGTCCGTGCTGTTCGTGAACGTGAAGGCCGGTCTGCTCTCGCTGCTGCCCAACATCTTCCCGGTGCTCATCATGTTCGGCACCATGGGCTTCACGGGCATCCCGCTGAACATCGGCACGGCCATGGTCGCGGCCATCGCCATCGGCATCGCCGTGGACGACACCATCCACTTCATGACCCGCTACAACAAGGAAATGCTGCGCCTGAAGGACCAGCACCGGGCCATGGAGGTCTGCATCCACGCCGAGATCAGGCCGGTGACGGCCACCTCACTGGCCCTGGCCCTGGGCTTCTCGGTGCTCCTGGCCTCGGAGTTCGTGACCATCATCCAGTTCGGCGCCCTCTCGGCCCTGGTCATGCTCGCCGCCCTGATCGGCGACCTGCTGCTCACCGGGCCGCTGCTGGCCAACACCAAGCTGCTCACCCTGTGGGACATGCTCTCGCTGCATGTGGACCCGCAGGTCATCCGCCAGTCGGAGTTCTTCCGCGAGCTGCGCCCCTGGCACATCAAGAAGATCATCCTCATGGGCCGCATCCAGGAACGCCGCGCCGGAGAGAGCATCTTCGACGAATGGGACCAGGGCGACTCCATGTACATCATCCTCAGCGGCGAGGTGCGCGCCTTCTCCATCCAGGAGGACACCGGACGCGAGGTGCCCTACGCCCTGTTCGGCGTGGGCGACGTGTTCGGCCAGACGGCCATGCTCGACCCCGGCCCGCGCTCCTACTCCGCCCGGGCCTTCTCCGACCTGCACCTGGTGGAGATCAGCCACGCCGACTTCCAGCGCCTGCACCGCCTGTATCCGCGCCTGGCCAGCCTGGCCCACCGCAACCTGGCGCGCATCCTCGGCCACCGGCTGGCCATCGCCAACGTCATGTACTACCAAAAGTCCCTGCAAAACCAAGGATGACGCCATGAAACACCCCGCGCCTCCCCGGCCCCGCCTCGTCCCGCCCCTGGCGGCCTGGCTGCTGGCCCTGGTCCTGACGGCCCTGCCCGCAGCCGCCGACGAGGTGGATCTGCTCCAGGAGCTGGACGCGGCCATGACCGCCAGCGCCCAGAAGGAACAGGACACCGGCGAGCGGGGCGCGGCGGCCCAGTTCGCCGACAACCTGGACCTCACCGTGCGCCTGCGCGGCGCCCATTTCTTGCAAACCGCGGGCCGGGACGACCTGCCCAAGGACACCCAGGACAACATCGGCGAGCTGCGCCTGGAATACGCCACCAGCGCCACCGTGGGGCGCGTGCGGCTGGCCACGTCGGGCTGGCTGGAGGCCGGCAACCAGCAGGACACCTACGCGGGCGTGAGCCGCTTCTTCCAGGACGACAACCGCCGCCGCAACGCCTGGGAAATCAACGAACTCTACGCCGTGGTGGACCTCGGCCCGGCCGACCTGACCCTGGGGCGCAAGGTGCTGCAAAACGGCATCTCCACCCTGGTCTCCCCGGCCAACCGCTACAGCCCCGTGGACTTCAACGACCCCCTGGACCCGCGCCGCCTGGGCGTGTGGCAGGCGGCCCTCGACGTGCCCGTCGGCGACACCACCTGGACCGTGGCCGTCATGCCCTACTTCACGCCGCCCAAGACGCCCAGCCCCGAGTCGCGCTGGGTTTCCGGCGAGGCATGGGGCGGAGTCCCCGGCTATTTCGGCAACAGCCAGAGCCAGTTCGACGACTTCCTGGAGTGGCTGCACTTCTTCTCCAGCCTGACGCGGGTCGACATGGTGTCGCTGTTCGAGCGCTTCTTCGGCATCAGCTTCGGCGGCGTGACCCCGGACATCACCACCCGCTACGACCTGCCCGACGCCGACGACCCCGACCAGTGGAGCTACCTGGCCCGCGCCAAGACATCCCTGGGCGGCTTTGACCTGTTCGCCTCGGCCTTCCGGGGCCCGAGCATCTACCCCGTCATGCGCGCGGAGCTGGACCAGCCCGCCGCCCGGGTGGCCATCACCGTGGAGCACCCCGTGGCCGACCAGCTGGCGGGCGGCTTCTCCACCACCTGGAAGGAGCTGGAATTCCACGGCGAGGCGCTCTACTCCCATACCGAGGAGGGCAAGGACGACAGCTACCTGCACTATGTGGGCGGCACGACGTGGTCCAACCAGTCCTGGCCCGCCCGCCTGGGCCTGCACCGCCTGGACCTCACGGCGGAATATGTGGGCGAGAGCATCACGCAGCACCAAAACGCCGACGGCTACTTCATCTCCTCGCGCGACGCGCGCCTGGGCCGCAACGACGCCGTGCTGCGCGCCGAGCTGTTCCTCACCCAGGAGTTCAGCCTGCACTACCTGGCCGACATCCTGCTCTCCAACTCCGCGCGCCTGCACCGCGTGGGCACCACCTGGCGCATGACCGACAACCTGACCTGGCACACGGCCCTGGAGCTTTTCGACGGGCCCGGCACCAGCTACTACGGCCGCTGGCGCGACCAGGACCGCGTGGTCACCACGCTGGAATACCGCTTCTAGGGCGCCCCGGGCCGCCCCCGGGCCCAGACGCAAACGAGCCCCCGGCGCGCAACCGCGCCGGGGGCTCGTGCTTTCCGGCCGCCAAAGGCGCCGCCAGGGCGGCGCCCCGCGCCGGCCTAGTCGAAGGGCAGCTTCACCCCGCCGCCGGGCTGCATCTCCACCCCGGTCCCCATGGTGCCCGTTGCGGCGGCCCCGGGCGCCCGCCCCTGGCGACGGCAGACCATGCCCACGGCCAGGGGCGCGCCGGACACCGCCCTGGCATAGGCCAGCTTGGGCGTGACGCGCACGATCTCCACCGTGCCGACCAGGGTCTCCACGGCGCCCAGGGATTCCTTGGTATACGGGTCCACGATGGGCGCCCCCAGGGCGTAGACATCGAGGACATCGCCCGGGGCGTAGCTCTTGCCGCCCAGGTTGAGCTGCACCTCCCCACCCTGCGCGGCCACGATCCGGGGCGGGTAGATGTTCTCCAGCAGATCCATGACGACCCGGTTGGCGAGGGCGTCGAACGCCCCGGCCAGGGCCGAGTCCCGCCGGGCGTTTCCGGGCAGCTCCACGGCGAAGGTCAGGGTGTCGGCCCATTTTATTTCCTGCGTCGCCATGAGCATCAGCTCGTAGGACAGGCCGATCTCGACGTTGCCGCCCGAGAGCCGCTCGCCGGTCAGCGCGCTGGTCGTCCCCCTGGTGTCGGTGCCGCACGAGGTGACCGCCCCGGTGAGCAGATAGTCCGCCCCCAGCAGCTTGCCCAGCTTCAGGCGCTCGTCCCTGCCCGCCGCGGCCGAGCCGACGACGGCGCTTTCGGCGCCGTAGGCGGACAGGTCGCGGCGTTGCAGCACGGCGAATTTGCGCGTCTGCACCAGCTGGGCGATCAGGGCGTCGGTGAGCGCATGGGCCACATCCAGGCCCGAAACGTCCCCGGAATCCACGCGGAAGACCTCCCGCGCGGCCGCGAAAGGATAGACGGCAAAGCGCCTGCGCTTGTCGCTTGGCAGCCCCGGCGCCTGGTACGTCGAGCTCCTGAAGGTGGCCTCGACCTCGGCCCAGTGCAGCCCGTCCTCCCCGATGCCGCCGTCAAGGACGCGGTATTCGCTGATGGCGCCCTTGGTGGCCGTGGCGACCTGTTTCTGAACGGCGTCCTTGAGCGCGGCGGCGCTGGACTCGGCGCCGTTCTCGACAACGGACCCTGAAACCAGGGTGGTGCTGTGCACCTGCCTGGCGTCGATCCTGACGCCCTTGTGCTGTTGCAGCACGCGGACCAGGGCGTCCTGCACGGCCTCCTGCGGGGAGGCGCCATAGCCCTTGGCCCGGACGTTCTGAGCGGAGGTTCTGGTCCCGGCCTGCGCCTGTGCGCAGGCAAGGACCAGGACAACGCCCGCCAGGGCCGCGACAAGGGCACGCGGCAGACAAGAAACGGCCATGACCCCTCCGGCTAGAAGTCGTTGATGTTCATCTGGTCGACACTCTTGCGGCCCGAGGCATCCCCCGTGGAGCCGCCGGCCTTCTTCTGCGCGCCGCCCGGCTTTTGCGCGCCGCGCTTGGCGGCCTGGATGCCCGCGAAGCTGTAGGTCTTGATGACCCCGACGATCTCGTGGCCCTCGGGGGTCTTGTACACCCAGCGCTTGAGGGTCGAGGCGCCCTTGAGGCGCGCGCTGGTCCGGCTCTTCGACGTTTCGTTGCGCACGTCGACGATCTGGCTGGCCGTGACCTCCTCGACATCGCCGCTGCCGCCGCGCAGGATCTTGGACTGGCTCACCGCCTCGCTGATGGTCGCCTCGTCCTGGGTGCTGAAGCTGCTGTTCAGGAAGGCCGCAAGCTGCGCGGCGGCCAGGCTGTCGGCCTGGTCCAGGGCGATGCCGCGGTGGCGCTCGCGCATGCTTTCGTTCTCGCCGGTGTAGCTGCTGGACCACTGCCCGTAGCTGACGACAACCGGCCCGTTCTCGTCGAACAGCACCCGGACGCCGAGCAGGTCATAGAGCTTGGCCTTGTCGTCCAGCGGCACGATATCCCGCAGGGGAGGGCCCTGCTTGGCGATCTGCGGCTTCTGCTCCCGGGCCAGGCAGGAGGCGATGGCCTCCAGCTTCGGGGAGTACATGAGCAGGACGCCCACGGTCTGCGATCCGCTGGCGCTCTGGCCGATGAAGGTCTGGATGGGCGTCACCCCCGCGAGGGCCTTGGAGGCCCGGGTGACCGTGCGCTTCAGGAACGCGTCCTCCAGCAGGGTCTTCTTCTGGTCCGGCGGGGCGGCGGAGTAGCGCTGGGGGTCGATGCCGTATTCCTCGAGCTTGGAGGAAAGCATCGCGTCGCCAAGGGCCAGGGCCTTGCTCGCAAGGGCCTCCAGCGTGGAGGACCCCTGCCCCAGCTCCTGCTCGAAGGAACCGGCGTCGGAGCTGTTGTCGGCAAACAGGTGCTGGACGATCTCGCTGGTCACCTGCTGGTCGAGGTCCTTGACGAACTGCTTCTGCGCGCCAAGATAGGCCTTTTCGAACGCAAGCACCCGGGACTTCCCGAAATCCGGGGAGACGACCGACTGCTCGACGGGGCTCTTGGCAAAGTAGAAATATTTGTCAGCCTTGGCGTTGTAGCCGTTTTCCAGGCCATTGTCGCGCATGTATGCTTCGAAGAGCTCTTCAACGATCTCCGAAGCGCTCTTCTGCGCGACCTGCGAGGTATCCACCTTCCCGGCCTCGGCGAAGGTGTTCAGCGCCACGGCCGCGTCGTCCACCACGGGGCTCTCGGCCACGGCGCCCATGGCCACGACATCCTGCCCCCAGGCAACGGGGGCGAAAAGGGCCAGGGCCAGGCAGGCCGCGGCCGCCCGGATGCAACAGTTCTTCATCGCAAGCATCTGTTTCTCCCCCTTTGGGCTACCAGGCGGCGGACTTGTTGGAGGCGACCTTGGCCACGACCGTCTCGCCCTCCCAGTAGGCGAGGCCGGAGGCGATTTCGGTCAGCGTGAGCTGGAAGTAGTAGTCGATCCGCTGGTTGCTGCCGTCCACGGCCGTGTTGCGCTGGATGATCTTGCCGGACAGCGACATGTTGGGCGCAACCATCTGGTTTTCGCCGACCACGGTGGCCTGGTTGAACTCCTTGCTCTGGCGCAATTCGCGCGCCTGCATGCTCATGGCGTCCTCCGGGCCCCCGGCGCGGACGGCCGTGGTCACGACGACCTTGCCGCTGTTGAGCAGGTCGATGCGGATCTTCTTGATCAGCATGTCCACGTCGATCCGCTGCATGGTGTCGTTGGTGATGGTGGAGATGGCCAGCACATGCCGCCCGCCGCCGGAACGGTTCAGGGCGCCGCTGGCAAGCATCGAGGCCACGGCGTCGGCCGCGGCCTTCTGGAAGTCGCTGTCGTCGATGCTCGCCGTCACCAGCCCGGCGTCCCGCGCCGGGTCGACATAGCGGGCGGACTGGGTGCATGCGCTCACGAAGACCAAACACACAAGAAGAAGGGCAAGCTGCAATTTCATCGCGACCTCCGGTCTGCGGCGGCAAGTGGTTACTTGGAACGGGAAATCGTGACAACGGCGCGGTGCGCCTTGGCCGACGGGGCGACGGCAGCGATGCGGTGCGCCTGCTGCCCGGGGATGACGACCCGGTTCTGGCGGGCCATGACGGTGGGCAGCGCGAAACCCTCGGCGTCGAACCACTCCACGGCGTGCAGCACCGTCACCTTGAGCGCGGACCGGTTCTCCAGGCCGACCTCCACCCGCAAGAACCCCGAGGGCGCCGTGCCCAAAACCGGCGGGGCGACAGACAGGCTGGACGGCAGCCCCACGACCCTGACCTCGCAGGGGAACAACTGGGGGGCGGCAACCGCCGCCTCGGGAGGCGCACCGTGGCGCGCACATCCGGCGGCCGCACAGAAAAGCGCCAGGCACAACACCAGGGAAATGCTTCGCATCGGAATCCTCCCGTCGGACGGGCCGCCCGTGGCGCGGGCGCCCCGGCTGGATGCATCAGTCAAAGGCCACCGTGTCGATATACGGATTCGCATTGGCACTTCGCAGGGCCACGAAAACGATGTGGTCGCGGCCGGGATCGAGGTCCAGGGCCGTTTCCCGGCCGCCGGGGATGTCCAGCCACAGCCGGTCCCCGGCCCCGTCCAGCGGGACGCGGGCGACCTCGTACCGGGCGGGGACGGAGCTCCAATGGCGCGTGTCCGCCCGGGTCACCAGCGCGCTGTAGATGCC
>Ga0172382_10012698_pt1 | contig 10942 bp, 4 predicted proteins | sample Leawel138RmetaG_FD_122245 | JGI IMG/M metagenome (GOLD analysis project Ga0172382, IMG submission 122245) | Leachate microbial communities from a municipal landfill in Southern Ontario, Canada - Leachate well 138R metaG | ecosystem: Engineered > Solid waste > Landfill > Unclassified | place...
AGATCAAAGCAATAAAATTCATTGTAATACACCAAGACTAAAGAATGAGTTTATCATGAAGCACATTCTGATAACGATCATGTGTGTAACACCACTTGTATTGCTTTACGGAGTATCCGGTGACGATAAATCTCTGAAAAATCTTTCCTGTCTGGGGTGTCCTCCAGTATACCGGGATTAAACCCAAATAATGCAGTAGGGTTTCCCCAGTCCGCATAATCGGACTGATTGTTGTGATTTATTTGGGATAAAAAAGCCCCGCACATTATTTTTGTAGCGCGGGGCTCGTTTTATAGCTATCTGGACTTTGTTATTCTGCAGTTATTGCCATGACCCTGTAAAAGGCTCTGGGCAAAGGTTCACTATCTTCGAAATACAGGTTGGTGGTGGTGCCCATCAGGATAAAATCGCCATAAGGCTCGACGGCGCGATAGATTTGGTAAAAATCGGCGTTTTCAACATTGTCCCAGGATAATGTGACACCGTTAACAGATTTCACCACATTCAGTTCCGGGGTGTCAAGCCCCATGAAGGCACCTATTCCGCTGAGGGCGATGATAACCGGGGAATGATCCGCGTTGCTGACAATTACAAGGTCTCCCGTGTAAGAACAGGATTCCTGGGGTGAGAAGCTGAGGTCATAATCCCGCGAATCTCCAGCATTGAGACTGTAATATAGATTGTTGCGAATCTCAAACGAATCGGAGGAAACATGTTCAGATACTGTGAAGGGATCCGGGGCGACAATGGAGCCAGATAGAACGTCGTTGCCGATATTTTGGATGGTAAATTGAAGAACCTTTTCCATGCCTGGAACCACTGTTCCAAAATCAAGAGACAATGGTGTGACCAGAATTTGTGGAGCTTGTGGCTCTGGAGCCAACATGGCAAGCCTCAGGTTTGGACGGTAATTCGAGGTGCCACCACCCGCGAAAACGTTAGTCTGGTCGCTGCCCTCAGCCACAACGAAACGATAGCCACTGGTCACGGATGTGTATTGTGTGGTTCCACTTGGATTCCAGGAGCCGATGGGCGAAAAGGCGGTGTCCACCACAATGTTGTCTTCTCCATTCCAGACGAATGGGCTGCTGAGAGGCAACATATTCCATCCGGTTTGAGTGGGTCTGTAAGAAGAGGAATTCCATACTTCGTTTAAACTTGAAGCTGGCGTCCAAGTGCTTGCGTTGATTGCGGTTGTGTGTCCCATCCTCACCACATAGTTTGGCATCGCCAAAGCTGGGATTCCAGTGACGTTGAAGCCGATTTCCTCAATGGTTATCGGCCCGAAAACCCCCGCGTTGTTCAGTTCTGTCTTGGTGTAAACAGATTGCCCGTGCAGGCTGGGATAGAATATATTTATGGGGCATGATACTGACACTCCATTGCTGGCTGTGCCACTGCCAAGTTCAACAAAACTGTATTCATCCGGAGCGACTTGGACGGTGAATGTTGGCATCGCATCGCCCTGGGGATAAGATGCCACCACGTAATAGGAATAACTGGTGCCATTTTCCACATTGAAATCTGTATAGGCAAGGCCTGAAATGGAATTTAACAGCGCACCATCACGGTAGATTTTATAGGCGCTGGGCACACCTGAAAGGGCAGGATGCCAGGACAGCTCCACCTTTTGATTACCAGCGAAGGCTTTGAGATTTTGCGCGGGTTGCAACAAATCCGCGGGCAAGACTGCCAATATTTTCAGGTTTGACAGGTTAGTGGAAGCTGCAAGTGACGCAGGCAGGGAAGAATCGCTGCTGTTTTGGCGTGCCTGGGTTCCTGACATGACGGTGTAGGTCCATAAAGGCGGATTGTCGCTCCAGTTTTGACTTCCCTTCAGTGTCAGGATGCTCAGATTTGAGGCTCCATCATATTCAAAGGGAGTATCGAGCTGGGCTTCCATCCATCCGGAAAGCGCATTGTTCAAGAAGTTTCCATCATAAACAAGCACATAGCCTTCCAGGCTGTAAGCACCTGTTGCGAGGCTGGATAGTGAAGTATGTTTCATGTAAATCTGGACGTTTTGAATCGGATCGACATCTGCTCCACTGGACTTCTGGAAAGCTATGGAGCCGATGGTGCAGGGGGTGCCAATCTGTGACGCCAAATAGATGGCTTCATGAGATGAATACAGAAAGTTCCGGTTCAAAGGGAAGTTTTGGGTGCGTGTGCCATCGCCAATGATGATGTCAACGGTGGGGGTTGAAGTGGGGTATCCCGTAACTACGTTTGAAGCTTCGGATTCGTTTGGCCCGTAAAGAGCTGTCACAACGTAATCGTAGGTGTTTTCATTTTCCACGCTGCGGTCTTGGAATTCAAGACTGAATTGAGTGTCGATAGCTTCTCCATCACGATAGATTCTGTATCCGGTGGGACCACCATCCAAGGGTTCCTGCCATGCAAGGCTGACCACAGCATTTCCCGAAGTTTGCGTCAGGTTTCTGGGCGGGAAGAGGTATGTTCCTCCAGGGGGTAATTTGATGTGGTCTATCCATGCGCAGTCGTCACCCGAGGCACCTGAAAGGTTTTTTTGATAGACCCAGGAAAATGTGTGAAGGCCTGAACTGACCGGGAATTCAGCGTATTCCCACCTGGTGGGACCAGACCATTGATCCACAGGTTCGCCATCGATGTGAAAACGCAGCCAGTCGCAGTCTTGTTCGGATGAAACCCTGTAAAAGAAACTGATGTTTCCGGCCTGGCTAACTGTCATTTGCAGGCTGAGGGTCGAGCTGGAGCCGTTGCCGATGGCACCAGACTTCGCTGCGTAACTTCCGAAAGGTGTATCCGTCCATGGCACAGTCCAGGGTATGGGGCTGGTGTTTTGCCAGGGATGTTGAGAAAAATCCTGGGTTTCAAAATCCTCATCGGGTGGCATAAACAAAATGATGGAAATCGTGTGTGACGAGGAAATGGAGTTTCCATCTGTGGCTTTAACAGTCAGAATATGTTTTCCCCCCGGTTCGGAAGATGTGTCCCACAGCCAAGTGAAAGGCGATGTTGTCACAGTGGCTTTCAGAACTCCGTTCAGGTGGAATTCCACATTTGTGATGTTTCCGCCTGCGCTTGAAGCATTGGCCACAACGTTCACAAGGCTGCCGTGATTGATGAACTGACCATCCGCTGGATGTGTGATAAAACACTGCGGCTGGTTGTAGTTTATCGCCAGCAAGGCTGAATGGGCGTTAATTCTGCCGGCTCCAAGTTTCCCTACATAGCTTGGATTCAGATGATAAATGTCGTCCGCTGTGTCGGTCAAAATCTGGAGCAATTCATCGTTGCGGAGAGTTCTGCCGTTGCGGTGGGCGCTTGAGACTACCAATGCAGCAACGCCGCTTACGTGGGGACAAGCCATGGAGGTTCCCTGATTGAAGGCGTAAGCTCCATTTTTATTACAACTCAGGATTCCTTCTTCCAAGGATGTGACAAATTCTCCGCCCGGCGCGGAAATATCCACCCAGGTGCCATAATTTGAATAGACTGGTCTTTTATCTTTGTTGTTTGTGGCGGCCACTGAAAACACATTTTCGTAACAACCGGGATACCAGTACCCCTCAAGGTTGTTGTTGCCTGCAGAAAATATGGAGACGCCACCATTCATCACATTTCCGCCGCCATTGGCGTTAAAATAGTCGATGGCATCCAACACATAGTGTTCATACACGTTTACCGTATTGTAGCTCCAGCTGTTCTGCGAGATTGCCGCACCGTTGTCAGCGGCATAAACCGGGGCAATGTGGTGTCCTCCACTACTGGAACCGCCAGCATACACTTGGCAGCTCATGAGCCGTACACCGTCTCCAGAGCCTGAACCGCCGGCAACACCAGCCACGCCAATGCCGTTGTTGTTTACTGCAGCAACTGTTCCCGCAGTATGGCAGCCGTGGTCACCGGGGACAATCTCGTGCCAGTTATGGGCAAAATTGTAGCCATGCACATCATCGATGTAACCGTTTCCGTCATCGTCGATTCCGTTTCCGGGAATTTCACCTGGGTTCACCCACATATTTGCTGCCAAATCGGGGTGATCGGTTTGAACTCCCTGGTCGATAATGGCCACAATCACATCGGGATGACCTGTTTCGATTTCCCAGGCCTCAGGCAAATCGATGTCGCAATCCGGGCTTCCGCCCACCTGACCGGTGTTGTGGTAGTGCCATTGTTCGTCAAAACGCGGGTCGTTTGGGGTCCAGCGTTCCAGGGTTCCCTCGATGGAGGCAATTACTTCCTCAGACATTGCGTGAAGAATCTTTTTGTATCCGGGTTCAGCCCATTGCACATCTTTTTCCAAAGCGCGATAGGCAGTCACCATGTCGCGGATGTCTGTTTCGCTCTTGAATTCCAGTTGGAACCAAAGGTGAAAGCCCCACTCCACATGGCGCCATCCCCATTTTTTGTTTTGTTTGATGTCGCCAAATAGCGGCGTGATACGGCTTACACCGAACTGTTGATTTAGCGCATCCAGGGATTCGATGCCAAATTGACGCAGTTGGCCATCTTCGAAGCTATAGTTTTGCGCCAATTTGCCATGCAATTCACCAAGTTTTATGTGGATTCGTCCTTCTTCGATGGCAGAATCCGGGACTTTATATAAATCAATGTCGGGACGTTCCCCAAAATTGGGGGCTGCAAACATGAAAGCCACGCTGAACAGTGTCAGCACAGCCAAAAGGATTTTTTGCCAAGTCATGGTAACATTATCTCCTAATCTGGTTGGCATGTTTATTGTTAATTAGGTTTTAGAACCAGCTGCAGAATAACTGCTTGTTCTTCATCAAGTTATAAAATTAGCCCCGCCACTCTGAGAAAGGTGGCGGGGCCTATTGCTATTTATGGTTCATTTTGAGGATAGCGGTTGTTCTTGAACTGCTTTCACATGATAGAAAGCTTTGCTCTGGATTTCGTTGTCCTCAAAACCGAGGTTTGTTGTGGAATCCAAGAAGTCGAACGTTCCAAAGGGATCTGTGGAACGATAAATATGATATACCGTTGCTCCTGCCACTTCATTCCAGGAAAGAGCAAATCCGGTTGCTGTTTTAACAACGCTAAGCTCTGGCGCTTCAAGCCCAACAGAGGTTTCCCTGAACAGGGTGTTCGAGAATGCGGGTTGAGAGAGATTATTGCCGGTATAAACGGATTTCACCGCCCATCTGTATTCTCCGGAGGGGAGGCTGTTCCACTGGTTCTCTTGCCAGCCCAAGCCGGTGACGTTGTTGGGGGTGATTTGAATCCAGGCCGTTTCGTTGTTTTCCTCTCCCGCGAGCAAGCGCCAAATCTTGTATCCGGTGTGGGCACGGTAACCGGACGCAGTTCCTTCCATGGTGGACAATCTGAAGGTATCTTTGCGCGAATTTGTCTCAAGATTTTGAGCAAAATCTCTATGCATGGCGAAGATGCCCTCGTTGCTGGGCTGGCCATGTTCCAAGACAATTGCGGAAGTGATGGCTGGAGCGTCGGTTGGGGGGAAGTGTCCCACAAAACCTTGAAGACACCAGTTTACGTCATAGGTTGGCGCCACAGACATGAGGCTAACCCAGCCATCGCCAGGGTTGATCAAGTTGCCAAAACCGTCAATCACAGGACCGTTGTCGGTACCGGCAGGATAGCGGTCGGGACCGTGTGTCACACTATAACCAAACCAAAGTTCCTCATTGCCGTTAATTACCACAGGGTGGTCCAAAACGACTGTGTTATAGGTTTTTAAGGTTTCAGGTGTGAAAGCTTGCTCTGTTCTTAGAACCGCGGGTGCAGCTGCATTTCCGCCGCTCCAAACCTGGATGGTGAAGTTGGCTGTATCTGCTGGCCAAAATCTTACGGCTCGCAAGCTTTGGCCTTCGTAATCCCGCATCACAGAGGCGGGGAATCGGGCGGCGACGCTAAATGTCCCGCCCCCATTTATGCCCAGGCTACCATTGCTGGCTTGGGTGGTATATTGCAACCACTCTCCACCCTCGGAAGGAGGAGCACTCCAAGTGAGGTTTACCGCGTTTCCGGCATTCTCGGCAGTTACGAATCTGGGGGGAAGGGTTCCTTCCGTGAGCGCGATATTGAGAGTTGTGGATTGATTTCCCACAACCAGCATGTTCTGTATGTTCCAAGGCGAATAACCCGCCTTTACACAGGATATTTCATAGGTACCACGGTAAACGAAGAATTCGTAACGTCCCTGGGAGTTGGTTATTCCGCTGTATTCTCCGGCTGTCACTCTTGCCCCGGCGATGGGCAGGTTTGTGGCAATATCGGTCACAATGCCAGTGAGGACGCCGTTCATTCCCTTGGGAATCTCGTTCGAAAAAGACGGACCGGAGCTAATGAAATTTGTATAATGAGCCTTCACTGCATATTTGTATTTGCCAATGGGCAGAGATGACCATTCATGATCCACAAAACTTCGGGTGCTGATATTTTCATCTGTGAGCTGTTCCCAACTGCTTTCGTCGTAGGCATCTTCAGAAAGAAACCTGAAAACCTGGTATCCTTCCAAAGCGCGATCGGGGTCGCTTTCATCGTCAAATGACGCCAGTGTGATCTGTGGGGCGCGGCTTGGCGCGGAATGCCCCACATAGCCTTGAATGTTCCAGTTGTAATTCAGATCTGGTGCCATATCCAGCAGGGTTGCCCATGACCCCTGAATGTGCATCATGTTTCCAAAACCATCCGCCGCGGGGCCAGTATCACAGCCCACGGGGTAACCACCAGTCACCACACTGCGGAGACCAAACCACAGTTCTTCAGTTCCGGTGATGAGCACAGGCTCGTTCAGGGTGACGGTATTATATGTGTTGAGTGGAGCGGGCGTAAAGGGTTGTTCAAGAATCAAGTTTTCCGGAGCAGCAGCTGTTCCACCAGTCCAAACACGGATCGAAAACTCTCCCGGGTCTGCAGGCCATACTTTTACAGCCTGAAGGCTCATGCCGGCGAAGCTGGTGAGGGCGGATGCGGGATAGCGGATTACAGCGTCGAAATCTACCGCGCTTCCCGTGCCGATCTTGTTTCCCACGTTGTTACCGCTGTCATAGTGAATCCATTGGCCAACGTCGTTCGTAGCCGGCGAAAGCCAGGCAACAGACACCTTTGAAAAGTCGAAGGCTTCTGTGGCTACAACACTGCGCGGAGGGTTGGAGAGTTCACGCAGGATGATGTCGCCCATATCCACGTTCGAACTTTCAACTGTCAAGTTTCCTGTATGTTCGCGATATCCGCTGCGCTTGATGCTTATGCTGTATGTTTTATCCGAATATACGTTTGGAATGGTGAAGAAGCCCTGGGCATTCGTGGTGGTTTGATAGTTTTCATATCCGTTCAATTTGATTGTGGCGTTGTTCAGACCGGCTTCAAAATTATCGCTACCCACCACGCGTCCGGTCACGGTGACCAGCGGGATTGGAACGAGGTTAAAATCCAAGCTGACATTTTCGCCTTCCACAACATTCACGTCAAGCGTCAGATCCTGATATCCATACTTGGTAGTAGTAATTTGACGCAAGCCCTGCTCAACGAAGGGAAACTCATAGTTCCCATCTGCAGCGGTTGTATAACGCAACAGAGTGTTGTTAACTGCAACTGTTGCTCCGATCATCGGCGCGCCCAGAGTGCGGACTGTACCTGAAACCGAACCCAGTCCCTCAGTCGAAAACACGAATGAGGTTTTTGGGAAGGTTCGTTGGGGAACCGTGTTTGTGGGAGGGGATGCGGGATTGTATCTCACGGCGTCACTTTCCGCAAAACGTGTTCGGTAAATAATAACTCCATCGTGTTGCTCGAAGTGGTTGACCATCCAGTAAAATTGGTTTTCCCAAGGACGTTGCACCATCATGACCAGGTTTCCACCCTCATAAGGATAGGGAGTGGTCAAGGGTATCAAAATGTCGTTTTGCCCACTGGGAATATCCAAGGTTCCATCAAAAACCTGCGTAAGCTGTGTGGAGGGTATCCAGCCGTAGGTAAGATCAGTTTGGTTTGTTTCGCCCATCCAGATGTTCACGGGCATATCATAAAAATCCTCGTCGTACTTGTTGTACAGCTGTATGGCTTCCAACAAACCACGCTCCACGTCCAATTCGTCCCTTAAATAAATTGTTTCGAACAGTGAGTTTTGATAGAAGAAAGCTATCGGCATCCTTCCAAAAGAGCCTCCATTGCCAACTGTTATCAAGGATGTCCCCTCGGGTTTCACATCCACGTTATAGTTAGCGGTCACATTATTGTGAGGCATGGTGTCTCCATCCAAAAACACCTTGGCGTAGAGATAGGTGGAACCTTCAGAGGTCGGAGTCCAGGAAAAAGGAATCTGCAAGGTTTCAGTGTGCCCGATTTCCGGACCGGTCACAGTTCCGATTTCGATGTCTCCTTCCTGGTAAAGCTTCACCTGATAATTGCTTTGGGATTCAACGCCGTTGTTGCGGATATGAATCAAATAGTTGCAGGCTTTGCCAACGCTGGGGGTTGTGTTTCCAATGATGTGATACGCCTCCAAATCCATATTGATGGATTCCCCGGTATAGAAGAAGCTGGTTTTGGGGAATATTGATTTTGTAGTGCCGGGAGGCGGACTGGCTGGGTTTATGTTGGCAACACCGCCGCCAAGGGTCACAATCCGAGCTCTTGTCTGTGGACCACTTTGACAATAAAAGCCGTCCTCGCTGTCCAAAGTAAGCGTGTTTCGCGGGCGGTAAACCATCATCACCAAATTGCCGCCTTCATGTTCATAAGGCGTATCAAACAGAATGTGGATCATATTCGAGCCGAGGGGAAAATCGACGTTTCCATCAAAAACCATTTGGAGTTGTGTGGACGGAATCATACCTCCAGTCTGCAGGTCTGCCCTCTCGGTCGATCCCAGCCAAATTTGTATGTTTTGATCCAATGCTTGCCTGATGAAGAGGTTGTAAAATGCCAAGGATGTAATTGTCCCGCTTGAAAAACCGAATTCGTCAGGATAATAGATACATTCGAATAGAGAAGCTGTGTATTTAAATTCGATCGGCAGCCGGGAAAACTCGTTTCCATAACCGATTGTAACATATTGATTGGCTGTGGTAAAACTCCAAACGGGACAGTTTTCAGCTTCACCGATGATGTTGGTGGGAATGACGCGCCAATAATAGACGGTTTCAGGCTCGATGTCTGAAGGCAGGGGATAGCTTGTAGCGGTGGTTTCCCCAACAAATGGAGGCGGGTTGTCGGTCCCCAGATACACTTTGTATCCAGAGGGGACTCCGCCGCCGCTTTTCCATTCCAGGTTTCCCGTGGGAATAACATCGAAGGTGCCGTCTCTGGGAAGCACAAGCAAAGCCGGATTGGGCAGACTGGTGGGAACCAAAGCCTGCATGTTAAACTTCATGTTTGCCCTTAACTCGCGCAGCGTGCCGGAGGTTCCGGTTAAGCCATCATCCTCCAAGCTTTGAAAACGCAGACTGCTGGCATAGTCCGTGTTGGTACAATAAACATACGAGTTAAAGCCCATCAATTCATCCCGGAATCTTGAGGATACTTCAACTATTATGTTCGACTCTCCGTCCCAGTTGAAAGGAGTGGAAAAATTATGGACTATCCATCCCGTCGTGGTGGGAGCGAAATTATGATATTCATATACGGTTTGATATTCGCCAAGTTCAAATTCTGGAACCAGTTCTGTTTGGTTCGTATGTTTCATCCTGATCATAAAACCAGGCATCGGCGACACATTCAAGACCTGTTGAACGTTGAAGGCAACTGAATTGATGTTACCCGGACCTCCTCCAGCTGCAAAAATCTCAGCGGCATGAATCAGGTATTGTTGTCGGAAGCTATTCCACCAACTCGCGTAAGGTGTCGCGTAGTTTGTCGATTCTGCCCCTTCTCCAATTGTGATATTGGTTTGGGCATGAATCGTGGAGCAAATGCCAAGTGCCAGGATCAGCACCAGCAGTTTTAAGAGTTTGTTTTTCACAAGGGTCTCCTTTTATGGCTCTATTTTATTTATTAAAGTCTCATGTGCAGCCATACATACCCTACATATCCAAAGACCGGGCAATTTGTCCTCCCAAGGGCAGGGACTCTGTATCCGCATTTTTCTTTACGCGTGTCTAAATATAGTGTGTAATGTAGTGGTTAAAAACCGCGTAATCGACCCTTGTCTTGATAACTTGGGCTTCCCCAAAAACACAAAAGGGCACGATCCACCGACCGCGCCCAATTGATTAACATTTGTTTTGATGATTTCTTACTTTATGATTACCATCTTGTTTGTCTGGTTAAGGCTTTGCGTGCTTAGCTTGTAGAAATAGATTCCACTGCCGCAGGCTTTGCCGCTGCTATCTGTGCCGTTCCAGGTAACGTTGTGACTGCCTTCACCAAGCTTCACGGTTTTAACAGTCTGGCCGCTAATGTTGTAAATCGTCAGAGTGCCGTTATCTCCAGCCTTGATTTCAACTTCGATATTTGCCACGCCACCCATTTTGAAAGGATTGGGATAGGCGTTTTTCAGTGTGGTGAGTTCTGGAAGGGCGGGTGGGATATCCATCGTCACGTTAACGCTGACGGGGCCGTGGTAATTGCTGCTGGCAGGCTCAACACTTTCCAACCAATAGTGGTAGGTGTGGTCGTTTTCGACTTCCGTGTCGATGAAACTGTAAGCCTGGGTTTGGCTTGTGTTGGTTGCAGGGATCAAAATGGGAGTCATCAGCTGCGCATCGCTTTGCTGGAGGTTTTCGTTACGATAAACGCGATATCCCATGAGATTTATCTCAGACTGGGTCACCCAATCCAACTGCACAGTATTGTGACTTGTCGCAGTGGCAGTAAAGCTGCTCAGCTCAACCGGCACATGGGCTTCGTTACCTAGTGTCATGTCAAGCTTGACAAGTCGTATGGGTTGAGAATAATTGCCTCACAATAGAGAGGTGATTATGATCAAGTACAAAGTAACACTAACCAAAGCGGAGCGAGATGAGCTTGAAAC
>Ga0172382_10012699_pt1 | contig 10942 bp, 14 predicted proteins | sample Leawel138RmetaG_FD_122245 | JGI IMG/M metagenome (GOLD analysis project Ga0172382, IMG submission 122245) | Leachate microbial communities from a municipal landfill in Southern Ontario, Canada - Leachate well 138R metaG | ecosystem: Engineered > Solid waste > Landfill > Unclassified | place...
AATTTCGAATACATTGCCTTCAGGGGTTAAGATACGAATAATCCCACTAATTAAGGCAATTACCCCAAATACAATTAAAACAACTTTTAGTACTGATACATAATCATCAAATAATTCAGGCCCAATTAAATACCTAGGTTCTTTATAATTTGATGCCAGTTTTGCAGGTGAGCCAAGATTGGTTAATACTTTTTTTATGTTTTCTTCAGATTCATTGCCGTTTAACATGTCGTAGATATGGGCTCTTAGTTCTTTATCAATTTCTGCCCTTTGTTCTTCTTTAAGTCTTCTAGTTACATCATAGACGTAACGGTTAATTAGATTATTCATGGGTATCCTCCTTTAATAGTGCCATCAAATCTTTGTGCATTTTGAAGTATGCTTCTTTTAAACTCAAATAGGCTTCTTGTCCAAAAAAGGACAGCGCATAAAATTTCCTAGGTCTTGATTCTTCCGTATCCCACTCAGAAGTCAGGATACCTTGGGTTTCAAGCCTTCTTAACATGGGATAGAGTGTACCTGCTTCAAGGGGGATGTCTCTTTCCTCAAGTGCTTGGAGTAGTGAATAACCGTATTGTTTATCCTTAAATAGGGAAAGTACCGCTAAAGTTTGTGTTCCTCTTTTAAGCTCAACCAATAAATTGGCTATTATAGCTTTTTGATCCATATGATCACCTCTTATTTCTATAATACTGTAAGTCATACACTATTGTCAATAGTAAAATATTAAAATATCAAAATAATTGTAAATTGCATTTCATTTTCAAATAGTTGATGTGTATTTTATAATAAATATGTGAAAGAGGTGTAATTATGAAAAACTATCATAACAAAAATGTGATGTATGTAAGCCATGTTGAATTAATGGTTTCAGATATAAAAAAGTCATTAAAACTATATCAAGATATTTTAGGATTTAGTGTTCTAAAAGAAGAAGACAACAAAGTTTATTTAACGGCCAATCAAAAAGATGTATTGGTTACTCTAGTTGAACAAAAGGGTGCAATCCCAGCGCAGTATAATGTCGGGTTATACCATTTTGCTTTACTATTACCAAAAAGAAGTGATTTAGCGAAGGTGATTCAAAGCTTAATTGAGCATCAATACCCTGTAACAGGGTTATCAGATCATGAGATTAGTGAAGCTATTTATTTAGAAGACCCAGATAATAATGGTATTGAAATAGCGGTAGATAGAGACTTAAATGGTAAAACGATGGGTCAAGTAGGTTTTGTAACAAAAATGTTAGATTACAAAGATGTATTAAAACAATTAGATCCACTTGCGCCAAATAAATTACCTTTCGATACTGTCATGGGGCATGTTCATTTCCATGTCAATGACTTAACAAAAGCAAAAGAATTTTTTGTTAATACGTTAGGGTATGAAGTACAAATGGATTTTAGAGATCAAGCATCTTTTATCTCTGATCAAGGGTATCATCACCATATTGCATATAATTTATGGAATGGTCCAGATGCGAAAAAAAGAGCCCCTAATCAAGCAGGACTCTTAAACTACACAATAAAAGTACCAAACAGAGATTATTCAACCATTTTAAGCCGATTTAAAAAACGTAATTTAATACTAAATGAAGCACAAGATTATTTTATGGTTAAAGATGTTAATGATGTAGATGTACGATTAGAAAGAAGCGAATAAGGATGTCTGCAAAAATTATTAAATCCGTAAAAGAATCATTTCCTCAGGTTAGACTGATAGGAAAAAAGTATTCAAACCTTGATAGAAATCAAGAAGATGGCGGTTATTCGCATCTTTGGGGTCAATGGTTTGATTTTGGTTGGTTTGAGATATTAAAATCGATAAACCCTAAACAAGACATTGAAAATGGTTATTTAGGGTTTATGCGTTATGACGTATTAGATTTTAATGAATCTTTTGAATATTGGATTGGAATGTTTTTTGAACCCTGGACACCAGTTCCTGAAGGCTTTGATTATTTAGATTTACAACCTTCCAATGTTGGGGTATGTTATATTCAAGGAAAAGAACCTGATATCTATAATAGACATCAAGATGTTTTAGATATGTTAAGGTTAGCCAATTTTAATCCAGTTAAAGTGGATAATCAAAATAGAGTCCATTTCTTTGAAAGGTATAACCATCAAAGGTTTACTGAAAAAGATCAAGAAGGCAATATTATCTTAGATTATGGATTCGTTTTAGAATAATCCTACTAAATAAATAAAAAAAGTCTAGAAATAGACTTTTTTAAACTTTAAGTGAGCCTCTAAACCCTCTTACGCCATAATAAGAATCAGCGCCATTGTGACCTAAAAAGACAGTTTTATATCGGTATTCTCCATAAAGTGCACCACCAAGTGAGCGAATGTTGTTTGGGGTTTCTAACCAAGAAGAGGTTTTAGTGTCAACTTCTTGTAAGCTTTGAAGAAATGTATATTCATCATAATTTAATAAGGTTATACCAATCTTTTTAGCCAAATATTGAGCAGAACCGGTTGGTTTGTTTTGACGTCTTTTTTCTAATGCGATATCGTCATAACAAAGACTCCTTCTACCGATTGGTGATTCTTTGGAACAATCCATGAAAATATACCTATTGGTCATGGGGTCCATGCCTACTACATCAGGTTCTCCGCCTGTAATCTCCATTTGATATAAAGTGTTTATGTGTTTGTCTGTTAATCTCTTTAAAACTTCTTTAAATGAGATATTTGGATGACGAAACATATGTTGATTAAATCTTTCCTCTAAAATAAGAAGGATATTTTCTTTTGAAACAGTTTTAAATTCAGTCATGTAAACCCCCTCCTACTAATCTATTACTATTGTATCGCAAGGTTTAGTAAACAGAAAGTCAGATACAAAAAAAGAAGAAAGCATATGATTTGAAAGTATTTCGAATTCGAAATATAATGAAACCATAAAGGAGATTTTATTATGAATATTAAAGGTATACACCACATATCAAGCATTGTCTGGCAAGGACAAGAAAATTTAGATTTCTATCACGGGGTCTTAGGATTAAGACTTGTAAAACAAACAGTAAATTATGACGATCCATTTTATTATCATTTATATTATGGAAATAAAAACGGAGATTTAGGCACTCTTTTAACATTCTTTCCATGGTCTATTGATAAAATAGAAGGGCAAATTGGAAAAGGTCAGGTTGGGGTTGTTAGTTTAATGATTCCAAAAGGATCTATGGATTTTTGGGTTAATCGCTTAGATAAATTCAAAATTGGTTATGGTAGATTAGAACGTTTTGGCGATCAAGTACTAAGATTTCAAGATAGGCATAATCTATCCTTAGAACTTATCGAAAGTAACTTAGGTCAAATGCATGACTATGAAGTAAATGGAATCACTAAAGAAGTAGCGATTAAAGGTATTTATGGCGCAACGCTTTATTCAAATGATTTAGAAGGGACTAAAAAACTATTTAAGGAACTAGGATTAAAGTATGTGGGCGAGGACAATGGCTACATCCGCTTCGATGCGAATCATGATTTAGGGAAATATGTTGATGTTTATAGAGGGGATATTAAAGATGGGGTTTATGGTGGTGGGACACATCACCACATCGCTTTTACAATTGCATCTGATCAACTGGAATACTATCAAACTACTTTAAGAAAATTAGGGTATCAAGTTAGTCCAGTAAGAGAAAGAACGTATTTTCAATCATTGTATTTTAAAGAACCAGGGGGAATCTTAATTGAACTGGCAACCGATATCCCAGGTTTAACAGTGGATGAACCGTTAGATACTTTAGGACAAACATTTGTTGTTCCAGAAGAGTTTGCACACTTAAAAGAAGGTTATGAAGGGTTAATGTATCCACTATTTATTAGACAAATTGATACATTAGAAGACTACCCATATGAAACTAAGAGTCAATATGATAGTTATATAACCCATAAAAATAGATTAAATAGAATTAATGAATTAGCAAGACTTTCAAAACAAAGAGAACTCACCAGTCTTGAAATAGAAGAACGCACACGTTTGAGAAAAGAATACTTACAAGCGATTCGTTCAACTGTGTCCATGAGTATGGGTACGATATCTTACGAAACAGAAACAGGCGAACAAGTAAAACTCGCTAAAAAAGGAGAGTAAATATGAAACAATTATTAGGGATTCATCACGTTACAGCAATAACAAGTGATATTAAAAAGAATTATCAATTTTTCACAGAAGTATTAGGCATGCGGTTACTAAAAAAATCTATTAACCAAGATGATATTCAAACCTACCATACATTTTATGGAGATGATAGAGGTACTGCAGGATCAGGGGTAACATTCTTTGATTTTAATGGTATTTCACAAGTGGTTCACGGAAGAGATGAAATCTCAAGAATTGGACTTAGAGTACCAAGTGATGAGGCTTTAGAATACTTTCTTAAACGTTTTGATAAATATGGAGTTAAACACGGTGAAGTTATTGATTTGTTCAGTTCAAAGACATTATATTTTGATGATTTTGATGGCCAACAATACGCACTAATTTCTGATGAACGTGATCTATTATGGCAATCTTATGGGATTCCGTGGAATAATGGACCAGTTCCAAATGAATACGCAATTAGAGGTTTAGGTTCTATTTTCTTTGTGGTATCAGATTATGAGTTAATGGATGCAATACTAACCAATGTTATGCAATTTAAATTAATTGAAAGAAAAGGATCATTAGGTCTTTATGAAATGAATCATGGTGGAAACGGTGCTAGGGTTATTGTTGAAGAAAACAAAGTGTACCCACAAGCCTATCAAGGTTATGGTGGCGTTCACCATGTCGCTTTTAGATTAGAAAATAAAGAAGAATTATTTAAATGGGAAGATTTTTTTAGAAGTAAACGAATCGCCAATAGTGGCTATGTAGATAGATTTTATTTTGAATCAGTCTATGTGAGAATGTATCGAAATATTTTATTCGAACTCGCAACCGATGAACCGGGTTTTATTGATGATCAAGAATCATACGAAAAACTAGGCACTGACTTAGCCCTTCCACCTAAGTTTAGAGAACACAAAAACCAAATTGAAAAGCTTATCAAACCATTTGATACAGCTGACTCAAACAAAAAAAGACAGAAAGAATACTTGTAAGTATGCAAAATTATTTAAAAACAATGACGATTTTATTTAGAACCCAACAAAGTGTTCTCGCTTATGCGATGGAAGATATTAAAACCTATGATTTAAACTTTACTGAATTTTCAGCCTTAGAGGTTTTATATAAAAAAGGAACGATACCCGTTCAATCCATTTGTGATGTGGTACTAATCGCCAATTCATCGATGACCTACGTTTTAGATAAATTAGAAAAACGTGGTTTGATCAAACGATATAAAGGGAAAACAGATAAAAGAGTTATTTTAGTTAAGCTTACAGATGATGGCCAAAAAATAACCAATGAGATTATGCCTAAACATTATGCATATATGGGTGATTTATTTGAAGTATTGGATGTCAAAGAAAATGAAGTTTTACAAACTTTATTAAAAAAAGTAGGCTATTATGCCGAAGAAAAAGTTGGTAATTAAAATGACCCATTTATTTAAAAAAGGCTCCAGTGATAAAACTTTATTACTCTTACACGGGACCGGCGGAGATGAATATGATCTAATTGAAATTGCCCAATTTATTGATCCTGAAGCGAACATTCTTTCCTTAAGAGGCAATGTCAATGAAAATGGAATGAACCGTTTCTTTAAAAGATATTCTACTGGGGTTTATGATTATGCGTCAATTGGTTTAGAAACCGAAAATTTAAACCAATTTATTAATGAAGCGGTATCAAAATATAATTTAAATAAAGCAATGATGATTGGGATTGGGTATTCGAATGGCGCTAATTTACTAGAATCATTACTTCAACTAAAAGGGAATGTTTTAAACAAGTTGATATTATTTAACCCAAGCTTTCTGAATCCCAATTTAAAATTTGAAGATTTAAACGGCGTCAAAGTGTTTATATCCGCTTCCAAACAAGATCCTTATACTACCTATAATGAACAATTATCTTTCCATAATCTTTTGACTGATAGTGGCGCATTAATAGAGGTGTTTTGGTCAAATGACGGGCACCAATTAACCCAAGGAAGTATTATGAATGCTAAAAAGTGGTATGATTTGAACTAAAGATTAGAAACGCATAAAAGTGCGTTTTTTTTCATATTCATTTTTTGAATTGAATGTTTATCAGTAATTGGCTATAATAAAAGAGAATTTAAAAGGGGTGTAACAATGAAACAAGTAAAAAAAATCAACAAGGATTTAACAATGGTTACATTAAAGAATGATGTATTAGAAGTGGTGTTACTAAATAAAGGGGCGAGTATTTTTAATCTTATTTTTAAGGGAATAGATGTGGTTGTTGGACCCAAAGTACTAGCGGATTTTATAAAATATGATCACTATTATGGAAAAACAATTGGAAGATCCTCAGGGAGATTATTTTGTAGTGGTTTTGAAATAGAGGGTATAAAAATTTATCCAAAGCCATTCATATCAGAAACCTATTCACTTCATGGTGGCGCCAATGGATTTTCAACACGTTATTTTAATTATGTTGAAAGTCATGAAAATAGTGCGATTTTTGAAATCCATTCTACCAGTACCGATGATGGGCTTCCTGGCGATATCAACTTAAGGGTTACTTATACTTTAATTGATAATATCTTACAGTTGGATTATGATGGCGATACCACTGAAACAACCTTAATGAATATCACGAATCATGCCTATTTTAATTTAGACGGTTCACCGGATATTTTAGATCACGTAATTAAAGTACCTGCCTCTAAATATGTTAAATTTGAAGATGACTTTAGCGTATCTGGAATCGCTGAGGTTGATAGGACGCCATTTGATTTAAGAGAACCTACTGCGTTAAAGGAACCGATTAAAAAATTAATGAACACCCCTTTTAAAGGGTTAGATACTATTTTTTTACTAGACCAAGGTTTGACCAGTTTGTATAGTCCCAAGAGCTTAATTGAGATGACAATGAAATCAACTTATCCTTCCTTGGTAGTGTATACGCATAATTCAATTTCCCCCGATCAAATACCCGATTATCAATCTAGCCGCTATCAGGGCGTGGCCTTAGAATTTGAGTATGAACCAGGCGGAATTCATTATAGTTTTTTAAATAGTGGTATCTTAAATAAAAACCAAAAGTATCAACATAAAACAAGTTATACCTTTAATTATGATCCTTTTAAAACAAGAGCTTAAAATGATGGATAAATATTATCTAAAACTTCCCACAAAAGTAGGTACATTTGTTTTAGTTGAAGACAACACTGAACATATCAGCGGTTTATCTTTAGAACCCTATGATACCAAAGGATTAATTAATCAAGAAACACCTTTACTAAGCCAATTAAAACAAGAATTATTAGCTTACTTTAAAGGAACATTAAAAGAATTTACCGTACCCATTAAACAAGAGGCGACCCCTTTTCAACAAGCCGTTTATGAGATACTGATGGATGTCCCTTATGGTTACACCCTAACCTATGGTGATATTGCTTATTTAATGGGAAATAAAGCTTATCAAGCTGTCGGCGGGGCATTAAATAAGAATAAAATCATGATCATCGTCCCTTGTCATAGGGTGTTATCTGAAAGTGGATTAGGTGGATTTTATTATGGACAAGAATTAAAAAAGTATTTACTAGATTTAGAAAAATCAAATTTATGAGAAATAAAAAAGACAATTTTTTGAAGGCATAAAAAAATTGTCTTTTTCTTTGAAGGAGGGATTTTTTGAGTTTTCTCTATGGTATAATAACCATGGTGAAGACTTTGAAAAGAGATTTAGCAAAAAAAAGAATTTTTCCATTAATAATGGGTTTAATGGTTAGCCTATTAATTATTGCTGGCTGTGTATTTGTTGTTAGTCATATAAATAAGTTATTTGACTTTGTGACAGAGGATACAAAAAGCAATTTATATTATGCTGCTTTTTTTATCATTTTTTTGTTTGGGGTAATTTCACTATTTTTATTAAATAGTTTACTAAAAAGTCATGTCGTTATCAGTTATGATGATAATTATTTGTATATTATTAAAAGCGCTAAAAAAACCATTCAAGTGCCATATAAAGAGGTAAAAAGAGTTAAAGCTAAAAGAGTTAATAAGAAAAACAAACCTAAACACGGTACTATCATCATTAAAACGAAAAAGAAAAAATATAAAATAAAGAATATTAACAAAGTCCAGGAAGTCGAAACACAATTAAAGTTTCTTATAAAGAATCAAAAATAAATATAGTGACTAATTTATTAAATTGTATTAAAAATAACGCAATAATAAAAGCGCTTTCTTTTAGTGATATAATAAAGTTGAGGTGATAATGTGTCAATGGAATTAGACGTTACTTTCATGGCAAACGCTGTTGAAACGGTTCCGATCGAGTTTAAGGAACAAGCAACGCTTTATAGACAAGTTATGATGACTTATTATGCGGCCATTCGAGAAGTCCAAACAAAACTAGAAATATTAAATGATGATCTGCAAATCAGAACATCGAGAAACCCGATTGAATTTATTAAAGTAAGATTAAAAAGTCCCGAGTCGATTTTGAATAAGATGCAGCGCTATAGTTTAGACAAAACCATTCAAAACTTGTCTAAAATTAATGATATTGCTGGGGTTAGAGTTATTTGTACCTACATTAATGATATTTATGATGTCGCAACCATGTTAGTGAATCAAGATGATGTTAAATTAGTTCAAATCAAAGACTATATTAAAAAACCGAAAGAAAATGGCTATAGAAGCCTACATCTAGTCATAGAAGTACCCGTTTTTTTCTCAAATGAGAAAAGACATATGAAGGTAGAAGTTCAAATTAGAACGATTGCGATGGATTTTTGGTCTACAATTGAACATGACGTAGAATACAAACATATAATAAGTGCTAACAGCGAAATCAAAGCCGAATTAAAAGAATGTGCTTCATTGTCACATGATCTTGACTTACGTATGCAAGAAATAAAAACGAAATTAAAAGGAATTAGGGATGAAACTATTCAAGGAAATTAAAATCAAAGATATGAAGTTAAAAAACCGGATTGTTATGCCGCCAATGTGTATGTATAGTGCAGTCGATGGGTTCGCGAATGATTTTCATGTAATCCATTACGCGACTAGGGCAGTAGGACAAATCGGTTTAATTACGGTTGAGGCAACCGCTGTTTTGCCAAACGGTGGTATCACCAAAGACGATTTAGGTATTTGGAGCGACGACCATATTAAATCACTGAGTTGGATTGTTAATCGGGTCCATCATTTTGGATCTAAAATAGGGATTCAGTTATCACATGCGGGAAGAAAAGCCCGTGATGCTAATCCTAAAATAGCCCCAAGTTCAATTCCTTATGGAGATTTATCATCACCAATAGAAATGTCTATCGCTCAAATAAAGGAAGTCGTAGAAGCATTCAAAGCGGGTGCGAGAAGAGCGAATCAAGCGGGATTTGATTACCTTGAAATTCATGCGGCACACGGTTATTTAATTAATGAATTTTTAAGTCCTTTATCTAACAAAAGAAGTGATAGTTATGGTGGTTCATTGGAGGGTAGAATCAGACTATTAAATGAAATCATCATCGCTATCAGAAATGAATGGCCGATTGAAAAACCACTAGGTATAAGAATCAGTGCCTCAGAATACCATCAAGATGGTTTAAAACCAAAAGATTTGGTGGAAATATTAAATCAAATTACCCCTGGTGTAGTCGATATCATAAATGTTTCTTCGGGTGGTATTATTGACCTAAAACCGGATAGTTATCCAGGTTATCAATTGGGATTTGCGAAAAAAATTAAAGCAGAAACACCCTTTTTTGTAATGGGGGGTGGATTAATCAATGATGCGAGAATGGCTAGTGATGCTTTAGAAGATAATGAAGCTGACCTGATTTATTTTGGCAGGCTTGCGTTAAGAGATCCCTATTTTCCCCTTAAATTTGCACAAAGGTTAGGGGTTGAAATTGAATGGCCAAGACAATATGTGAGGGCAAAAACAAATGTTTGATTTCCTAGATGAAGCTCCAAATAACAAAAATAACAATAATCTCTATATAATTAGAAATAAACATAGAAATATAATATTTATTAGCCCAATGACATTTAATAATAACATATTTAATGAAGGAAACATTGAGGCGTTTTATGATAATTTGTATGACCAAAATCATGAACGTTTTGAGATCCTTAAAGAACTAATTGATTTAGATGAACCAAAAGCAAATAAATATTATTTTACCCAAAATGCATTATTGCCGGTAAGTTGTCATCTAATGACCTTTTTAAGTAATAGATCAAGATACTATCTTGAACATTATTATTTGATTGAAGATATTGATCCATTAACAGGGTTACCAACGAGATCAACTCTAAAACTTAATTTTGAAGATAGAATTCAAAACAATAATAAGTTAGCTTTGATGTTTATTGATTTTGATAATTTTGAGGCCTACAATCAAACAATTGGATATATAAAGGCCGATTTTATACTCCAAAGAGTGGCTCAGTTAATGAAAAGTCATTTTACGCCAAATGAAGTCTATCGTTATGGTGGTGACGAGTTTATAATCCTATTAAAAGAAGAAAAAGATTTTTCTAGAATAATAAAAGAGTTCAAGGAACAAATCCAAAAGATTCAAATGTTAACTGATTTTGATTTTTCATACGGTGTAGCCCATTTTCCAAATAATGGTATAAAACTACCGGATTTAGTCAGTTATGCCAGCGAAAAGATGAAAAGTCAAAAGAACTAAAAAAAAAGTAAACTATAATCAATCAGACAAGCGCTTTCGCTTGTCTTTTTAAGCATTTCCAACGCTAAAATAGTCAACTTAACCTATAATATTGTATAGGGTGGGGCTTAAACAATGAATAAAGAAATTATGTATGATATTAAAGGTATGACTTGT
>Ga0172382_10012700_pt1 | contig 10942 bp, 4 predicted proteins | sample Leawel138RmetaG_FD_122245 | JGI IMG/M metagenome (GOLD analysis project Ga0172382, IMG submission 122245) | Leachate microbial communities from a municipal landfill in Southern Ontario, Canada - Leachate well 138R metaG | ecosystem: Engineered > Solid waste > Landfill > Unclassified | place...
AGAAAATGAAGCCTAAGATGGCTTCAAATTCAAGCTGTGTAAAGGTCTTGTCCCGCCAGGGACAGTGGTTTAGCTAGCCCAGGGTGATCGTGCCCCAATAGCAAGCAAGCTCATATTGGGGCACGATCACCCTGGGCTAGCTAAACCACTGAGGCTGTCCAGTAATATACAAACAACACAATATCAAGAAATGTCCACACCTGAAATGTCGGCGTTCAATACCTTGAACCCGCCGAAATTTACACGCAACAGGTGATCATTACGGACTCAATATAAATTTATTACGGTGTGCGCTGAGCGCACGCTTTGTGAAAAGCGGGCGCAAAGCCTTGCGCCCCTACATTCTCGTTTTGCTTGATATCGTGCATGTTTTGGCATTTCGAGACAGCCTCAAGACAGGTAGAATAACCTCATTTCGGGAAATAATTGCATCCAATATATTCGATGGCTACCCACCAAGCTTGAAAGTGAGCCAATTATTCGTCAAGCCGGATGAAACATTAGCAAGTTTTTTACTGTGCCTCCCTCTACGGAAGGGTGGCTCAAAACGATCAGAATAACCAGACAAGATATTCCAATAAAGGTCTGATCAGGTGTTTGATCTCTGTACTATTTCATCAAGATCATTTTCTTGGAGCTGGTGTAGTTGCCGGCAGACATTCTATAAAGATAGACGCCACTGGAAACGTAATGACCGTTACTGTCTCTGCCATTCCATCTAACGCTGTGTTTACCAGCGATTCTCTCTTCATTAACGAGTGTATTTACCAATTGTCCTTTGAGGTTATAGATGCTGATATTCACAGGACTCTTTTCCTTAACGCTGTAGTGGATAATCGTTTCAGGGTTGAAGGGGTTTGGGTAATTGCCGCACAGAGTAGTGCTGAGGGGAGCATTGAGAGCATCTGAATTTGCCTCGGGGGCAATGATGCGCAGATCGTCCACCATCAGCATCGAGGCATCATCTGACACACATTGAATCCCGAAACGAATCTGCCGATCGGCATAGGCAGAAAGATCAAAGGTATATTCACTCCAGTTAGTGGCGGCTTCAAGATAGGTGGTTCCACTGATGTAATTGAAGTTATCAGGTGCGGATTCATCGGTGGATACACCGACATTGAATCTCTCAAGACCGTTTTGATCGGATAAGGATCTTGCCCAAAACCTTAGTTGACTGCCACTTAGCACAGAGATTTTCGGGCTGATCATCCAGTCATCATTTGGGGGTGTGGAGGCTGCAAGACAGGCTGCAAATTTGGTTCCCTCATGTGCCATGATATCAGAAGCGGGGGGTATAGTGGCAGCAGGATTGAATATGATGAAGGCTTGAGGGCTCCCGGAATTTGGCCAACTGGTGTTCGCCAAAGCCTGTGTAACGCTCTGATCCACGTCCACAAGGGTCCAGGGATCAAAGGCAAGGTCGAAATCTGCATAGGTCTCAAAGCTGTCCGCAAACACCCATTCTGAAGCCACAAGCGTGAAGTTCAGAGTAGTCGTGCCAGCATCGGCAACGATAACCCCCTCTTGCACTGCAGTTTCATATCCCACGGCATAAACCGCAACCCGATAATCTCCAGCAATTACAGACATGCTGTAGGCACCTTCATGATTTGTAACGGTACTGAAACTTCCAGCGGTGATTGTTGCGCCGGCAAGACCTTCATTATCGGAGTTCCGAACCATGCCGGAGATGGTACCTATGGGATCCACTTTGGTTTGAGCATTGGAGAAGACCGCATCGGACATCAGACCTTCAGTATAAACGACTTTCACAGACCATTTGTAGATACCTTCCTGGAGTTCATTCCAGCCGCTATCCTGAAAAGATGTCTCCAAGATAGGCTCAGGGGTGAGGTTCGTCCAGGCGGCTTCATTTTCTACCTGATCTTGCGGGAGTCGCCAGACCTTGTATCCAAAGAGGGCGCGGGGCTCATCTCTTGCGACTTTCAGAAGCCTTGCGTCCAAAGGGTATAGCTTTTCTGCACGATCCGGAGTAGAATATCCCACAAAACCCTGGATATTCCAGTTGTAGGTAATGGCATCGTTTATCTCGGCTATAGTGGACCAATTGCCGTTGTAGCAGATCATATTGCTGAACCCTTCCACTTGAGGTCCGGCATCACAACCAGCCGGGAGTCCGGTGCTGACGTTGCAATTGTAGCCAAACCACAATTCTTCGGTTCCGGTGATAGGCACGGGGTTCTCAAGGTTCACCGTGGTGTATGAAACCAGATTCGGGGTAAAGGGTTGATTGACAACCAGATTCGCAGGAGCGGAAGCATCGCCACCTGTCCATACCTTGACGGAGAAATTGCCTGCCTGGGTCGGCCATACATTAAGCGAATACAGACTCATGCCGGCATACTGGGCAAGCGCAGAGGGCGGGAAACGTATTGCTACGTCGAAGTTTGCAGCGCCTCCGGTTCCCACGCTATTGGTCTTTATGCCAGAATCATAATGAATCCATTCGCCACCAGAGGTTCCAGGGGCCATCCAGTCTATGTTTACGGTTGAATCTTCCACCACAGCTTGTACAGCGGCTGCAGGAAGGTTCATTTCTTCAAGCACGAAATGTTGAACAATGGTCTCTGAGGTGGAGATGATGACTTCATCCGCAAAACCGGGGCGATAGCCAGGCTTTGTAGCGGTAATCGTATAGATGCCTTCGAATACGTTAAAGCTGTACGCACCATCGGCATCGCTAAAGCCAAAGTATCTGCCAGCAGTGACCTTAACGCCAGAGATGGGAAGGTTTGTCCCAGATTCTGTTACGGTGCCGGCAAGAGTTCCAGACATACCCTTGGGGATTTCATTTGAGAAGGCCGCATGGGACTGCACATTGTTGCTGAATACGGCTCTAACGGCATATTTATAGATACCTGCAGGCATTGGTTCCCAAGCTGTGTCAGCATAGTTTTCCGATGTAACTGGCTCGGGGGTTAGCAGCGTCCAGCTGGCAGGAGTGCTTTGATTTACCGCGAGAAAGCGCCAGACTTTGTAGCCAAGCATCTCACGATTGCTGGTATCGACACTCAAAAAAGGCTCTGGCAACATGTCCTTACCGCTCCTGGATAGGCTATGGGAAATACTGGGATAGCTTGTAGCTGCAAAGTCCTTTCCACCGGCACTTTGAGCGATGAAATTTGAAGCAGGAAAGCTCATAATCCCGCCAGGACCCTCTATAGTGATGTCGTCTATAAACCAATCGTACCATAGACCGTTGTTTGATGAAGAATCCCGCGCATTCCACGCTATGGTTATCTGCCTTCCGGCATATTGAGACAGATCTATGGTGATGGGAGAGATGTAACTGTTCCATCCTCCTGAAAGCGTGCTGGCATCCCAGAGGATACTCCAGGTAGCGCCATTATCGGTAGATGCCTTCACATAGTAATGGTCGCCATTCAGGCTGCCCTGGAAGACATGAGACCAGAAGGTCAGGCTGGCTGCCGAAGGGCAAACGAAGGCAGGTGTCTTGAGCCATTCGTCCTGATGGGTCGCTGTCCATCTGAGACCGGCTTGACGTGCTCCATCGTGAGGCACGATGGCAGGAGTAATGGGCACAGTTCCAAAAGAGCACCAGGTGGGAAGAATTCCTGCGGCATTTGCAGTACCTGTATTGGTGATAATCTGAGTCCAAAAGTTCGGCGGGAACAGGTCTCCTTCAAAGCTTTCGGTGATATTCTGCACTGCTGCGGCTGCGTCCCAAATCAGATCAACCTGGGTAAAAGTGATGCTCTCTGTAGCCACCACGTTGCGAGGTGCATTTGCTATTTCATTTACTATGATGTCTCCCATATTCAGATCCACTGCATTCACCTGGATGGGGCCGGAAGAAAGCTGATAGCCCACTGCATGAACGGCGTATTGGTAGCTTTGGTTACCGAAAACTCCGGTTATAAAGAAGTACCCGTCAAGACCGGAACTTGCGGTATAAGATTCATAACCGCTCAAAACTATCGAGGCTCCAGAAATGCCAGCAGCGAGGTCATCACTGCCCACAATCCTTCCGGATACGGTTATTTGTGCAAGAGGGACAAGGGCAAAGTCTGAAGTATAGGGTTCTCCCTCCGTGATCGTAACACTATTGCTGGCTATGGTATATCCATGAAGAGCGGCGGTGACCACTTGTGTCCCGTGAATGATATAAGGGAAGCTGTAGTGGCCAGCAGCATCAGTGACTGTGCTTAGATTTGTATTAGCCACCGAGACTGTAGCGCCTTCCAAGGGGGTTCCGTTTGTGCAAACGGTGCCGTTCAAGCTTCCGGTTCCTGCTTCCCGCAGATAGAAGGTAGTTTTGGGAAACAGGCCTGAAACCACGGTGGTCGTAGGAGGAGCAGCAGGATCGTAGATTGTGTCCCAGCTCGCCTCTCTCAGGGAGCGTACATTGCCCAAAGCCTGACAATAAAAGGTTTCGGCATTCCAATAAATATCATAACCCCAGGTAGCATCCCAAGGGCGTTGCACCATCATTACCAGGGTAGCTCCATAATAAATGAATGGCAGGTCAAAGGCGACCTCTATATTATTTGATCCCAAGGGATATTCCAGCTCTCCATCATAGACCAATGTGAGTTCAGTGGATGGAATCCACCCATCCGTCAGATCAGTTCGGGTAGTGTTCCCCAGCCAGATTTTCGTATGTTTGGGGCCTAGAGCATCATAGGGGAAATTGTTATAGAACACGAGACCATTGATATTACCAGACGTAATATTGAGCTCGTTCTGAAAGTATAAGCATTCAAAAAGCGAATTCTTTGCATACAGGTTTATGGGCATTTTATCTTGGAAATTGCCCATGCCGATTGTGACTGTTTCGGTTCCTGCTTCCCATACAATGATGGGGAAATCCGTACACTTGTCATTGTCAGGCACTTCATCGCCGATCAACACTACTTTGCAGTACAGATAGCTCGTGCCCACCGTGCTCGGAGTATATTGGAAGGTATAAGTTTGCACCTCTGAGAACGCAATTGGGTTTCCAGCTATGCTGCCCAGCTCCACGTCGCCTTCCTTCATCAATTTTATGAGGTAGTCGCTCTGAGTTTCGAGGCCATTATTGCGGATTGTTGCCACAAAATCGTACTCAGTTTCTGTTCTGAGCTCAGAATTTCCCACCATATTCGTGCAAGACAAATCATGGGAAATAAGCTGGTTAATATACAGAAAGGTAGCCTTGGGGAATTGATTCGATGGGCTGGTGTCTGCCGGAGGTGAGGCAGGATTGAATGCGGCACTTCTGGATGACACCATTAGCGATCTGGAACTGCCCACCGTCTGGCATTTGAAAAAGTTTAGCGAATCATAATATTGGTTATCCAAGGGGCGTTCCATCATCAAGACCAGGTTCCCGCCTCCGTAAACCAGGGGAGTGGAAAAAGGAATAAAGATGTTATTCTCTCCCGCGGGGTAATTTACACCGCCGGAAAATACATGGGTGAGCTCTGTGGATGGAATCCAGCCCTGGGTGAGGTCGCTGTGTGTGGTCTCTCCCATCCAGATATTGGTCTGTTTGTTGGGTAGGTTTGTTACGAAGTTATTATAGAGCTGGATACCTGTGATGATCCCATCAATATCGAGTTCATCTGCCAAGTATATCGTTTCAAATAAACTGGCTTTATAGTACATATTGATGGGCAATCTGGCTTGTTGATCCCCCAGCCCGAAAGTATAGGATTGAGTTCCTGCCGCTTGCACATTGATTGGCAGAGCTGCGCTTTGGTTATTGGCAGGAACTTCATCTCCAGTGAGGACGGTCCGTCCATATATATTTGCGGGTCCGATCGTAGTAGGGGTCCAGGAGAAGATATAGGTCTGCTCTTCTGCATCCATGATGGGATTTCCCACCAGGTTTCCCAGCACGATTCCGCCCTCTTGCATCAGTCTCACGGCATAGTTGTCTTGAGTGACCTGCCCATTGTTTTTGATTCTTACGCTGTATTCTGAGGGACTGTCTGCACCGGGATTGACGTCCCCAATAATGCTTAAACAGGTCAAATCGTTCTGTATGGTACTCACTCCGGTATAGAAGAAAGTTGTCTTGGGAAATCTGCCGATGGTAGCAGTCCCTGTGGGAGGTGCAGCGGGATCGTAGGGATTGCTGCCATCACCGAAAACAATTCTTGCACGTGTGGTGCCGATAGTCTGAGTATAAAAAAAGTTACTATAATCATAGGCACGAGTATCGGGAGGGCGTAGCATCATCATCACCAAGGTGCCGCCGCTGTAGTCAAATGGTGTGGAAAAGCTTATGCGGATCGTGTTTTGCCCCGCCGGGTAACTAACGTTACCATCAAAAACGAGGGTAAGGGAGCTGGAGGGTATCCAGTCATCAGTGAGATCCGTAAGTGTGGTGGTGCCCAGCCAGATTTTGGTAGGCAAGTCAGTGGCATCGGACGAAACGAAGTTGTTATAAAAAGCTACTTCATTGATGCTTCCAGACACTATATTCAGTTCATCCGGAAAGTATAGGCACTCATACAGGGAATTCTTGTACAAGGTATCGATTGGTAAGCGGGCCTGTTGGTTTCCTGCGCCGATGGTAACTTCGCTTGCGAAAAGCGGGAATACCGTTGCGCTCAGGACAAACATGGCTGTAAGAATCAGCGATAATTTCTTCATTAATATATCCTTAATCATGCATAGTAAAGTTCGATCTTCGGCCCTGCCTTATATCGGTATACAGGTAGCCCAGTATAACAAAAGCTGTTCTTTCCTCAGGTCTTGTTATGTACTTGTTACGATTCATTATTGTTGATAAAAAGGGTTCGTGGTTTGGCGAATACCGCTTAATCGCACGAACCCTATTTTAGTTCAAGATCTCCTGGCAAAGCAGCTCATAACTGCATAGTCATCTGAGCGATAGTAAGCCAAGCCATCAATCAAGAATCTGTCTTTTCTTAAAGACCGCTTCTAACGACGCGGAAACCAATATAATTATTAGCGCCGCCGAGGTGATCGGATGCTGCACCTGTAATAATATTACAAAACTCCCTATCGCTGTTCCAGTCTCCACCGAACGTAGGTTGAGATAAAGGGAGGCTCCCGTCACCAGCATCCCAGCCCCATTCTCGAATGTTGCCGCTCATATCGTACAGACCAAGCTCGTTTGGAAGTTTCGTGCCTACGCTGTGAGATGAGCCGCCGGAGTTGTTTACGTACCAAGCTACATCACCCACCACATTACTGCCGGCATAGGTGCTATAGCCACTTGCAGGAGTGCGGTTTCCACCCTTTGCTGCATACATCCATTCCATGGAGTTAGGTAAGCGGTAGCCATTGGCTGATGAATCACATGTGATAAATTGCAAATAGTACTCATCCACGTTCCACATTTTGTACCAATCATTGGGATCGGTGCCATAATCCTCGCCCTCATAAACATAACGAAAGCAGGGAGTAAGACCTTCCGCTACGCTGCGTGCATTGCAATAGAGTGCTGCATCCACCCAGGATACATTATCCACAGGGAAGTTGGGATTTCCAGCAAAATATGATGGATTATATCCTATAACAGCTTGATAATCGGCTTGGGTTACTTCGTACTTGTTCATATAGAAGCTGGCGACGGTTAGGTCCGTGCTTCCGTTATAAAATGTGCCACCTTCTACAAAGACAAAGCCCTCAGGTGCGAGAGGTCCATCAGCTTCGATAGAGCTAACGCAATAGAATTTCTTGCTGACAGGCTCCTGGATGAGATACTCTGAGCTCTGCACTGCTGGCATAATCGGGACCCATGGTCCCTGGGGAGTATCCGCTTCATAGACCTGGTATGATTCTGCACCGGTGATGTCTTCCCAATCAAGTTTCAGATTTTCTCCTACTTTCTCGATGGATACTACCGGTATTGCAGCGCGAGGTAGCGGAACTGCAGAAAGTCCCACAGCTGTCAGCAAGATCAGGACTATAGATGTTAAAAGCGCTTTTTTCATTTTGTTTTCCTTAATAATTTAGTTGCTTGGGTTAAGGTATTTAAATAGCCATCCTCCCCTGCTCTTAAGATAACGCAGGGGAGTAGAAGCGATAGTTTAAACTTTGAAGGCTCGGGGTTTTGTGGGGAAAACTTTGGAAATCCATACCAGGTTTCTTGTGATAATGTGCGATGATTATAATAAGACGATAGGCAAGAATTTCGGACTCTGTTTTCCCGATTTACAAACGACATTAGTGGACTATGGCTATAGTCAAGCTCAAATGCTATTGTGGCACTGGTATCCAGCCAATCAGCATATGCCAGGCGTCTTGCCTTTGCCAGGATACTCTGGACATGGGCTTCCTGTCTCGAGCCGATAAATCTGGCGAGATCCTGGTCAGCGGTTCTACCGCTATCAGTCATTTTCTGAGGGTTTGTTGCCATAATCTTTTTCTTTTCTCCATCACAGTATGTCTGCAAGCTTTTTTATCAGACAGTTCTGCGGTCTATGCTCTATATATACGCAATTGAAAGACCAATTTCCAACATAAAAATATATTTTTACGCATATCATTGTGAGGGAGATACATCAGTTCAGGAAATGGTCGAATATTGTCTGTGACGACGCAAGCGATTTCTGGACCTTAATCAAAAAGATGTTCATTTTGACCGAATTTTCCAAATTGAACAGCCTGGGCAATTAAGGGTGAGACAGTAGCTCAGCCTTTAGCTCAATCCTTTTGAGAGAGGCTTTTTGCTTTCCGTCTGATCGTGGAATATGAAATCCCCAACATAATTGAGGCTTTCGTATAGCTGCCTCCGCATTTCTGCAGAGCCTTTTCAATCAGATCAAGCTCCATCTGTTTCATTGAGATAATCTTGTCGGCATTTGGTCGTTTATCTGCAGCTGATCTATGAAAAGAATCCAAATCTCCCAGCCTCAATTCATTGCCATCCAGCATGATCATCGCCCTTTCTATGATGTTCTTCAGTTCGCGCACATTGCCTGGGAAATGATAATCATGCAGTTGTTCCAGGGCCTTGCTATAATTGGGTATCGGTTTATTCATCTTTCTGGCAAATTCTTTCAGGAAATGATCTACCAAGGGGGCAATATCGTCTTTTCTTTCGCGCAGGGGAGGTATGTGGATGCCGATGGTATTGATCCTGTATAACAGGTCTTCTCGAAAGAGTCCTTTACTCACCAGCTCGCCAATATCTTTATTAGTTGCCGAAACGAGCCTGAAATCTACCTTCACGGTTTTGTTTGAGCCGATTCTCTTTAAAGTTCTCGTCTCCAACACTCTGAGGAATTTTGCCTGAATGGGTAGGGGGGTATCGGCAATTTCATCCAAAAAGAGGGTTCCGCCATTCGCCGCTTCGATGAAGCCGAGTTTGTCGTAATTTGCTCCGGTAAAAGAGCCTTTTGTATGTCCAAAGAATTCACTTTCTGCTAATGTTTCTACAATCGCACTGCAATTAACGTCGATAAAGGGTCCTTTATTTCCTGAACCGGCAAAGTGCACCAGACGAGCCACAATCTCTTTGCCCACACCACTTTCTCCGGTTACGATCACATTTGTCCTGGGGTGTTCCGAAGCCTGTATGGCGGAACGATATACTTTGTTGATCTTGGCGCTTACCCCGATGAAGTTCATATCTATGGTCTTTTTGAGCGCATCGCTGATCAGTGAAAACTGCTTTTTAATCTCCGTCAAACAGCTTGACGTGGCTTCGTAGTCTTTTTGCAGTAAGTTCAGCTTGTTCGCAATATCTGCATTGAACATTTCATCGTTTATCTCACAATACTTGAGCAGATAATCATAAGCTTTTTTGTAATTCTTTTCAGCCTTATAGCTTTCGGATAGCACCCAAAAAGATGTCTGATTATCTCGAAGCTTTTCATCGTGTTCGGGTAGCTCTAGGGACTTATAGGCATGATGTTTTGCTTCTGCAGTATCCCCGATCTTCAGGTAGGAAGAAGCAAGGTTATTTAAAACGTTTGGGTAGTGGTTTGTGAGCCCGTATTCTGTCATGATCTCACAAGATTTTTTATACAGACGGATGGCATTGTTGTATTCACCTTTCGTCTCATAGCAGAGGCCCATATTGGAAAGAATGGCCGAATAGGCATAATAATTCTCAGTTGAGATCGCATAGTCTTGTGCCTCTTTTAGATACAGCAAGGCTTTATCCGGGTGGGAGTGACAATTTGCCGCACCTAAGTTTTGGATAATCCGGGTTAGATCCGTTTTATTGCTTGAGACTTTCTTCCGGTCCAGCAGTTTGGACATTATGTCATTGGCCTCGTCAAACAGTTTCATACTTACCAGTATTCTACCTACAGCTTCTGTAGCGGTATCATAAGAAGTCTGAAAACTTATGGAGTTGGAAGTCTGGAGCTGCTCATTAAAACTGTTTAAAATGTTCAAGGCATCGGCAAGATAGGTGGCACATTGATCCATCAAGCCTTTTTTCCGGTATATCTCACCGTAGCTTATATATACATTCGCCTTGCCCAGAAGGTCGCCAAGATTCTCGTAAATATCCAGGCTGCGCTTCAGATACTCTTCCGCCGTGATATAATCCATCGCCAATATCATGCTTTTAGCCGCCATCCGGTGATAATATGCGAAGCATCCCGGAGATTCGGTTTTCTCGATAATCGGTAGCAGCTCCAGCAGGCAATTTACGCTTTTTTTATGGAGACTTTCTCTGTGATAAAGAATACTGAGGATTTGCAGTACACGCTTTATGTGGCGTGTATTCCCTTCACATTTTGCCTTATCAAGCATGGCCTCATAAATCGATATCTTATCACAGCTTGGCTTTTGTGGGCGAGACATAGTCATCCTTTTTTTAACTTATTTATAACGCTATCATTAGAAATGCAGCTTGATTTCTGTCAAGCATTTTCATCAACACAGGCATTCCAAGATTTTTTTAGAACCAGATATTGCGCTTGTTCATTGGTAGTGGCTAAGTAAAATGTCACGAACCAAACAGTAATGATAAAGCAAAAACAGC
>Ga0172382_10012702_pt1 | contig 10940 bp, 13 predicted proteins | sample Leawel138RmetaG_FD_122245 | JGI IMG/M metagenome (GOLD analysis project Ga0172382, IMG submission 122245) | Leachate microbial communities from a municipal landfill in Southern Ontario, Canada - Leachate well 138R metaG | ecosystem: Engineered > Solid waste > Landfill > Unclassified | place...
AATAAACTGCATGAGAAACTTCATGCCCGTTGAACAGGTGCTGAAGGAGGGATTCGTGGAGACTGTGAGCACAGTCAATCCCGAGAGGGTCATACCCCGGGTGGATATCCCTGCCCTGCTGCCGCAGGCTCTGCCACTTGATCGGGCGGTCAAGGTGGATGTCTACGTTCCGGGGTGCCCTCCCGACGCTGACACCATACTCTATATATTCAGCGAGATCCTGGAGGGACGCTTGCCCTCCGTGCCGACGGATATAATGCGTTACGACTAGCGGAGGAACGAAGAATGGAGAACAAGAAAAATACCATAGTGATCAATCCAATCACCCGGATCGAGGGTCACGGCAAGATAACGGTCGACCTCGCGCCGGACGGCACTGTGGAGTCGGCACGATTCCACGTGACCCAGTACCGGGGCTTCGAGGTCTTCTCAAAAGGACGCGACTTCCGTGAGATGCCGGTCATAACGCCCCGGATCTGCGGAATATGCCCGGTCAGCCATCATCTTGCCTCGGCTAAGGCGTGCGACGCTATCCTAGGGGTCAGGATCCCTCCGACCGCGGCCAAGCTTCGCGAGATCATGCACATGGGGCAGTTCATCCAGTCCCACGCCCTTTCATTTTTCCATCTGTCCAGCCCGGATCTTTTGTTTGGCTTCGACGCCGACCCCTCAGTGCGGAACGTCGCCGGGCTGGCCAAGGAGTATCCGGAGCTCGCCGTGTCCGGGATTTCAATGAGAAAGTATGGACAGGAGATCATAAAAACGCTGGGCGGGAAAAAAGTCCATCCTTGGCACAGTATCCCCGGGGGCGTGAACAGAAGCCTTCGCCCCGATGAGAGAGACGAAATGCTGGCCGGTCTTCCCGAGCAGAAGAAGAGCCTGAGAAGCGCCTTATCTCTGGTGAAGAACTATCTTGCGGAGAACGCCGCCCTGGCCGCCGCTTTTGCGACTTTAGAGACCTCCTACATGGGGATGGTCAAGGATGGGTATTTGGAGCTGTACGACGGCGCGATACGCCTTCGCAGCCCCGGAGGGCGAATTATCGATGAGTTTAACAGCGACGACTACTGCTCCTTTATCGGCGAGCACGTGGAGGAGTGGAGCTACCTCAAGTTCCCCTTCTATCGCCCACTGGGCTTCCCGTACGGCTCTTACCGGGTCGGCCCTCTGGGCAGGCTCAACGCCTGTGAGGACATATCCACGTCGGAGGCCTCATCCGAGCTGGCGACCTTTAGAAAGACGACCTCTGACGGTCTGGTACACTTCACCCTTTACTATCACTATGCTCGCCTCATCGAGATCCTGTATGCTATGGAGCGCCTTGAGGAGCTCCTGAACGACCCGGACGTCCTGAAGAGCGACCTGCACATCACGGGGGACGTCTCCTGCCGGGAGGGGATCGGAGTTGTGGAGGCGCCGCGCGGCACACTCATCCATCACTACGAGGTGGACGAGAAGGGCATAATTGAGCGGGTGAACCTGATAGTCGCCACTGGGCATAACAATTACGCCATGAACAGAGGTGTGGAGCAGGTGGCCCGTGACCACATCACAGGGCCGGATGTAAAAGAGGGAGTTCTCAACCGCATGGAGCATGTAATCAGATGCTACGATCCATGCCTGTCATGTTCCACCCACGCGGTCGGCAAGATGCCGCTGATGCTCGAGCTGCGCGACTCGGATGGCAACACCCTCGGAACGGTTACCAAAGAGTGAGGGTCCTTGTCTGCGGCTACGGAAACCCTTTTAGAACCGACGATGGAGCGGGGCATATACTGGCTCCGTTGATAGGCGAGTTCTTCGAGTCCCGGGGCGAAGACGTGGACGTGAGGCTTGAGCACCAGCCGCTACCGGAGCAGGCAGTCGAGTTCGACGAGTACGACCTTCTGGTCTTCGCCGATGCGCGCGTCCCGGGAAGCTGCTCCGGGGAGGGTTTTGTAATCGAAGAATTGTCCCCGAACCCGGCGCTCGAGGGGTTGAACATTCACTCCGCCGGGCCTGGGTGGTTGATGGCGCTCGCCTCTAATATCGGGGTCGCGCCCTCTCCCGCTCTGCTCGTGAGTGTGGAGGGGGAGTCGTTCGACTTCGGCGATAATCTGACCGCCGAATGTCTGAGCAGAGTTGAAAAGGCGCTCCACTCCCTCGAAGAATGGTTCGGAAAGAACGGTAATAATATTGTATTAAGCGGCGACAGATAGTAAAATGAACCAAGGCAAGTGACGTGTGAGCAGAATCACGGAGCACAAATATCTCAGGAGGTGGTTGGGTTTGAAAAGGAACTGGATGATCGGCATAGTAGTACTCGTCGTTGTTGCAGGCTATTTCTTCATGCAGCAGACGCAGCAGCCCCCGAAGGTCGAGGATGTCAAGGTCGAGGTGAAGGAGGAGCCCAAGGTTGATGAGGCGAAGCCGGAGGAGACAAAGGCGTCTGGCGAGACCATCAAGATAGGTCACATCGCGGCTCTCACCGGCGACTGGGCCGCATACGGCCAGACGGAGGAGAAGGCCTCGAGGCTTGCCGCAGACGAGATCAACGCCAAGGGCGGAGTCCTGGGAAGGAACCTCGAGATAGTCGTCTACGACTTCCGCACTCGCCCCGAGGACGCTGTGAACGCGGTAAGGCGCATGATCGAGGAGGACAAGGTCGTAGCCCTTATAGGTGCCAATGGCAGCGGAATCAACATAGCCACCGCGCCCATAGTGAACCGTTACGGAGTCTCCCAGATCGGTACAGTCACGACCAACCCCCTGGTTACGGTGGATGAGAAGGGCGAGGTTCGCCCGTTCTCCTTCCGTATATGCTTCACCGACCCCTATCAGGGTACGCTCATCTCCTTCTTCGCGGCCAAGGAGCTCGGCAAGATGAAGGCCGCCGTTCTCTACGACGTGGGAAGCGACTACTCTCAGGGTCTGCGCGAGTTCTTCATCGAGGGGTACAAGGGCTACGGCGGCGAAGTCGTGGCTGACCTTGGCTTCCGCGCCGGCACCGACGTCGACTTCCGCGCCCAGCTCACCGAGATCCGTGAGAAAGGTGCCGACGTGCTGGTGTTGCCGAACATGGGCAAGGAGATGGCACTCATCATGAAGCAGGCACGCGAGCTTGGCATGGATGATATCGTCTTCGTCGGCGGCGACGGATACGGCGAGTTCATGTGGGAGATCGCGGGCGAAGCGATGGAGGGTTCGTACTGGATCAACCACGTCGCCCCCGAGGACCCCGCGATGCAGCCCTTCTTCGCCTCCTACAAGGAGAAGTACAACGACGAGTGCAAGGAGTTCGTCAACGGAGTGCTGGGCTATGACGCCATCTACTGGATCGCCGACGCCATAGGCCGCGCGGGAGAGGCCGACCCCAAGCTCATCCGCGACGCTCTTGCTGCGACGAAGGACCTGAAGCTCCATCACGCCACCATCACGGTTGACCCGAAGACGAACGACCCGGCCGACAAAGACGGAATAGTGCTCATCGCCAAGGACGGCAAGGGGCAGTTCTTCAAGAAGATCAAGCCATAGGGATTGAGGTACTAAGGTACTATATACCTCATTTGCGAAATGTGATATAGTTTCTCGTTGGCGAGGGTGGGCGTCTATCGCTCGCCCTCGCCGACATATGAAAGGAGTGAACTCTATTTGGCAACGCTGATACAGCAGATAATCAACGGCCTCTCTCTTGGCTCTGTTTACGCGCTTATCGCCGTTGGTTACTCCCTTGTGTACTCCGTCCTGTTATTCTCCAACTTCGCACACGGCGGCTTTCTGGTAATAGGTGGTTATATCTGTTACGCATCCCTCAGAACGCTTGAGATGGGAATATGGACCGCTGGCGTCCTCTCGATTGTCGGGGCCGGTGTGGCGGCTATTCTAACCGAGCGCCTTGCCTACCGCCCCATCCGTGAACGCACCAATGTAACCCTCTACCTTCTTATCGCCTCCATGGGAATGAGCATCGTAATCGAGAACATCTTCGTAATAGTGGCCGGAGGTCGCTTTCGTGCGCTCCCGGCGGTCATACCTACCAGCCCCGTGGACTTCTTCGGCCTTGCAACTACAAGCGCGTTTGACCTGCTCTCCCTCGCTGCGGCCGTTATTTTCCTCTGGGGATTGCAGCTCTTTCTGTCGAAGACCAGGTGGGGGCTCGCGATACGTGCTGCGGCCTACGATCTTCGTATAGCGGGACTGATGGGTGTCAACGTCAACCGCCTCATCTCCATAGTCTTTTTCGTTGCAGGGGCGCTTGCAGCCGTGGGAGGCATATTCTTATCGGTCCGTTACACCCTCTACCCGCAGCTGGGGGCCATAACCATCAAGGCGTTCGTTGCGGCCGTCATAGGCGGCCTTGGCTCGTTGCCCGGAGCTGTTGTAGGCAGTCTGATATTGGGATTGGCCGAGATGCTTACAGCAGGCTTCATCTCGAGCCAGATGCGCGACCTGGTGGTCTTCTCCCTGCTTGTTGCCACTCTTCTTGTCAAGCCCGCGGGCCTTTTCGGCAAGAGCGTGAGCGAGAAAGTGTAGGTGAACGAAGAGAATGTCAGGATACGCTGAAGGAATCATAGTCCTCCTGTGCATCAACGCGATCGCCGCCATGGGAGTCTCCCTGCTCACAGGTTTTACGGGGATATTCTCGCTGGGGCACGCGGCCTACATGGCTCTTGGTGCCTATACGTCCGCAATTCTCACTGTGAAATACGGATTGCACTTTCTTCCCGCCATAATCCTTGGCGCGGGAGTCGCAGTAGCTGTCGCGTACTTTATCGGAGTGCCGACCCTGAAGCTGATGGGGGACTACTACGCCATCGCCTCGATAGGGCTTGGAGAGGCAATAAGGCTAATACTCGAGAACTGGCAGTCCGTGACCCGAGGCGCTCGCGGGTATCCCGGGATCGACGCCTACACTACGCTTCCTGTAGCACTGGCCTTTCTGGTCGTTTTGGCAATATTCATGTTCAATATAATCAACAGCCGCTTCGGAAGGGCGTGCAAAGCGTGTAGGGATGACCACGTGGCGGCATCCCTTCTCGGCTTCAACACGGCAAGGATCAGGGTTACCAGCCTGATGATCTCCGCCTTCTACTGCGGTGTTGCCGGTGCCCTTCTGGGCGGTTTCCTCTCGTTCATCCAGCCGGTCATGTTCGATATGATGAAATCCACCGAGCTGACGTCGGTCGTCGTATTCGGCGGCCTTGGATCGATGAGCGGCTGCATACTGGGCACTGCCGTCATCACGCTGGTGACCGAGCTCTTCCGCCCGATCTCGCAGTACAGGATGCTGATCTACGGAGCCGTCCTCGTGATCATCATGGTCCTTCGCCCGGAGGGAATAATGGGCAACCGTGAGTTCGTCTCCTGGATCAAGGACCCATTGGGGAGGCGGTCGAAATGAGCGCGTTCTTCGAACTCTCTGGCGTGACCAAGAACTTCGGCGGAGTCACGGCCGTTGACAACATGACATTCGCCATCGAAAAGGGCGAACTGGCTGGGCTGATGGGGCCGAACGGCGCAGGAAAGACGACGATCTTCAATCTGGTTACGGGCGTCTACCCCGTTGACGGAGGAACTATTACGTTCCAGGGAGAGAACCTGGCACGGTTAAAGACTTACGACATCGTCCACAAAGGCATATCCAGGACCTTCCAGAATCTGAGGCTCTTCCAGCGCTCCTCGGTGCTTGAGAACGTTATGACCGCTGCACAGCACGGCATCCCGTACTCCTTCATCGAGGGCATGACCCATCTGGGACGCTGGCGTGGCAAGGAAAGCGACATCAAAAAGAAGAGCATGGATCTGCTCGAGAGGGTGGAGCTGGCCGACAGGGCCCACCAGGCGGCAGGCACTCTGCCCTACGGTCACCAGAGAAGGCTTGAGATAGCCCGTGCACTGGCGCTCGATCCCGAACTGCTGCTGCTCGACGAGCCGGCGGCGGGGATGAACGCGGAGGAGGTCATCTCTCTCAACGTTCTGATCAGAGACCTGCACCGCGACTTCAGCCTGACAATTCTTGTGATTGAACATCACATGGACTTGATAATGGAGATATGTCCCCACATAGTCTGTATGAACTTCGGAGCGAAGATCGCCGAAGGGACGCCGGACGAGATACAGAACCACCCAGAGGTGCTGAAGGCGTACCTGGGAGAGGAGGATGACGACGAATGAGCGAGCCGCGTATAAACGATAAAGAGGTCCTCCTCGAGGTGGACGACTTTTACGTGAACTACGGCGCAATCAAGGCCCTCTCCGGGGTATCGCTGAAGGTCTACAAGGGCGAGATCGTCTGCGTAATAGGATCGAATGGCGCAGGAAAATCGACTCTCATGAACGCGATTATGGGCATGGTCCGCCGCGAGAAGGGTGAAGTCCGCCTCAGCGGTACAGTGCTCGACAGAAGACCCTACAGGGTGGTACAGCAGGGGATCTCCTTGAGCCCCGAGGGGCGCAGAGTATTCGCCCCCCTTACCGTCCTGGAGAACCTGCGTATGGGTGCCTTCCCAAGGGGGAAAGATGGCGACGTGAACAAGGACCTTGAATGGGTCTTCACACTCTTTCCGCGCCTGGAAGAGCGGATCGGGCAGTACGCTGGAACTCTCTCGGGAGGAGAACAGCAGATGCTGGCGATTGGCAGGGCGCTCATGTCTCGCCCGAAGGTGCTGCTACTAGACGAACCCTCGCTTGGACTGGCTCCGATAATCATAAAGGATATCTTCAAGGAGCTTCGCCGGATAAATGAAGAGGGAGTCACGATACTCGTCGTGGAACAGAACGCGCGCCAGGCGCTCCTCCTGTCGGACCGCGGTTACGTCATTCAGACCGGACGGCTCGTTATGGACGGGCCCTCCAAGGAACTGATGGCGAACGCCGACATCAGGGCCGCCTACCTCGGAGGTGCCGCAGCAGGTTAAGACATGTTAAAGAGCCGTATATGCAACCGTTGACTATCACGATACGCCCGGACGTATTTCAAATCGGGCGTATCGCTCATTATTTGATACTTGACAAGTATGGTAGGATATAGTACCCTCTCCCTAAGAACAGGCAAGGGGTGTGGTTGCTATCAAGCTCTCGACGAAAACACGATACGGCCTCCGCGCTCTTCTGTATTTGGCCGAAAGATACGACGGAGAACGAACTATACCTGTGGGCGAGATCGCTAGAGGACAGAAGGTCTCTGAAAAGTATCTTGAGCAGCTCTTTCTGAGGCTCAGGCGCAGCAAACTGATAAAGAGCGTTCGAGGCGCTCAAGGCGGGTATATTCTTTGCAAACCCCCCGAGGATGTTACGATTGCGGAGGTCGTAGACTCTCTGGAGGGCGACATAACATTCGCCGACTGTCTCGCATCCGGAGGATGCGCTAACAAGGGTGAATGCCCTACGCATGAGCTTTGGAGCCGCCTAAAGGGGAGTATAGACGACATACTTGAGGATACTACCCTGGCGGACCTGATAAACCCTATAAATGGCGTTCCCGACGAGGTACGCTATCCCAGCAGCCAGTAAAAAGGGGGAAGTGCTATCATGCCAAGACAAGTCTATCTTGATTACGCAGCCACGACATTCACATCGCCTGAAGTTGTCTCCGCCATGGCTCCATATTTCACCAGATCGTTTGGAAACCCCTCCTCCATCTACTCTTTCTCTGAGGAGAACAAGAGGGCCATTGCCGAGTCACGCCAAAAAGTCGCAGACCTGATCGGAGCCTCTAAGGACGAGATCTTTTTCACCAGTGGTGGTACCGAGGCTGACAACTGGGCCCTGAAGGGAGTGGCGTGGAAAAACCGCTCCGGGGGCAATCATATTATCACGACGAAGATTGAGCACCACGCCGTTCTCTACACCGCCAAGTTCCTCCAGCAGAACGGATATGACGTGACATTTCTCGATGTCGACCCTGAGGGAAGGGTGAGGCTGGATGATCTCAGGAGTTCTCTTACCGACCGTACTATACTTGTCTCGGTGATGTTCGCAAACAATGAGATAGGTACGGTGCAGCCGATAGCAGAAATAGGTACCCTTTGCAGGGAGAGAAAGATACCATTTCACACCGACGCCGTTCAGGCCGTCGCACACGTTCCCATCGACGTCAAGGACATGAATATCGACATGCTGTCGCTTTCCGCGCACAAGTTCTACGGGCCGAAGGGCGTGGGGGCTCTCTATATCCGCAAAGGGATCAGAATCGAGAACCTTATCCACGGAGGAGGGCAGGAGAGAGGCAAACGCGCTACCACGGAGAATGTAGCCGGGATTGTCGGTTTGGGTGCCGCGATCGAGCAGACCTCATCACGCATGAAGGAGAGTTCTGCCCGTATTGCAGGCCTCAGGGACATGCTGATAGACGGGGTCATGAAGGGCATTCCATATGCAAAGCTAAACGGCGCTCCGTCGGGCGAACGCCTCCCCAACAACGCCAACTTCAGCTTCATCGGAATCGAGGGGGAGACCCTCCTACTTGACCTTGACCGGGAAGGGATCTACGCGTCGACGGGCAGCGCATGCTCCTCCGGATCGCTCGACCCCTCGCATGTGCTGATGGCAATAGGTCTGTCGCACGAGCAGGCTCACGGTTCTCTTAGGATGACGCTGGGGGAGGAGACTACCGAGGAGGACATCCATTACGTGCTCTCTGTTCTTCCAAAGATAGTAGAACGCCGGCGCGATATGTCGCCCCTGTGGGAGGACTTCCTGAAGGGCATGGAAGGAGGAAGGTAGCCATGTACAGTGAAAAGGTTCTGGATCACTTTCAGAACCCGCGAAACGTAGGCGAGATAGAGAACCCGGATGGTGTTGGACAGGCCGGTAATCCAAAATGCGGGGACATCATGAAGATATACCTGCGGGTTGAGGACGATGTAATCAAAGACATCAAGTTCAAGACCTTCGGTTGCGCTTCCGCTATAGCATCATCAAGCATGGCAACGGAGCTTGTCAAGGGGCGCAAGATCGACGAGGCGTGGGATCTGACCAACAAGGCCGTAGCGGAGGCCCTGGACGGTCTTCCACCGGTGAAGATGCACTGCTCCGTGCTGGCCGAGGAGGCGATTCACGCGGCCATCAACGACTATCGCATGAAGAAGGGGTTGCCAGCCCTGGAGGGTAAGGAGTACAACCACGATCACGACCATCATATCGAGGCTGACTGAAGAGTGCCGACTTGTCCCGTCATAACCTGATGAGAAGAGAGGCGGACTAAAGCGGGGAGTCTGAAGTGGCCTGCTCCCCGCTTTGAGCCTCGCACAGCTATCTTACCCCTTCAAATGGACCTCTCCAACGAACCTCGGTCTGAGAAAATGTAACCGGTTGCGGGGCCTCTGTTTTTCTCGAGGCGGAGAACCCCTCGAACGGCCCTCTCCAACAAAGGGAGAACATATCGCCCAAGTTACGGTCGCGTGTGGTGAAATCATACTGTCTTGCCATTTTGAACACTCCTTTCGATACTCTCGGATTGACTCAACATTCTGAAATAACCCAATAAAAAAACCGGGAGCCCCGATGTGGCGGCCCCCGGTCCGGTTTAAGGGTGTGCGGCTCTAAGCGCCGACCCCGCCGGAAGGGGGACCGCCGATAATGAGAAGTACGAGGACTATTGTCGCCGCGCTTTTTCCGTTGTTTTTAAGTCCGTTCATTACAGGCTCCTCCTCTCCGGTGAAGTGACAATCCGAAATTTGAATGACATGATACAGTCCCTCCCGACGCTTGTCAAGCATCTGTGTTCAGTCTATTCAATTCAATTCTCATTGGGTTCCCGGCCAGATTCATCTGATAAAACTCTCGCATCGGCAGATATGCGCACCCGTGATGAATTTTCTCAGAGGTGCTTGTGTTTCTTCTGTAAACTGCTATATTGAACGTGTGTACGGCTATTTCCAGAAGGTTATTTTCTGCCGGAAGGAGGATTCAGGCATTGGAACATATTTCAAAGATCATCACGGATTTTATCAAAGAGAACATGATGGAGAGAGGGTTGAACCTGTACAGGACCGATGAAAAGAAGATAATGGCGCTGAACGACGCATACGAAACGAAGTTTAAATTTGACCTTGTGTGCACAGACAACGATTTCAGCTGTTCTGTTCTCTCCCTGGGCGAAGATGGACTCGTAATGCGCAAGAGGTTCAACGTCTCCTGGTCGGATTCCGATGGCATCCGAGAATTCATGGGGTTTGTCAGAGGTCTTTAGGGCAAGGAGAGGGCTTATGAAAATCGTCGTTGTTCTTCCCTTGCTCTTACTCTTTCTCTTTTCGGTCGCCGCGGAGGCCGCGCACGACAGGGTAGAGAGGTCGGAGGCAGAGTGGCGGAGGATTCTCACCGCCGAACAGTTCAGTGTCGCAAGAAAAAAGGGGACAGAGGCCCCCTTCACCGGCCTCTTCTGGAATCACAGCGAGAGAGGGACGTATCTTTGTGTCTGCTGTAAGGCTCCTCTCTTTTCATCGGATTCCAAGTACGACTCTGGGTCAGGCTGGCCGAGTTTTTGGTCGGCACTCCCGGGGGCTCCGATAGCTGAGGGGAGCGACACATCATTCGGCATGCTTCGTACTGAGGTTATATGCGCAAGGTGCGACGCTCATCTTGGTCATGTATTCGGTGATGGACCTCCCCCGACCGCTCTCAGATACTGCATTAACTCGGCGTCGCTTGAATTCAGCCCGGAAGAGTGAGATTCTCGTCTGTTTTTTCTCATGCCGACGGATTGTCAGCAGGCTTTTCAGCGGCGTTGAAAGAGGATGGTCCCACTTAACGCGGCTCCTCGCCGTTCAGGCTTCCCATCATATAGCCGGATAGATCAAGCGCGACGTGTTTGAATCCCAGGGAAAGTATGTAACGAGACACTGACGAGGATGTCTCCTCTGTTGTAAGAAGTGGCAGTAGGCGGGGGGGGATCTCAATTCTGGCGATCGTGCCGTGGTGCCGTACCCGTACCTGTGTATCCGGCGGGAATAGGGAGCGAA
>Ga0172382_10012703_pt1 | contig 10940 bp, 9 predicted proteins | sample Leawel138RmetaG_FD_122245 | JGI IMG/M metagenome (GOLD analysis project Ga0172382, IMG submission 122245) | Leachate microbial communities from a municipal landfill in Southern Ontario, Canada - Leachate well 138R metaG | ecosystem: Engineered > Solid waste > Landfill > Unclassified | place...
ACCGGCACGCCCTGCTCGTGCAGCGCCTGGCCGATGGCCCGGGCGACGGGATTGGCGCCCGCGATCAGGAAACCCACCCGGTCCGGTTCGGCGACCTTCAGCAGGCGGGCCATGGGCCGCGCGGTCAGGCTCTGCCAGATCACCGTGCCGATGATCAGCAGGAAGGTCATCGGCAACAACCGGTCGGCCTGAGGCACATCCATCTTTTCCAGACGCAGCGCGAACAGGGCGGACACCGCCGCAGCCACGATACCGCGCGGCGCAATCCAGGCCAGCAGGCCGCGTTCGCGCCAATTCAGCGCCGACCCCCAGGTGGAAAACAGCACCTTCAGCGGTCGCCCCACCCACAGCATCGCCGCCAGCACGGCCACGGCGGGCCAGCCCAGATCCAGCAACTGGGCCGGCGCCACCCGCGCCGCCAGCAGGATGAAGAGGGCCGAAAGCAGGATCTGGCTGAGGGTTTCCTTGAATTCCAGGATCTCGCGCACCGGAATCCCGGGCCGGTTCGCCAGCCAGATGCCCATGACGGTCACAGCCAGCAGACCGGACTCGTGCTGCACCGCATTGGACAGGGCGAAGGCGGCGAACACCAGCGCCAGCACCGACAGATTGACCAGGGAATCCGGCACCCAGCCGCGCCGCAGCAACACGCCCAGCACCCAGCCCGCCACCGCCCCGACGCACAGTCCCACCGCCAGCGTGGCGCCGAAAGCCCACAGGGCATGGCTCCACTCGTGGGTCATGCGCAAAGCCACCATCAGATCGTAGGACACGACGGCCAGCAGGGCGCCGATCGGGTCGATCAGGATGCCCTCCCAGCGCAGGGCGTGCGCCACCGGCGCCACGGGTCGCACAGTCTTGAGCAGCGGCGCGATCACGGTCGGCCCGGTCACGACCGTGATCGCGCCAAACAGGATCGCCAGATCCCAGGGAAAATCCAGGAAGACATGGACCGCCACGGCCGCCACGGCCCAGGCGATCAGCGTGCCGCTCGTCACCAGCCGGCGCACCACCTGCTCCAGCCCGCGCGTCTGATGAAATTCCAGTGTCAGGCTGCCTTCGAACAGGATCACGGCCACCGACAAGGACACGATGGGAAACAGCAGGTCGCCGAACAGGGCATCCGGCTCCAGCCAACCGGCCAGCGGCCCCACGGCGATGCCCGCCAGCAGCAGAAACAGGATCGCCGGCACACCCAGGCGCCAGGCCAGCCATTGGGCACCCATGGCCGCCAGGCCGATGCCGGCCAGCATCAGTTCAGGGCTGCCCATCGCCCCGGCCTTTCTCATCGGCGGCCCGGCCATCGGTCACACGTCGCCCCAGGCCCAGCCAGGGCCGCCAGCCCCGCTTGCGCATCTGGCGCCAGCTCTTGAGCAGGCCATAGGACAGATGCGTCTTTTCCTGGCCGACCGGGATGTCGGGCCGCACCCGCATCCAGGACGATTTGGCATGCCCCAACCGCTGGTCCGGATAGACGCTGCGATGGCCGATGATCAGGTAGGCGGCGATGGCCGATCCGGCCGCATACAGCGTGCCGACCACGCCCCCGAACAGTTCCACCCCCATCAGGATGGCGGCCAGCGGCGTGTTCGACGCGGCGGCCACCACTGACACCAGGCCCACGGCGGCCCCCAGGGCGGGACTGATGCCGAACAGGTGTGCGAACGCGTTGCCCGCCACGGCGCCGATGACGAACTGCGGTGTGACGATGCCGCCATAGAATCCCGAACCCAGGGTCACCGCCACCAGGATCGTCTTCCACAGGAAACCCGCGTAGGGCATGGCCTCTCCCGCCAGCGCCCGGTCCATGAGCGGCAGGCTCAAGCCCAGGTAGTCCGAGGGGATGGCGACGGAGACCAGCAGCGCCAGTACCAGGCCGCCCGCCAGCGGCATCAGTGGCGGCCACACGGCCCAGCGGGCCTGCAGCCGTTGGCAGGCATTGCGCACGGCATAGATCAGATCCACGAACACGCGCGACACCAGTCCGCACAGCATGCCGACCAGGATGGTGCGCAGGAACAGCGACTCGGAAAAGACCGGCAGCACGTCGACGGCATAGTGTTCGTAGGGGATGCCCAGGGCCCTGCTGACCTGATAGGCGGTCACCCCCGCGATCAGCGCGGGAAACAGGAAGTCGTGGCGGATGCGGCCGATGATCAGCATCTCGACCCCATAGAGTGCGCCGGCGATCGGCGTGCCGAACACGCTGGCGAAACCGGCGCTCACGCCGCAGGCCACGATGCGCTGACGCAGGTCGGCGTTCAGTCGGAACACCTGGCCGATCACCGCGGCGAGCGAAGCCCCAAGGTGGGAACAGGGGCCTTCCTTGCCGGCCGAGCCACCGCTGGCCAGCGTGATGACGGCCGCCACCGGCTTGATCCACAAGGTACGCCAGGGCATGCGGCCGCCCTGTTCGTGCACGGCGGCGAAAATGGAATCCTTCAGGCCGCAGGCCTCCAGGCCGCGACGCGCGTAGCTCATCAGCAGACCATTGGCCAGGCCCGCCAAGGGCAACAGAACCCAGTAAGCCCACAGGGGCATGGACTGTGTCCGGCCGGTCGCGAAGAACAGCGTATGCAGGAACAGGCTGGTGCCGACGCCGACCACCAGCCCGGTCAGGGAGGCCAGAATCAACCATTGCAGCACCGTCGCCAGCATCACGGCGGGTTCCAGCAGATCGATTCGGGGCGCGGGGGGCAGTTTCATGGGAAGGACGGCGGACGCGCCCGGTGCGGGGCTTACCGGGAGCAGTATAGCCGAGGCGCCCGGCGCCCCGCCCCGTCCGCCCGCCCTGGCGTTCTCCCGCCACCGGAAAGACCCGGATACAGCAGAAAAATCCCCCGCCTCTTCTAGGGTGATTACGGAGTGGTGCCCGGGGCGACCCTTGCTACTATTCAAGTTCGCATCACCATCGACACAGGAGAGGAATCCACCATGCCCATCACGAAATGGCTGGCCGCGTGCGCCGTGGCGGTCACCGCCGCCATCGCCGCCGCTCCCGCTCAAGCGGACACCAAATTCATCAACATCCTGACTGGCGGCCAGAGCGGGGTCTACTATCCGCTGGGCGTGGCGCTGTCCCAGATCTATAACAAGTACATCCCCGACGCCAAATCGACGGCCCAGGTCTCCAAGGCCTCGGCCGAGAACATGAACCTGCTGCAGGCGGGTCGCGGCGAGCTCGCCTTCGCGTTGGCCGACACCGTATCCGACGCCTACACCGGCAACGCGGAGGCCGGCTTCAAGGCCCCGCTGAAGAACCTGCGCGGCATGACGGCCACCTACAACAACTATATCCAGATCGTCGCCAACAGCGATTCCGGCATCAAGACCCTCGCCGACCTGAAAGGCAAACGCATCTCCGTGGGTGCCGCACGCTCCGGCACCGAACTGAACGCCCGTGCCGTCCTCAAGGCCGCCGGCCTGACCTACGCGGACTTCGACAAGGTCGAATACCTGCCCTTCGGCGAATCCGTCGAGCTGATGAAGAACCGCCAGCTGGATGTGACCCTGCAGTCCGCCGGCCTGGGCGTGTCCTCCATCCGCGACCTGGCGACCTCGGTGAAGATCGTCATCGTGCCCATCCCTGCCGATGTCATCGCCAAGATCGGCAACGCGGCCTACCAGCAGGCCACCATCCCCGCCGGCACCTACGAGGGCCAGACTGCGGACACGCCCACGGCGGCGGTGCCGAATTTCCTGGTGACCGCCTCGACGGTCCCCGACGACCTGGTCTACCAGATGACCAAGGTCTTCTACGAACAACTCGACACCCTGAAGTCCGCCCACAATGCCGCCAAGACCATCCAGCTCGCCAACGCACTGAAGGGCATGCCGGTGCCGCTGCATCCGGGCGCCGAACGCTACTATAAGGAAGTCGGCCTGATCAAATGATCCCGCGCGAGCGCCACGGCACATCCGGGCACGCCCGGGGCCGCGGTGCTTCTTCCCCTCCCTCCGGGCGGTTCCGACCTGCGTCTGAACCGCCTTTTCAGTACCCAGGTTTCCGCCCATGAGTTCTCCCCACGACACCGCGGCCCACCCCCTGCCGCGCGGCATCTTCTGGATCGCCGTGGTCTTTTCCTGCTTCCAGATCTGGACCGCGGCCTACAGCCCGCTGTCCAGCCAGGTGGTCCGCTGTGTCCATGTCGGCTTCGTCATGCTGATGATCTTCGCCCTGTATTCGGGCGGCGGCCGCGCGAACCGGGCCCTGGGCTGGGGCCTGGGCACCCTGGGCTTCGTCCTCAGCCTGTACCACTGGGTCTATGAATCCGACCTGACGGCACGCGCCGGCCAGATGACCGACGCCGATATGGTGGTCGGCGTCATCACCATCGTGCTGGTCTTCGAGGCCACCCGCCGCATGATGGGCTGGGCGCTGCCCATCATCTGCGGCCTGTTCCTGGCCTACGGGCTCTTCGGCCAGTACATGCCCGGCCCCTTCATGCACCGGGGCTATGGCTTCGACCAGATCGTCGGCACCCTGAGTTTCGGGGTCGAGGGCATCTACGGCACGCCCACCTACGTGTCGTCCACCTACATCTACCTGTTCATCCTGTTCGGAGCGTTCCTGGAGCAGGCGGGCATGATCCAGCTCTTCAGCGATTTTTCCATGGGCATGGTCGGCCACACGCGCGGAGGACCGGCCAAGGTCTCCGTGGTCAGTTCCGGCCTGATGGGCACCATCAACGGCTCGGGCGTGGCCAATGTCGTCACCACCGGACAGTTCACCATCCCGCTGATGAAGCGCTTCGGTTATTCCTCCGCCTTCGCCGGCGGGGTCGAGGCCACTTCCAGCATGGGCGGGCAGATCATGCCGCCGGTGATGGGCGCGGTCGCCTTCATCATGGCCGAAACACTCAACATCCCGTACGTGGATGTGGTCAAGGCCGCGCTCATTCCGGCCATCCTGTACTTCACCACCGCCTTCGTCTCCGTTCACCTGGAGGCCGGCCGGCGCGGCCTGCACGGCCTGGCCAAGGAAGACTGCCCCGACCCGTGGAAAGCGGTGCGCGCGCGCTGGTATCTGCTGCTGCCCCTCATCGGCCTCGTGGCGCTGCTGTTTTCGGGCTACACGCCGCTTTTCTCCGGCACCATCGGCCTGGGGCTGACGGTGATCCTGATCTTCGGCGCCGCCGTCATCCGGGGGGCCTCGCGGCCCGTCCTGCGCTATGTCTTCTGGTTGCTGCTGGGCATCGCCTGCGCGGGCTTCATCCAGTTCGGCGTCACGGATTTCTTCGTCATCATCGCCGTACTGGGCCTGGCGCTTCTGGTCCGCAAGCACGGGCGCGATACGCTGCGGCTGGCCCTCGACTCCTTGGCCGAGGGCGCGCGCAACGCCCTGTCGGTCGCGGCGGCCTGCGCCCTGGTGGGGGTCATCATCGGCATCATCAACTTGACCGGAGTGGCCGCCGAATTCGGCGGCCAGGTCATCGCCGTCGGCGAGAACAGCCTGTTCCTGGCGCTGTTCCTGACCATGATCACCTGTCTGGTGCTGGGCATGGGCATCCCGACGATCCCGAACTACATCATCACCAGCTCGCTGGCCGCGCCCATTCTGCTGAAGCTGGGCGTGCCGCTGATCATCTCGCACATGTTCGTGTTCTATTTCGGCATCATGGCCGACCTGACTCCGCCGGTGGCGCTGGCGGCCTTCGCCGCCGCGCCCATCGCGCGTGAAAACGGACTGAAGATCAGCCTCCAGGCGCTGCGCGTGGCCGTGGCCGGTTTTGTGATCCCCTACATGGCCGTTTATGCGCCCGCCTTGATGCTGCAGGGCGGCGACACGCTGGACGTGGTCTATATCGTCTTCAAGGCGCTGCTCGCCATCACACTATGGGCGGCCGGCATGACCGGCTTCCTGCTATCTTCGATGAACTGGCCCGAACGACTCTACGCCATCGCGACGGCCGCCCTGCTGGTGACGGCCGTCCCCCTGACCGACGACATCGGCTTCGCCGCCACGGCGCTGTTCCTGGTCTGGCACGTGATGCAAACGCGCCGCGCCCGCGCCGCCGGGACGCCGGCCTGATGCTGGGCGCCCTGGGCGTCTGCCTGACTTTGGCGGCGGCGCCGCAGGTGCCGCCGCGCTTCGTGCCGACCCAGGCCTTCACGCTGGCCTGGACCCACTCGATCGAGAAGATCCGCTGGGAAGAAGACTACACCGTCCGGGCCGGCCCGGAAGGGCGTCCGAGGCTGGTGCCCGGTCAAGCGCGCATCCTGGGCTCGGGCGCGGGCATGGAGCCGCCGCCGGACGCCACGTTGCGTCCCGACGGCTGGTACGTCTACCAGCCCCATACCGGCCCGCTGGACGAACTGCGCCTGTCGCGCTCGCCCTACACGGCCGACTATGACTGGTGCGTCGACGGACGCTGCGAGCCCATGCGGGCCATCATGCCGACCGACGGCGATGTGACGCTACTGCGCCCCTGCCGCACGTCCGGAACGCCGGGCGCGGACACGCGCACAGCGCCGCTCCATCCCCGTTAGGCTTCGCCGGTTCCGGTGACCGGCACCCGGTCTTTTCCCGAGGGGCTTGCCATTCCAAGCGGGAAATATGATAATCATTCTCATGTATATTTGTGTATGCAACGCGATCAGCGAGCGTCAAGTCCAGGACGCCATCGCTCAAGGCGCGACCGATCTGGGCGACCTCCAGGCCCAACTGGGCGTGGCCACCTGCTGCGGCCGTTGCGCGGACACTGCGGCGGAATATCTGCCGGGCGGCCGTTACGCGGCCGATGTCGGCGCCGCTGCGGGCGGGCTACTGGGACCGGTCGAAGTGACCGTCCTGTCGCGCGTCGCCGTCCGCCAGGTCGCCTGAACGGAAACGCCCGCCCCCGGTTCTGCAATGCCGCACCGCGCGATTCGTTCCCCGGTGCCCTCGGGTCGTGCTAGCCTTTGCCTTTTCGACCTGTCCGATACCGGCCAGGCCGCGCACCACGGAGGCACAGGCCATGAAGGGCGACAAAACCGTCATCCACTATCTGAACCAGCAACTCAAAAACGAGCTTTCAGCGATCAACCAGTATTTTTTGCACGCGCGCATGCTGCGCCACTGGGGATTCGAGGCGCTGGGTGAGCATGAATACAAGGAATCCATCGGTGAAATGAAGCATGCCGATCTGTTGATCGAACGCATCTTCATGCTCGACGGGTTGCCGAACCTGCAGGATCTGCACAAGCTGCTGGTGGGCGAGACCGTGCCGGAAATCCTGGCCTGCGACCTGAAACTGGAAACCGCCGCCCAGACCACGCTCAAGGAAGCCATGGCCCATTGTGAATCGGTGCGGGACTTCACCTCGCGCGATCTGTTCCAGACTATCCTGAACGACACCGAAGAGCACATCGACTGGCTGGAGACGCAGATCGGACTGGTCGAGCAGCTCGGGCTCCAGAACTATCTGCAGTCGCAGCTGTGACACCGTCCGCCGTGGCCGGGGCGCCCGTGACCCGGACCACGCCGCCCTAAGCCCGAACTGCGGCGCGCGCGCCCCGCAGTCAGAAGCCCGATTTTTTCGCCGGACAATCGGGGACGCGCCCCCAGGCGTCGTTGGGCTCGCAATATTTGTTGCGGGCCGCCCAGGCGCAAGAGGGCCGCGAGAAGAACCCCAGCGATTCGCAGGCCTTGAGTTCGGCCTGGAAGGCGGCCTGCCACTGGCCGCTCTTCGCGGGTGCGGGCGGCGGCGCCGGAGGCGTCGTGACGTCGATGGGCTGGACCACCTGACCGCCCCCCAGCCCGCCGAACTGGGCGATACCCTGCAAGCCGTCGCCCAACTGGTTGCGGGACGCCAGCGCGATGGCCTCGTCCATGGAAATCGTGGTGGTCGCCAGGGCGATCGGACGGCCGTCCTCCATCAGGGAGTCCGGCTGGATCTGCCAATCGACGGGCGGCGCCAGTTCCGGCACGCCCTGCCGGCCGTCCGGCAGCACCTGCGGAGCGGAGGCGACATAGGGCTTGCCATTGGCGTCCAGGACGGTGGCCTGGTCCAGTTCGGGATGCGGCGCCGGCGTCTGGATCTGGGCCGGCCCATGCGCGATCAGCCAATCGCCCAACTGCAGGCCGCCCCAGGCGGATGCGCCTGCGGCAAGCAGCAGAAAAGCGAAAATCAGACGCCAGGACATGGACGGATCGCCTCGTCGATCAATGCGGATCTTGCATTGTATAGGATGCGATTGCCGCATCCGGATACGGCTTGTGTCCGGACCCGTCGCCCGAGGGGGCGCACTTTGCCTGAGGGCGGCCCGGCGGCGAAAAGGGCTTATGCAAAGACACGCCCCGCATGTTCGCGCATGGTGTGGAATTCAATGTCGGGGTAGCGCTCCTGGGCGACCCGCAGCTGGGCGGGCGAACTGGCCAGGAAAGCGACCGCGTCCACCACGTCACGGGCGATGTTGGCGGCGTTGGCATCCATGAATTTCTTCAAGGCCCTGGGATCGGGGCAGGTGATCCAGCGCGCCAGGCTGTAGCGCGACGGCATCAGACGGGCATCCACGCCGTATTCGGTCTTCAGGCGATGAGCGACCACCTCGAACTGGAGCTGGCCCACGGCCCCCAGCAACAACGCGCCCCCCCCGGCCTCCGGACGGAACACCTGGATGGCGCCCTCCTCGCCCAGTTGCGTCAGGCCGGTGCGCAGTTGCTTGGTGCGCAGGGGATCCTTGACCTCGACCGCCTGGAACAGTTCCGGCGCGAAGAATGGCAGCCCCGTGAAGGTCAGCGACTCGCCCTCGGTGAGCACGTCGCCCAGATGCAGGATGCCGTGGTTGGGAATGCCGATGATGTCCCCCGCATAGGCTTCCTCGACGATCTCGCGACGCTGCGACAGAAAGGACACGACATTGTTGGGACGGATTTCCTTGCCGTTGCGGGCGACTTTCAGGCGCATGCCGCGCTCGAACTTGCCGGAACTGACACGCACGAAGGCCACGCGGTCACGATGCGCCGGATCCATGTTGGCCTGCACCTTGAATACCACGCCGGTGAACTTGGGCTCGGCCGGCTGCACGCTGCGTTCGAGCGCGTCGCGCGGGCCGGGGGCGGGCGCCAGTTCCACCAGGGCGTCCAGCACTTCGCGCACACCGAAGTTGTTGATGGCCGAGCCGAAGAAAACCGGCGTCTGGCGGCCTTCCAGGAAGGCCTTGTGGTCGAAGGCCGGCATGGCGCCGGTGATCAGCTCGATCTCCTCGCTCGCCTTGGCATGGGCGTCACCGAAGCGCGCCGCCAGTTCCGGATTGCCCAGCCCTTCGATAGTCTCGTCGTCGTCCCGATGGCGTTCCGCACCGGGCCGGAAGACCCGCATCCGGTCATGGCGCAAGTCAAAGACTCCACCGAAATGGCGACCCATGCCCACCGGCCAGGAAAACGGAATCGCATCCATGCCCAGGTGTCCTTCGATCTCGGAGAGCAGATCCAGCGGCTCGCGCACTTCGCGGTCGAGCTTGTTGATGAAGGTGATGATGGGCGTGTTGCGGGCGCGGCAGACTTGCAGCAGGCGGATGGTCTGGGGTTCGACGCCGTTGGCGGCGTCGATCACCATCAGCGCGGCGTCCACGGCCGTCAGCACCCGGTAGGTGTCTTCCGAGAAGTCCTGGTGGCCCGGGGTATCCAGCAAGTTGACGACGCAGTCGCGATATTCCATCTGCATCACCGAGGATGCCACCGAAATGCCACGCTGCTTTTCGATTTCCATCCAGTCGGAGGCCGCATGGCGGCTGGCCTTGCGCGCCTTGACGCTGCCGGCGATCTGGATGGCGCCCGCGAACAGCAGCAGCTTCTCGGTCAGGGTCGTCTTCCCGGCGTCGGGGTGGGAAATGATGGCAAAAGTGCGTCGGCGGGCGACTTCGTCGGTCAGGCTCATGGGAAGGTCGAATGGGGCTTCAGGGCATGCGGCTTCAGTGCTTGTGACTGAAGGAGGCCAGGACGGTGCCGGCCAGAATGAACATCGAGCCGAAGCCGCGGTTCAGCCAGCGGATGTGGCCCGGTTTGCGCAGCATCCGGAGGATGCGCGAAGCCAGCGAAGTATAGCAACTCATGGCCACCAGATCGGTGAAGCACAGCGTGGCGCCGATCAGTACGTACTGCAGCGACAGCGGCCGGCCCAGGTCCAGGAATTGCGGCACCACGGCCAGCAGGAACATGGTGCCCTTGGGATTGGTGATGTTCACCAGATAGCCGCGCAGCAACTGGTCGCGCACCGGATGCGCGCTTTTCGGCGGACGCGCCTCGACCGCCACCGGCGCCGCGTCGGTGCGAAACTGCCGCACCCCCAGGTACACCAGGTAGACGGCGCCGATCCACTTGACGACCGTGAAAGCCAGTTCGGACGTGGCCAGCAGGGCGCCCACGCCCAGGGCCACGATGACCAGCTGGCAGATGATGACGGCCTGCAGGCCGAAAATGGTCCATGCGCCGTGGCGGAAGCCGTATTTCAGCCCCGAGGCCATGGCGCAGATGGCGCCGGGGCCGGGCGAGAACGAAATCGCCCAGGCCGCCGCGAAGAAAGCCAGCCAGGTGGACAGGGCCATGCGGAGTCTCCGGTGCGCCGGCGGGGCCGGTCAGTCCTTGCGCAGCAGCGCGGAACGCCCCGGAGAGGCCGGGCGCGCATCCCGACGCGGGGCCTGGGGCGCGCTACCCTCTCGCGTCGGCCGGCCACCCGGGGCGCGGCCGCCGCCGCTGCGACTGGCGTCCGGGCCGGAGCGGCGGTCGTTGGAACCCGAGGCGGAGGGGGAGGCCGGCCGACGGCCGTCGCGTCCTGGTGCATCGCGCCGGCCGCCGTCGTTGCGCCGGCCACCATCGCCGCGACCGCCGACGAAATCGCCCTGCAGGCGCGCGATCGCACGCTTTTCCCGGGCGTCGGGGGCGGAATCGGCGGTCACCATGGCGGAAGGATTCCAGCCCTCCACGGAGATCGGTTCGATGGTCTGCTTGATCAGGCGCT
>Ga0172382_10012704_pt1 | contig 10939 bp, 10 predicted proteins | sample Leawel138RmetaG_FD_122245 | JGI IMG/M metagenome (GOLD analysis project Ga0172382, IMG submission 122245) | Leachate microbial communities from a municipal landfill in Southern Ontario, Canada - Leachate well 138R metaG | ecosystem: Engineered > Solid waste > Landfill > Unclassified | place...
CAGATGCACAACACGATTCTTTTCTTTTTATTTCATAACGGTGAACGCTTTGCATTTCGATATGTCTCTATGATTTTCTATTTTTACGCCTGAATCTAATTGCCTTACCACTTTTGGGAGCTGTGTTTTTTTATGCCGGAGGTGATGTAATTATCGCTAAGATTGTAAGCGTTTGGGAGGGTAGGAAGAGAGAATGATTTACTGTAGAGTGGATAAATTATAATTTAGTTTTAATCCAATGTATGAAGGAGTTTTTAGCAATCCCGATTAATAAATCATAAGTAAGAAGTGTCTTTTCTTCAATTTTTTCATTTTTATATTCGTAATATTTTTGAAAAAACCTATCCGAAGAAGGGTTTGGGTCAGGGTGAGGAGGTTGTTCTCCTCTATGTATATAAGATGAGCGGTGGTTATATGAATCAGATAAAATGTTATTAATTATTTTCTCTTCGAGTTCCTTAGGCTCTATATCGGATTCACTTTTTTTAATATAGTCGGTGGATTCTTCTGAAGAGTTTGTTTCTTTATTGTATTCATAATAATCTTGCATTGGATGTGAAACATAATCTTCCCAATTACTAATAGGAGCATATTCAAATATAAACTTAACGTACCTTTCTTTTAAATATTCATTTTTACCCCGTGACTCTTTATAGGCTCTAAATAATTTAGAAAAATCTTCATTTTCTTTAGCCTTTTCTTTCCATTCCTTTTCACAAGGCTCAGTTCTTTTTACTTTGTCACGACCTATCGCTTTTTGAGCAATTGCCTCAATTGAAGAAACTGCAAGTAGATACGCAAGCCCAAAATCTTCTCTTTTATTAATCAAGGACAAATGCAAAAGTCTTATACCTTGCATTACTATTTGGAAATTTTTATGATCTATTTTATATAAAACGTCTATGAATTCTTTTATTTCTGAGTGGAAAAATTCTAATCTTTTATTGGATAATAAAGTAGTATGTGCTCCAGGTCCAGCAGTCAAAATAGGATTAATTAAAGAAAGTTCACAATAATCTTCACGTGATAAATGGTTTTTTCTGTTTATATAACCATCTCGTGGAGACTTACAAGGTTTGAGTGTAATAAAAGAAATAATTGTAGAGAGTGCAATCCCAAATAAGTGTGCATGACGAATTCCCACCCATTTAGGATTCTCTACTTCACTCACAAATGCAGAAGATGCTCCAGGCAACCGCATTCGAGTTGAAGGATGAATGACACATATGCCGAGATCCCAAATTTGATTTAATTGGAAAGGAAGTAATAAGAATGATTTGGTTGCACCAAATGTAAGGGTGTTATGTTCACTTCTAAATGTGTCAATACATTCATTAAATAAAATATGGTCAGCAGATATTTGTCTTGCCATGATTTTTAACATTGCGATTAATTTGTATCGACAATACTACGAATTAATATTTATTCAACAAAATATTAAAAACTCAGATTCATTACAAAACAAAAAAGGAAGCAATTTCTCGCTTCCCTTTTATCAAATCAATTATTACAATGGAAAAATTATTTTCCGCTTAGGTTTTTCATTTCTTTTTCGATCATGTCATAAAACTGGTCGATTTTAGGCAATACCACCACTCTTGTTCTTCGGTTGGTAGCACGGTTTTCTGAGGTTGTGTTGTCAACCAGAGGCACATGCTCTCCTCTTCCTGCTGCGATGAGTTGTGAGGGTTTCACACCCAATTCCTGCAATACTCTTACGATTGAAGTCGAACGTTTCACACTCAAATCCCAGTTGTCAAGCAGCACTCCGTTGCTCGAGCGGTAAGGAACGTTGTCTGTGTGACCTTCTACCATACACTCAAAATCAGGTTTGGAGTTTACTACTTTGGCTACTTTTGCCAATACTTCTTTGGCTTTGTCGCTCACTTCATAACTGGCTGTTTTAAAGAGCATTTTGTCTGCAATAGAGATGAAAACCACTCCTTTTTCAACATTAATCTGAATGTCCGGGTCATTAAGCCCCACTTCTTTTTTCAGAGAACTTACCAAAGCCAGCGTAACCGAATCTTTTTTGGTCAAAGCATCCTGAAGGCGAGAAATTTTAAGGTCTTTCTCTCTCATGCTTTCCAATGATTTTTCGAGGTTTTCAGCTCCTTTGGCAGTAAGATGTGTGATGTTGTCCCGGTCTTTTCTCAAATCGGAATTGGCTTCTTTTAAAAGCGTAATCTGAGAGTTTAATCCGTCTTTTTCAGCCAGACAGGTATTCAATTTTACGGTAGCCGAATTCAACAAATCCTGAATTTCTTTGTTTTTGTTTTCGAGCTCTGCAATTTTCTTTTTGGAGTTACACGAAGTGAGTGTCAGCATCCCTAAAACAGAGCATAATAATACGATTTTTTTCATAATTTTTATTCTTTGATTTCTGCAAAGGTATAAATAAAACGGGTGCTGTGTCCTAAAAAGATATTAAAAATTTGCGAAAACAGATTTCTGAAAAGACGATATTTTTCCGTTGCAGATTCCGTAAAATCCGGAATGTTTTTTAAAATAAATTTGAAGAAAAAAGAAAGAAATTGGGCTAAATAGTCGAGTTCTTCGACTAAAAGTATTTCCGCTTTTTGACGAAATAATCAAAAACGATGCTTTTGGTATGAAAGTAATCGGGTTTTTGGTTGTTTTTTCGTTTAGACAAGGTTTTTTTCAGCTGAGCATACACGGCAAAATGTGATTGAACAACAGCCCAAACGTGTCGGGGTTTGCCCTGAAGCAGAAAAAAAACGCCTGCTATTCCGTCTGTGCACAATCGGATAAAAAAGGTGGAAAACAAACCTTTTTTCGGATGGTTTTTGAGCAGCGAAAAAAGCGAATTGCGAAAGTTCAGAAAAGTTTTTTTCGGAGAATTTTCTTTGAGCGTTGCCCCCCCGATATGATATACAACCGAATCGGGAACGTATTTGATTTTCAGATTTTCATTCTGAATCCTCCAGCACAAATCAATTTCTTCCTGATGGGCAAAATAATCGGAGTCAAAGCCTTCCAATGCTTCAAAAACCGATTTCCGGATAAACAAACAAGCTCCCGAAGCCCAAAAAATCTCTTCGATTTGGTCATACTGCCCAAGGTCTTTTTCCAACGTAGAAAAAATACGTCCTCTGCAAAACGGAAAGCCGTATTTGTCGATAAAACCGCCTGCAGCTCCTGCATATTCAAAATAATTTTTGTTTTTATAATCTAATATTTTAGGTTGCAGGGCAGCCGTTTCAGGTTCGTTTTCAAATAGTTGCAGAGGGGTTTTCAGCCAGTTTTCGGTAACTTCCACATCAGAGTTGAGCAAAACCCAATAGGGTTCGCTTACCTTTTTAAGAGCTTCGTTATAGCCTTTGGCAAAACCGAAATTGGCTTGGTTTCGGATGATTTTTACCTGCGGATAGGCTCTTTCGAGAAAAGCCACAGAATCATCGGTTGAAGCATTGTCTGCCACATAAACTTGAGCTTCCTCAGAATAAGCCATTACTGATGGTAAAAACTTCTCCAGCAAAGCTTTTCCGTTCCAATTCAGTATCACGACCGCAAATTTCATAGCAGAATTTTAGAAGATTTTATACAAAACGGGTTTGCTCGGAGTAGCATCATTTTCAAACGAAGCAATTTGCAGGTTCAGCAAATAGCGTCCGTCCCGGATTTCATCAGCAATATAAACCATTTCGGTTATGGTAGCTTCAAAACGGGCATCGGAATTCACGTTGTTGATGTCTTTTACGTTCCAGAAAGCCTTATGAGAAAGGAGTTTTCCTTCGTCATTTTCTCTGTCAACACTGGGCAGGTCGATAAGCAAATGCTGTATGTTTTTTTCGACCAAAAACCGGGTTGCTTCTTCAGCCAAATAAGGCGGATTGGTATGTGAATAATTCTTAGAGGTTTTTTCGACAGGATTCGGAAGGGTTCTGATAATGACAGCTTCACATCCGTCAGAAAGATTTTTTAGGGTTTCCTCTAAAAGTGTTTTGGTAATCACGAAATCTTCGCCTTGTTTTTCGGATGTAACCGAAATAAGCTCAGCCAGAAAGAAAAAGGTTGTAAGGTTTTGATTGATGCTGTAAAAGTCTTTGGTGATATGCCCCAGACATTCCGTATGGGTTCCGTGAGCATGCGGATTGAAAAGAATGTTATTAAAATTGGTCGAGCTGCCTTGTTTTACCGCTCCAACCCAATTGTCAAACCGAACCGGCTCGATTTCGGGTTTGCCCAAATACCAGGCAATGGGGTTTTTATCTGAGGCAGAAAGCGGAATCGAAATATCTATAGGTTGTGATAAATCAACCGAAAAAGTGTGTCCGTTGTGGTGTATCTGGGATTTCATCATGTGTTAGGCATAGGATAGTCGTACAAAAATACATTTTTTCTTACAACCGTTTAGTTATCGCTTTAAACTTTTCCAAAGTTGAATAAATTAAAAGTGTTGAAGTTGGTAAAGAAATTAAAACCAAAAACCTCACAAATTCAGAACTTGTGAGGTTTTTTTTGCTTTTAGCTAAAGCCAATATATTACAGCTCCAACGCTTTTTTCGGATTGTTATCCATTAAAAGTTCAACCGGATTTTCAAGTCCCTCTTTTACGGCTACCAAGAACCCAACGGATTCACGTCCGTCAATGATTCTGTGGTCATACGAAAGTGCAATATACATCATCGGGTGGATTTCCACTTGTCCGTTTACAGCAATCGGTCTTTCGATGATGTTGTGCATTCCCAAGATTCCAGATTGAGGAGGGTTGATAATCGGAGTTGATAGCATACTTCCGAAAACACCTCCGTTTGAAATGGTAAATGTTCCTCCTGTCATTTCGTCAACCGTGATTTGTCCGTCTCTTGCTCTGATAGCCAAACGCTTGATTTCAGCTTCGATTCCCCTGAAAGTCAGGTTTTCTGCATTTCGGATAACCGGAACCATAAGTCCTTTCGGACCAGAAACTGCAACCGAAATATCACAGAAGTCATACGAAATCTTATAATCTCCGTCAATCATCGAATTCACATCAGGATAAAGCTGCAACGCTCTTACAACCGCTTTGGTAAAGAACGACATAAATCCTAACGAAACTCCGTGTTTGTCTTTGAAAGCCTCTTTATATTCTGCTCGGAGTTTGTTTATCGGAGTCATTGTAGCCTCGTTAAAGGTAGTAAGCATCGCTGTTTCGTTTTTAGCCGAAACCAATCTTTCTGCTACTTTTCTGCGAAGCATCGAAAGTTTTGTTCTTTCCGAACCTCTGTTTCCTCCCGTTGGAGTTCCCATAGAGGCTTGTGCCTGAACAGCATCTTCTTTGGTTATTCTTCCGTCTTTTCCTGTTCCTTTAACATCAGAAGGACTAATATTTTTCTCGTCTAAAATTTTCTTTGCAGCAGGAGAAGCTGTTCCAGTTGCATAGGTTGCAGGAGCAGATTCGGCTTTTGGAGTTTCTGCTTTTTTCTCCTCTACTTTCGGAGCCTCTTCTTTTTTAGCAGGAGCCTCTCCGCTTGGTTTTGCAGCAGCTGTATCAATCAAACAAACAACTTGTCCTACTGCAACTGCATCACCTTCTTCCGCTTTAAGCGTAATAATTCCGCTTGCTTCAGCAGGGAGTTCTAATGTTGCCTTGTCAGAATCAACCTCTGCAATAGCCTGATCTTTTTCAACGTAATCTCCGTCTTTTACTAACCAAGTAGCAATCTCTACTTCGGTAATGGATTCTCCCGGTGAAGGGACTTTCATTTCTAAAATCATCGTATTCTTTTTGTTTAAAGTTTAAGGTTTAAGGTTTAAAGTTTCCCAACTTTTGAACTTTAAACCTAAACAGATTTTTATTTATGTTGTTTTAAAATTTCTTCTATTCTGAAATTCAATTCGGGAATATCATTGGTTATTGTATTCCAAACAATTTCGTAATCGACTCCTTCATAATGATGAATAATCCTGTCTCTCATTTTTGCCATTTCACTCCACGAAATAGTATTGTATTTTAATCTGAAATCAATACCTACTCTTTTTGTAGCTTCTCCGATGATTTCCAGACTCCGCATTATGGCTCTTTTCAGTAATTCATCTTCATAAAACTCTTCTTCGGTTTTATCTTCAATGAATTTAAGAATATAACCCGCTTCTTGATTTATATGTTTTAAATATACAATATCAGATTTTGGCATATTCTACTTCTTTAAGAATATAAGGTCCTATAAATTCACTTAATCCTTTTTTGGAAACCACATCTACTTTCAGCTTTAGCTTTCCAAATACCGACTCAATATAATCACAAAAAGCCAAAAAAGATTTTAATGTTTTTTTGTCTTTGTCAAAGTCAACCAAGATATCAACATCGCTCGTTGCTGTCTGCTCACCTCTTACATACGACCCAAACACACCAATTTCCGTAACACCAAAATCCTTTATTTGGTCTTTGTGCTGTTCTATCTCTCGCAATATGTCATTTTTGTCAATCATATAACAAAGATATTGTTTTTTGTTTCAAGTTTAAGGTTTCGCAACTTTGAACTTTAAACCTTAAACTTTAAACCAATTTTATCTAAACAAATCCTTATCAAAAACCATTGCAATGGCAGCCTGATGACGTTTTTTCGCTCTGGTGCTACTTCCTGCTGCTGGTGCTGCATACGGTTTTGGCGAAGCTACTCTGAATTTTACCAAATCAAAATTCATCAACATATACCCGTAAGCTCCCATATTTCTCGGTTCTTCCTGTGCCCAAACATAATCATCTACATTCGGATAACTTGCAATCACTTCTTTTAATTGCTCAACAGGCAACGGATAAATCTGCTCCAGACGAACAAAAGCTACATCTTCTCTGCCTGAATTTTCTCTTTCTGCCAATAAATCGTAATAGAATTTACCCGTACAGAATACCAAAGTTTTTACTTTGCTTTTATCTACATTATCGTCAATTACTTCTTGGAAAGACCCATTGATAAACTCCTCTTTTGAAGAAACTGCCAAAGGGTGTCTCAATAAACTTTTCGGAGTGAAAACAATAAGTGGTTTTCTGTATGTCAAGTGCATTTGTCTTCTCAATAAATGGAAGAAGTTAGCAGGTGTCGTACAGTCTGCTACAAACATATTGTTGTTGGCACAAAGCTGTAAATAGCGTTCCATTCTTCCTGATGAATGTTCTGCTCCTTGCCCTTCGTATCCGTGAGGGAGCAACATTACCAATCCGTTTTGGTTGTTCCATTTATCCTCTGCAGCCGAAATATACTGGTCAATCATAATTTGAGCTCCGTTCGAGAAATCTCCGAACTGTGCTTCCCAAATAGTCAACGTTTTCGGACTTGCAAGTGCATATCCATAATCAAAACCAACTACTCCATATTCTGAAAGGAAAGAGTTGAAAATATTAAACTGACCTTTTGCCTCTTTTAAGTTTTTCAGTAAAATTACTTCTTCTTCCGAATCTTCCACTTTCACAACTGCGTGTCTATGTGAGAATGTTCCTCTTTCCACATCCTGACCCGAAATCCTGACCGAATAACCTTCTGTCAAAAGCGAACCATAAGCCAATAATTCTCCCATAGCCCAATCGAGTTTGTCGGTTTCAAAATACATCGAATTTCTGTCCTTAATCAGACGGGAAATTTTGTTGATGAATTTCTTGTCTGTCGGGAGGTTAGTAATTTGTTCTGCAACGGAATCTAAAGTAGTTTTGTCAAAAGCAGTAGTTACTTTCTCAAAAATATTTCCTTCTTTCAGTTGCTTAAAACCTTCCCATTCGTTTTGCATAAACGGAGAAATTACGGTCAATTCTTTTTTACGGGATTCCGTTAAATTCTCCTCTAATATATCTTTGTAATCTTTTTCGATTTTAGTTACATAATCCTGAGTAACGATATTTTCTGCCATAAGTTTTTCAGCATAAATATCTCTCGGATTTTTGTGTTTTGCGATGGCTTTATACAAAATAGGTTGCGTAAAACGAGGTTCATCACCTTCGTTATGTCCGTATTTTCTGTATCCTAACAAGTCGATAAACACGTCTCTTTTGTATTTCATTCGGAAATCCAAAGCAAACTGCATAGCGTGAACCACTGCCTCTACATCGTCTGCATTTACGTGCAACACAGGCGAAAGCGTAACCTTGGCAATATCCGTACAATAAGTCGAAGAACGGGCATCCAGATAATTGGTCGTAAACCCGACCTGATTGTTGATTACGATATGAATCGTTCCTTGCGTTTTGTATCCGTCAAGCTGTGCCATTTGCACAATTTCGTAAACAATTCCCTGACCTGCAATAGCTGCATCTCCGTGAAGGGCTATCGGGAGCACTTTTGAAGGCTCATCAGCATAATACATATCTTGTTTTGCTCGGGTAATTCCCTCAATCACCGAACCTACGGTTTCGAGATGTGAAGGATTCGGAGCTAAATTCAGATTGATTTTCTTTCCGCTTTTGGTTACTCTATCTGAAGTGAGTCCCAAGTGGTATTTTACGTCTCCGTCAAAAAACTGAATGTCATCATAGTCTTTTCCGTCAAACTCCGAGAAAATATCTTTGGTGCTTTTTCCGAAAATATTAGCCAAAACATTCAGACGACCTCTGTGAGCCATTCCCATAACGAATTGTTCCACTCCTTTTTCGGCTGCTTTTTCGATTAGCGTATCCAAAGCCGGAATCAGAGATTCGCCTCCTTCCAAAGAAAAGCGTTTTTGACCGACATATTTCGTATGTATAAAGCTCTCAAACGAAACGGCTTCATTCAACTTGGATAAAATCTGTTTCTTTTGTTCCGCATTAAAAGTCGGAGTATTTGCATTGACAGAAAGCCATCCCTGAATCCATTTGCGAACCTCCGGGTCTCTGATATACATATATTCCAACCCGATGCTTTGGCAATATACTCTGTCAAGTTTGAAAATAATATTGGCTAAAGTAGTCGGTTCTAAGTCGATTTGTCTGGCAGCATCAAAAACGGTGTTCAGGTCTGCTTCAGACAATCCGAATTGTTGCATATTCAAATCGGGAGAATAATTTCTTCGTTCCCGAAGCGGATTTGTTTTGGTAAACAAATGTCCTCTTGTCCTGTAAGCATCAATCAGATTGAGAACTCCGAATTCTTTTTGGATTTTATCGGGAGCTTGTCCGTTTGAAAGTTGTGTATTTGCATAGTTGGCAAATTCGTTGGCAAAATCTTCTCCGTAAGGTGAAGTTCCGAAGTCAAAACCTTGGAAAAATGCCCTCCAACTGGGCTCTACGCTATCCGGGCTAACCAGATATTGTTCGTATAAATCTGAAAAAAAATCAGTGTGTGCTGCGTTTAAAAAGGAAAATCTATCCATATTTTCTTTGAAGAGAAATCAATAAACAATTTATCCGACAAAATTACATAAAATTCGTGTAATATATTGAGTTATCTTTTACGAATATTTATATTTGTGCCTACACTATATTTTCACAAAATGAAACATTTAAAAAAATACACTTTTCGGGCTTTGCTTTTTATCGGATTTATGGTTTTTTCGACCGCTGCTGCACAGACTTCCAAAAATGATTTCTGGGATAACGTACGTTTCGGAGGCGGTTTGGGACTGAGCATCGGGAATAATTTTACCGATATTATGATAGCTCCGAGTGCCATCTATCAGTTCAACGAATATTTTGCAGCAGGAGTGGGGCTTCAGGGAAGTTACATCAGCGTAAAAGACAATTATGAAGCTTATGCTTATGGCGGAAGCCTTTTGGCATTATTGAATCCTATCGAAGAAATTCAGCTATCGACTGAGTTGGAACAACTTCGTGTAAATCTTGATTTCGACAACGGATTTTCGCAATATACGGATAACTTCTGGAACACGGCTTTGTTTTTAGGAGCAGGTTATCACACCCGAAACGTAACTATCGGAGTGCGGTATAATGTGTTGCACAACAATACTAAAAATATTTATAGTGAGGCTTTTATGCCTTTTATAAGGGTTTATTTTTAAAAAAAATTACTCCCCAAATTTCTTCACTCCTGCTTTCACTTCAACCGGTAAATCATTTTGCTCAGGCGGAATCGGGCAAGAGTATTTATAGTTATAAACGCAATATGGGTTGTAGGCTTTGTTGAAGTCAATATACATCACATCGCCTTCCGGAATTTCTAAATCCAAATAACGACCGCCTCCGTAACTCTCCACTCCCGAGGTCAAATCAGTAAAAGGCAAGAAAAGCGAGTTTTTATAAAGTGGTTTTTTTGAAAGCTCGATATTTTGAAACACATCCAAACGACAGGCTTTTCCGTCAAGCTCAAAATGGATTTCTCCGTATTTTATATACATTGGTTTTCGGTCGGTCGTAGTGGGCATTTCAAAGGGTTTTTCATCGGGAGTTCTGATGAATTTTGCCTTTACGAAATACTTTTCGCTGATTTCATAAAAGTCCAACGCCTCAAACGTTTTTAAATCTTCTTCTTTGAGCGGACTTGTTTCCGGATTTCGAAATTGAGTATTCATTTTCTCTTGAAAGGCAACCACCGATTCTCTATTAAAAACTTCCTGACCGATGCCAAATTGCACAAAAAACAATACTATCAGCAGTATAACATATTTTTTCATCACCTGATTTTTTACGAAAGTGTAAAGATAAAAAAATTAAGTTTCTATTTGGAAAACTGTTTTCACTTATCGGACATTTATCGGACATTTATCGGGTTTATCGGACATTTATCGGAAAATATATTTTGCTGTTTTTTTATCGCCTTCTTTCAAAAGTATTTTCTTTTCGACCAACTCCGCTAAATCTCGCCTTGCTGTCCTGTCTGTAATATTGTATCGTTTTACGTATTCCGAACTTACAATTTCGCTTTTCTGCTTGAAGTGAAGCAAAGCATCTAACTGTCGTTCGTTTAATTTAAGTTCCACCAAATATTCCTTGTAATAGATGTCTTTTTGAAAAACTGCCCAAATGCCTGATGAGTGGTAATAAAAGTTAGGTTTGGGTAAACCCGCTTCA
>Ga0172382_10012705_pt1 | contig 10939 bp, 10 predicted proteins | sample Leawel138RmetaG_FD_122245 | JGI IMG/M metagenome (GOLD analysis project Ga0172382, IMG submission 122245) | Leachate microbial communities from a municipal landfill in Southern Ontario, Canada - Leachate well 138R metaG | ecosystem: Engineered > Solid waste > Landfill > Unclassified | place...
AAAACCAGTACGGACAGTACCTCCTGAATCTTATCAAATGAGTTACAAAAGAAATATCTTGATCACCGGTGGTGCCGGATTTATTGGCTCGCATGTGGTGCGGCTTTTTGTGAACAAATATCCTGATTACAGGATTATCAACCTTGATAAACTGACCTACGCGGGAAACCTCAACAACCTTCGTGATGTTGAGAATCAACCAAACTACACGTTTGTTAAGGAAGATATCTGTGACCTTGACAGGATGCTCGAGTTGTTCGATGCATATCGCATAGATGGGGTAATTCACCTTGCCGCTGAGAGCCATGTGGACAGGAGCATTACCGATCCTTTTACCTTTGCACAGACCAATGTGATGGGTACTCTATCCTTGTTGCAGGCCGCAAAAGAGAAATGGGCCGGTAATTTTGAAGGGAAGCTCTTTTATCATGTCTCAACCGATGAAGTGTATGGTGCTTTAGGGTTTGATGATACCCTTTTCACCGAAGAGACGCGGTATGATCCCCACAGCCCCTATTCTGCTTCAAAGGCGGCAAGTGATCATTTTGTGCGGTCCTATCATGATACGTATGGACTACCTATCGTGATCTCCAATTGCTCCAACAATTACGGTCCCTATCAGTTCCCGGAGAAGTTGATTCCGCTTTTTATCCATAACATCCGTAACAACAAGCCGCTGCCGGTATATGGTAAGGGAGAAAATGTGCGCGATTGGCTCTATGTAGAGGACCATGCCCGGGCAATCGATCTCATTTTTCATCAAGGGAAACTCGGAGACACCTATAACATTGGCGGTTTCAACGAATGGAAGAACATCGATTTAATCAAGGTGATCATAAAAACCGTTGACAAACAGTTGGGCAATCCGCAAGGAACATCCGACAATTTGATTACCTATGTGACAGATCGTGCAGGTCATGACCTCCGTTACGCAATCGACGCCACCAAGATCAAGAAGGAATTGGGCTGGGAACCATCGCTACAGTTTGATGAAGGGATTTCCAAAACAGTTGAGTGGTATCTTAATCACGAAGAGTGGCTTAGCAACGTAACCAGCGGAGATTATCTGCAGTATTACGAACAGATGTACGGTAAGAGGTAACCAGATGTCTCTTAAACAAAAAACCGTTAGCGGGTTACTTTGGAGTTTTGTGGATACAATGGCCGGGCAAGGGATTACCTTTGTGGTGGGCATCATCCTTGCAAGGTTACTTACGCCAAGAGAATTCGGTTTAATTGGCATGATTACCGTATTCATAGCTGTTTCTGAGTCATTTATCAACAGTGGGTTCAGCAGTGCTTTGATACGAAAAAAAGATTGTACCGATACCGATTTTTCCACGGTTTTTTTTTTCAACCTGGCAGCAGGTATCCTGTTTTTCCTGTTGCTCTTTTTCTCTGCCCCTGCCATCAGCGGATTCTTCAATGAGCCGGAGCTGACTGCAATACTACAGGTATTAGGTATTGTTTTGATCATCGATTCACTTACCCTGATTCAGCGGACCATTCTCACCAAAAGAATTGATTTCAAGCTGCAGGCACGAATTTCAGTAATTGCATCAATCGGTTCAGGTGTAGTTGCCATTACGATGGCATTTTATGGTTTTGGGGTATGGGCCTTAGTAGCTCAGAGATTTGTCAAACAAGGACTCAACTCCCTTTTTCTCTGGATGTGGAACCGTTGGCGACCGTTGCTGGTTTTCAGCAAGGAATCATTTAAAGAATTATTTGGTTTTGGAAGTAAACTGCTTGTAGGCGGATTGATTGATACGATTTACAGGAATGTATACTATCTGATTATTGGTAAATTTTTCTCTGCACAAGAATTGGGGTTTTATACAAAAGCTGATGATTTTCAAAGACTTCCTTCACAAAATATAAATGCAATAATTAGTAGAGTGTCTTATCCTATATTATCTATTATTCAGAGTGATATTCCCAGATTAAAAAATAATTATCGTAAACTGATACGTACAATTATGTTTATTACATTCATATTGATGATGGGTATGGCTGCAGTAGCAGAACCATTGATTCACACATTAATTGGTGCCAAATGGGAGCCTGCTATAATATATCTCCAAATGTTATGTTTTGTTGGAATGATGTATCCCCTTCATGCACTAAATTTAAATATGTTATTAGTTTTAGGACGTTCAGATTTATTACTTAAATTAGAAGTGATTAAAAAAATCATTGCCATACCAACCATTGTGATAGGTGTGTTTTTCGGAATTAAAATGATGATTGTCGGGATGATAGTAAATACGCTTATCGCATATTACCTGAACAGTTATTGGAGTGGCGTGAAAATAGGGTACTCATTTAAACATCAGGTAAAAGATATCTTACCCTCTTTTTTCCTTGCACTGTCGATGGGAGTCACAGTCTATTTTATTGGTCTGTTGTTGCCATTCTCTTATCCAATAAAACTAATCATTCAAATTGTATTCGGAGGTCTATTTGTATTTGTGATTAGCGAAGTTACAAAATTCAGGGATTATATTTTTGCAAAGCAGTTGGTATTAGAAAAGATTCATTCAATCAAAAAAAGATAAATATGGAAAAGCCCATATATGTAACACAACCCTCATTGCCCGATTTAGAGGAATTTATTCCCTATTTAAGAGAGATCTGGGATAATAAAATCCTGACAAATAACGGTCCAATGCACAAAGAGTTGGAGAAAGAGTTGGCATCATTTCTGGGTGTGCCATATATCTCACTCTTTGCGAACGGAACATTGGCATTGGTCACAGCTCTTCAGGCATTAAGAATCACAGGAGAGGTTATTACCACTCCATACAGCTTTGTTGCTACAACACATAGTTTGTGGTGGAACAATATCAAACCTGTATTTGTGGACATTGAACCCGAATTTGGGAACCTTGATCCGGAAAAGATTGAAGCAGCCATCACTCCTAAAACGACTGCAATTATGCCTGTGCATGTATATGGCAATCCATGTCATGTAGAGAAAATACAGAAAATAGCCGATATCTACGGATTAAGGTTGATATACGATGCAGCTCATGCATTCGGTGTGAAATACAAAGGAGGGAGTATTCTTAACTACGGCGATCTCTCAATTCTCAGTTTTCATGCCACAAAGGTGTTTAATACCTTTGAGGGTGGTGCGATAATCAGTCACGACAGTGCAACCAAACAGAGGATAGATTATCTGAAGAACTTTGGCTTTGCCGGGGAGACCAGCATTATGGCACCAGGTATCAACTCAAAAATGAATGAAGTTCAGGCCGCCATGGGATTACTTCAATTGAAATCTTTCGATGAGAGCATTGAAAAACGTAAATTGTCGCAAACAGATACAGAGAATTGTTGAAAGATGTGAATGGAATATCAATGCTACCTGAACTAGATGAAACCATCAGTAATTATGCATATTTTCCGATTTTTGTTGATGAACAAGCATATGGAATGAGCAGGGATGCATTGTATGAAAAACTGAAGCAGAACAATATATTTGGGCGGCGTTATTTTTATCCACTAATCAGCGAGTTCTCCATGTACAAAGGCCTCGATTCAGCCAAACCAGAAAACTTGCCGGTAGCTGAAAAATTGGCAAAACAGGTGATTTGTTTGCCTATTTATCCAGACTTGGAAACAGAACGTGTAATTCAAACAATTAATGTGAAAAAAAAATAATGCTATGAAACTTGCCATAATGCAACCCTATTTTTTCCCTTATCTGGGATATTTTAGTTTAATAAAACATACTGATAAATTTATTTTGTTGGATGACGTCCAGTTTATAAGACACGGTTGGATTGAAAGAAACCGTGTTTTAAAACAAAATGACGACTGGCTTTATATAAAAGTTCCATTAATTAAAAGTGGAAGAGATACACTAATTAAAGATTGCCACATTAACAACAATCAAAACTGGGATAGAAAATTAATTGCTCAATTAATTACCTATAAAAAATTTGCACCCTATTACAAAGAAGTGATTAATCTATTAATCAATTTATTTGATAGAAAATTTGAAAACATTACAGAGCTAAATAAAGAGTCTTTACTTTTGGTATGTAATTATCTAAATATAGAAGCTAACATTGAAATCTTTTCAGAAATGAAAATGCGCATTGAAGAACCTAAAGAAGCCGATGAATGGGCATTAAACATTTGCAAAGAAATTAATAATGTGGATGAATACTGGAATCCTATTGGAGGTATAGATTTTTTTGATAAAACAAAATATCAGGATGCAAAAATAAAGTTACTGTTTCACAAAATGAATCTTGAACCCTATAATCAAAAACGTAGTGAATTTTTTCCAGCCCTTTCCATCATTGATGTAATGATGTTTAATTCGGTAGAAGAAACTCATAAAATGTTAGATAATTACGAATTAGTATGAAACCTATTGGTGGATATTTCGAATTGGAATTACCTCATGATGAGGAATACCATAAAAATGCCATTCGTCTTAACACGGGTCGCAATGCATTTGAGTATATTTTAAAAGCAAAGGATTACAAAAAAGTTTATTTGCCTTATTACACCTGCGATGTAATGCTTGAGCCCATTCATAAAATGAAAATCGATTACGCATTTTATCATATTGACCAATCATTTAGACCGGTTTTTGATTTTTCAAATCTAAAGCAGAATGAAGTTTTTGTTTATAACAACTATTTTGGCATCTGTGACGTACAGACAAGAGAAGTTGCATCTCAATGCAAAAATCTAATTATAGACAATTCACAGGCTTTTTATTCATTTGCCTTGCCAGGTATAGATACCTTTTATTCACCCCGAAAGTTTTTTGGGATACCTGATGGCTCTTATCTTTATACCGACAAACTAATTAATAATCAACTTGAAAGAGACATATCTTATCAACGTTTTGAACACTTGCTGGGAAGAGCTGATAGGAATGCCGAAGAATTTTATAATATTTATAAGGAAAACGATGCTTCACTAAGCAACCAACCAATAAAACTAATGTCTAATATCACACAAAAGATGTTATCTTCTATCGATTATAATACAATCGCTTATAATCGGAAATATCACTTTAATTTGTTTCACTCTCAATTACAGAGTAAAAACAATTTATGTATAGACATTGATTTAAGTACTGTTCCAATGACTTACCCACTTCTGCTCAGCAACGGCAAACAAATTAAGGAAAAACTTATTAAAAATAAAGTATACGTAGCAACTTATTGGCCAAATATAATGAACCATCTGTCTCAAAATTGTATTGAATCTGAATTTGTTGACAACTTAATTTGTATTCCAATTAATCAAAGATTAACAGTTGATAATATAATATATATATTAGAATTAATAGATTCATAATGAAAGTAGTTGTTTTTATCGGGAACAGAATTAACACCATTAAAATATTATTGGGTGATTCTGAGAATTTTTTTTTAAAAAAAATCTTCGCTCTTAAAAATAGTCTTTTACATAATTATTGTAAAGAACAAAATTTAGAGCATGAGCTATTTGAAATTAATCCTTATGATAGGGAATATATTTTCAATTATTTCATTAATGAAAATTATGATATGATAATATCTAATGGTTGTCCATTCATTTTACCCATAGAAAAAATCAAAAAAAGCAATCCTTCAATTATTGCAATTAACACACACCCAACATATTTACCCCACTTAAAAGGTAAAACTCCTTTAAATGGTGTGTTTATGCTAAATTATAATTTTATTGGAGCAACAACTCATTACATAAACGAAGGAATAGATACTGGCAATATTATTTATCAAAAAAAAACATATCTAACAAAAGATCTTGATCAAGGATTAATTTACATGATTTCCTTTGACTTAGAAACAATAGTATTCAAAAAAGCAATAGAAATTCTAATTTCAAAAAAATTTAATTATCCTGGAAAACCGCAAAAAGGTAAGGGTAGTTATTTTAACAGAAGCAATAAAATTATGAATGTAAATTTCAACCTAGACAACACAAATACAGTTGTAAAAAAAATAAACTCAGTTGGATTAATAGAAATTGGTGTAGAAGTTAAAGTAAATAATGAAATTTATGTTATGCATAATGCTGAACCCATTATAAACTCTTTTATTTTAAATAAATATAAAACATTTACTCAAGGAGAACTTTTATATTCATATAGTGATAAGTTATTGATTAAAACTATCGATGGTATTGTGAAAACTGCATATATTAAGAAAATATCATGAAAACGGATCAACTAAAAGTTAGTGTTCTCATAATGACTTATAATCATGAGAAATATATCTCAGAAACAATACAAGGAGTTTTGTTACAAAAGACGAATTTTGACTACGACGTTGTAATTGGAGAAGATTGCAGCACAGACAATACACGAGAAATTATTTTAAAATATAAACAATTATATCCTAATGTGATCAAAATGCTTTTGCATAAAAAAAACATTGGAGCTATGGCTAATCAGTTAGCAGTATTATCTGAATGTACTGGTAAATATATTGCTATATGTGAAGGAGATGATTATTGGTCAGATTCTCAAAAACTACAGAAACAAGTTGATTTTTTGGACAATAATCCAGAGTGCTCATTAGTATGCCATAGTATTATGGATGATATTGGTAGCCGTCTGAACACAAGACAAATAGTAGATGTAAATCGCTATTTAACAAATGAGGAAATAATTATAGCTAGAGGAATGATAACACCAACTTTATCAATTGTTTTTAGGAGAAAACATCTTGAGAATTTACCAAAATGGGTGGTAACGTCACCCGTAGGAGATATACCTTTAGTTTTCTATTTAATGACTAAAGGTAAAGTTTTTTGTTTTAAAGACATAATGGGTGTGTACAGAAAATACCACGCTACATCGTGGTCAAATAAAAAAAGAAACATCTTACAGAGAACCGACTTTTCCATAAGGTATAATTTTTTTTTACAAACATTTAATAAATACACGCAATATAACTATGATAAAATGATTCATATTCATTCAAAATTATCACCTGCTAAATATTATTTTTTTAAGATAGTATCAAATATTATTTTGATGTTTGCCAAAAATGTTTAAATCTGTTTTAAAATTTAATAATAAGCTCAAGAATTATTAACCAACAAGCTAATATGAATAAAAACACCCCTAAAAATATTATATTTATCACAAAAGGCACATTACCTTTTCCCCCGGTAAAAGGAGGTGCAGTAGAAAATCTTTTAAGAATCCTCGTTGAGAAAAATGAAGCATACTGTGATTTTAAATTTACTGTTTTTTCAATTTTTGATCCCAGTTTAGAAAATATTAATTTTGAAAAGTACAAAAAATGCTCATTTAAATACATTAATCCATTTTCTTATAACTATAAAGTAAGAAGAATTTTAAGATATATATTAAATAGGAATAAGCATAAATATTTTGGTAACCAATTTACTACTGTAGTTATAAATAGAATCAACAAAGAGAATGTGGAATTTGATGCTGTTATAATTGAAAATGCGCCAGAATATGCGATCCCTTTGAAGAAAATCACCAATAAACCCATTATTCAACATCTTCATAATGATTATTTATATAAAGATGCACATCTTTATAGGAGTATAATTAAAAACTCAGATTTATTTCTATGTGTAAGTAATTATATATCACAAAGAGTGTCTACTGTAGTTGATGATATACGTAATATAAAAACGCTTTACAACGGTATAGATCTTCGTATATTTAACGGTAAAATACCATATGATCAGTTTTATGATTTAAGAGCCAAATATAATATCTCAATAAATGATTTAGTTATTGTATATTCAGGTAGATTACAGCCACATAAAGGTGTGAAAGAACTTTTTCTTGCTTTTAAAAGAATAGCACCTCTTTACAATGTTAAGTTGTTGATAATTGGTGCATCTGGATATTCTACGACAGACAAATCAGGCTTTATTAAAGATTTGGAAGATATTTCATTATCATTTAGAAGTCAAGTAATTTTTACTGGTTTTATAGATTATAGTAATATCGCGAATTATTATAAAATATGTGATGTATCAGTAATTCCATCTTTTGTTGAAGAAGCATTTGGATTGACATGTTTAGAATCCATGGCATCGGCTTTACCTGTTATTGTTACTAACGCAGGTGCGTTGCCTGAATTAGTAAATGAAGATTCAGCTTTTATTATTGATAAAAATAAGGATGTTGTTTCCCAGATTGAAGAGAAGTTAATCTTGCTTATAGAAAACAAAGAGTTAAGAGAATCAATGGGAAAAGCTGCAAGATTAAGATCACAATTATTTTCAGATGAGAAATTCTATCAGAATTTTAAGCAATTGATAAATGAAAACATATGAATATATTGTTTTTGTATACTAGTTATATTGACCCTACGAAAGGCGGAGTACAACGAGTCACAAGAGTGCTTGCTGATTTTTTTGAATCTGAAGGAAACAATGTTTTTTTCTTAAGTCTGAAAAAGCCCAATGATGTAGAAAATATTGATCAACGACAATATTTCGTGCCTGAAAGTAAGAGGTTTAATACGAATGCCAACATTAATTTTTTTGGGACATTTATAGCTAATCACAATATTGATATAGTAATTAATCAAGGAGGGCTTGGTAAAGATTGCTCAGCATTGGCAAACTATTCTAATAAGTTTGGAGCATTAGAAATCTCTGTATTGCATAATTCACCTCTTGCTTCAAAAATACATTTTAGTTCTTCAAGAAAAGACATATTTAAGAAATTTCATATAGACTTTCTTTTACCAGTTACAGATGTGAAGTTTATTAAGCAATTAATTTTGAACTTATTTAGGTTGAAATATCAATCACATTTCAGGAATTTGTATAAATACAGCAACAGAGTTGTTTTATTATCTGATAATTTCAGAGACGAATTTTCTTTTTTAGTTGGAAGTGAGCTTGATAATAAAAAAATCACAGCTATTTCAAATCCATGTTCTTTTGAAATCAAAAATGATACTATTGTTCTTAATAAACAAAATACCGTTTTATATGTTGGTCGAATTGATTTTTCTCAAAAAAGAATTGATTTGCTGATCAATATTTGGAATCAATTATACAAAGATTATACAGATTGGAATTTGGAAATTGTTGGAGAGGGTCCAGACTTAGAAAAAGCTAAAGGTATAGTTAAAACTTTAGGATGTGAGAGAATTAGCTTTGAAGGAAGACAAGATCCGGAAAAGTATTATAGAAAAGCATCCATTTTCTGTATGACTTCATCGTTCGAAGGTTTTCCTCTAGTCTTGGTTGAAGCTCAAACATATGGAGTTGTGCCAGTTGCATTCAATAGTTTTTCTTCAGTAACGGATGTAATTCATAATGGAGAAACCGGCTTTTTGGTGGAGCCTTTTAATGAAGAATCTTATGTTGGAGTTCTTTCAGATTTAATGAGTAATAATAATTTGCTTCGTTCAATTTCCATAAATTGCGAAAAATCAGCAAAGAGGTTTGAATTGGGTGATATCGGAAATCAGTGGTTAAAACTTTTTGAAACCGCCTTAAGAGAAAAAAATGGCAAATATTAAATTATCCAAATTCAACGTTTTTGTATCCAACTTAAATTTAATAATATCATTAGTTGGGTACTCTTTTTTAACAACTATACTATATCCACTGGTAGGAGACATTTCTGAAAGTACAATCTTGACTGTGCCATATAGATCTTTTACATTACTTGTATCAATAATAGTTATTGTTGTTAATACTAGAAGAAAGGTCGTAATTCCTATCGCTGTTAAGGTTTTTTTCTTTTTTTGGGCACTTGTTTTACTAAGAATGCTCTTTGACTTGGAATTATCAGATTATTTGATTCCATCACAATACAAACAACGACTATGGCTATATTCTATTGGACTTACTTTAATCCCAATGATTTCTATAGTGAGAAGTTTTAAGAATATTGATTTTTCATTAGCCTTGAAGTGGATCTATATATTATCTGTAATATCACTTGTTATTTCTTTCTTTTTGCAAGTTGATGAGTCTTCAAAATTTGAAAGAATTAGTGGAAATGCGGCTTTAGACTCAATAAGCTTTTCTAACGCTTCAATAGTAACTGTAATATTGTCATTATATTATTTAGTTAATAGTAGTAATGTAAAATTTAAAAATAAATTCATATATATCATTGTTTTTATTTTAGCGTTTTATGTTGCTTTTAGAGCTGGTAGTAGAGGCCCTATTGTTGGGCTAATATTAGTTTTATTATTTTGGTATAGTTTCAGAAAAAAGAACATGCTACGTGCTATCTTAAAATTCATGGTTATATTATTTATCTTGTATTTCTCTTCAGAAATACTTCTATCAATAATATCTAAAATATCACCAGTTTTAGGCGAAAGATTTAATATTGCAATCAGTGGACAAGATCTTTCAATGATGAACAGATTTGAATCATATGATTGGTTTTTGAATGAGATCTACAAGAATCCATTTTTTGGAAGTCATTTTGCCAGATTGGAAAACGGGATGTTCCCTGGTTACGCACATAACATTTTTCTAGATATTCTTTTGGGGTTTGGTATTGTGGGACTAGTTATTTTCATTTACCTGTTAATTAAAACATTAAATATTTCAAGAAAACTTATATTATTTAAAAATAATTATTGGATTGGTTTAATTACATTACAATATATTGTTCTTTCAATATCATCTGGAGCGTATTACACCAATCCAATTTTAAATATATTGATTGTCACAACATTAATGTTCGCCAATAATATATATACAAAGCAAATATATCATCAGAAGAATTCAAAACTATATGCATAAAGTTCTTTCTCTCACAAATCTCATTCCTGAATACAGAGTGCCAGTTTATAATAAATTGACTGAATATTTTGATGTAACTGTTGCTCATCATGGAAAACCGGTGAATTCAATTAAGGCTAAATTCAAACAGATTCAACTTAACCCCAAAAAAATTGGTCCATTTATTGGTTTCAAAGAAAATATTTCT
>Ga0172382_10012706_pt1 | contig 10939 bp, 9 predicted proteins | sample Leawel138RmetaG_FD_122245 | JGI IMG/M metagenome (GOLD analysis project Ga0172382, IMG submission 122245) | Leachate microbial communities from a municipal landfill in Southern Ontario, Canada - Leachate well 138R metaG | ecosystem: Engineered > Solid waste > Landfill > Unclassified | place...
GTCTGCAGATGCGAAGTTGTAACAGCTGGAGAGATACGGGCAGCGCTTCGCTCTCCGATTCCTCCCACAACCCTGGATGGGCTCAAACGGCGGGTTCGAACTGGCATGGGACGATGCCAGGGCGGTTTCTGCACGCCTGCAGTTCTGGATATCATGTGCGAGGAATTGGGCGTCACGCCGGATCAGGTTACGAAGAAAGGCGGAGGCTCATCTCTGGTGTCAGACCCTACGCGCCCGGTGCCAAATGGCAGAACAGGAGCAGGCCCCATTGGCGCGGGACAGCCCACCCAGATAGAGCCCGTGGAAGCGCCCGCAAGGCGCGCGGATGCGAAGTGGGTTCCAAAGACCCTGGGAGCGTATGACGTCCTGGTGGTCGGGGGAGGCCCCGCCGGGCTTGCGGCAGCCATCGCAGCGCACGATACCGGTTCCAAGGTCGGGCTGATAGAACGCGAGGGACGCCTGGGCGGAATCCTGAAACAATGCGTCCACGACGGCTTCGGCACAATAGAGTTCAAAACTCACCTTACCGGCCCGGAATATGCCGAACGCTTCATGGTCCAGGCAGCTGGCCGGGGCATCGCATCGCACTTGAACACATTCGTTTTGGGCGCGACACGCGCCGCCTCCGCCGCGGCTTCCGATTCCGGCACCCCTGCGGGTAATGCCAGGGATTCGGCGCACTCAAAAGATGGCGCTAATTTCGTGCTTACCGTGGAGAATCAAAATGGCATATTCAACATCAAGTCAAAGTCCCTCGTTCTGGCGACAGGGTGCAGAGAGAGGACAGCGCGTCAAGTATTCATCCACGGAACAAGGCCTGCAGGCATATACAGCGCGGGCACGGCCCAGTACTTAGTAAACGTGCAGGGCTACTTGCCCGGCCGCAAGTGCGTGATACTGGGAAGCGGAGATGTAGGCCTCATAATGGCTCGCAGGCTAACCCTGGAGGGCTCCAGGGTTGTCGCTGTATACGAGGCCAAGCCTGAGCCTACGGGCCTCGCCCGCAACATATCACAGTGCCTCGATGACTATGGCATCCCCCTCCATCTCTCGCATACAGTAACAAGGGTCTTCGGAGATGAGCGGGTGGAAGCTGTAGAGATCGCGCAGTGCGACAAAGCAATGAAGCCGATCGCCGGCACAGAGCGGATAGTCGACTGCGACTGCGTGATAGTCGCAGTCGGGCTGATCCCAGAGAACGAGCTTGCTGAGGCACTCGGAGCAGAAATCAGCGTGGCGACTCGCGGTCCTCAGGTTGATCAAACCTTCCAGACAAGTGTACCGGGGCTTTTTGCCTGTGGCAACTGCGTCCACGTTCACGACCTCGTCGATTACGTCACTGAAAGCGGGAGAGTTGCCGGGCGAAGCGCGGCAGAGTACGCCGCAGGACGGCGCAGCGCCGGTCTGAGAACGCCCATCATCACCTCCAACAGCCTTCTTTACGCAGTTCCGCAATTGTTCGACGTTGGAGCCGCAAACGAACCTTTCACGGTCTATTTCAGATCTCGGAACACGCACCAGGATGTTGTGGCCCGGCTAGTCCAGAACGGAGAAGTCCTTGCTGAATCAAGATGCGCCGTGGTGCGCCCTCAGCAGATGCAAGCAATGGCGGTGGGGACACTGAGTTCAGTACCGAACCAGAATTGCTCGATCAACCTGGATCTGTCAGCGCGCCAACCAGGCAGCCGAAAGGAGTGATAGCCATGGCGACTACCAGGGCTCTAATAGACGGCACAGCTCAAACGCGGGCCTTTACGTGCATAATCTGCCCGAGAGGCTGCGACCTTACGGCTGCACGAATCGAAGGCAGTTGGGCAATATCGGGAAACAGGTGCCCGATGGGCAGGGATTTCGCGCTTGCGGAGATAAACAATCCTAAGCGAATCATATGCTCGACTGTGAGAACGAGCAGCCGAACCATTCCCCTCCTGCCCGTGAAGACTGATGCAGAGGTTCCACTGGAGGATGTTCCCCGCGTGATGCAGGAGATATTCAAGATACTCGTTGACGCGGACGTGGGGATGGGTGACGTGATCGTCCACAACGTGGCCGGCACTGGCGCGAACTTGGTAGCGTCAGCAAGCGCCACCATGCCAATGGGGGTAGTCTTAAATGAAAGAAGGACTGATCGCTGCCATTGATTGCGGGACTCAAAGTGCTCGAGTGCTTCTGTTTGACTGCAAGGGCAATCTCGTGGCCAAGATGAAGAGCGAGTTCGAACCTTACGTTTCCGCACATCCAGGCTGGGCAGAGCAGAATCCGGAAGTCTACTTTGACGCTATCTGCCAGGCCTGCAATGAACTGGCCCTATCCGCTCCTGAAGAGTGGAGCCGCATCATTGGCGTGGTTCTGACCACTCAACGAGATACTTGCGTTCCCGTCGACAAGGACGGCAATGCCCTTCGCCCGGCCATAGTCTGGCTGGATCAGCGAATGGCCGAGTGTGACAAACCTTACCCTCTAGTGTACAGGCTTGGGTTCGGCGCCGTGGGAATGCTTGAATCGGCGGAGCTGACCCGCAAGAAATGCAAATCCCAATGGATCTCTGAAAACGAGCCTGACGTATGGGAGAAGATGGACAAGTACTTGCTCCTTTCGGGCTGGCTCAATCACAGGCTTACCGGCAATATGGCCGACTCGACTGCAAACCAGATAGGACATATTCCGTTCAACTACAAGCACAAACGATGGCCTGTCTCGAAGCTCGACTACAGATGGTACATGACCGGGTTGAGCCGTCGGCACCTTCCGAAGCTCGTAAGGCCGGCCGATGTCATCGGGACGATCACTCCCGAAGCAAGCGAGGCCACAGGCTTTCCAGTCGGCACTCGAGTCTATGCCGGGGGATCTGACAAAGGATGTGAAACGCTTGGGACCGGATGCCTGGATCCTTCCTCAGCATGCATCAGCCTTGGCACCATGGCAACATTACAGGTAACCACAGAGAAGTACATGGAGCCAATAAAGTTCATGCCGGCCTATCCGGCAGTAGTGCCGGGCCGCTTCAATCCTGAAATCCAAATATACCGGGGCTACTGGATGATCAACTGGTTCAAGCAGGAATTCGGCCATAGAGAGGAGCTAATCGCCAGGGAACGCGGCGTCGCCCCTGAAGTGGTCTTAAACGAGCTGCTGGACGAGACCCCTCCGGGCTCCATGGGCCTGATGCTCCAGCCATACTGGGGTGCCGGGCTGAAGATCCCTGAAGCTCGCGGCGCAGTAATAGGGTTTGGCGATATCCATACCCGCGCCCACATCTACCGTTCGATAGTGGAAGGCATTGCATATGCCCTGCGAGACGCGGCTGACAGAGTCGAGAGAGTCTCCGGCACTAAGATAGAGCGGATAATGATTTCAGGAGGCGGCTCACAAGCTGACTCCATATGCCAGATAACAGCTGACGTTTTCAACAGGCCCGTGCTTCGAGGAGAAACATATGAAGGGTCAGGCCTGGGCGCTGCAATAATCGGGTTCTGCGGGGCTGGCTGCTACAGCACCTTCGATGAGGCAGTGGCCAACATGGTGGAATATGAAGCCCGCTTCAATCCGGATCCTGCTAACGTGGAGATATATGACAAGCTGTACAGGCGAATATACAAGAAGATGTATGCGCGCCTGAAACCTCTTTACGAAGATATGCGCACAATCACCGGATACCCTGAATAACACGAAGAGGTGGCCAAATGTGAACAACACTGCACCTTTCCAACCTGATTGGTACGAGGGTCCCGTCCCTCCCGGATCTTATAGGTCGATATTCAAGTGGGGCGGCCCTGATGAACATAAGCATCCAAACCTTCATCTTTACGAGCTGATGAAGGAGACCTTCGAGATGACCGATGACGACTTCCGCACTCCGGTCAACCTGGGATTGGAAGAAGTCAAATTCGATATCCCAATCGAGCTCGCCCATGAACACATTGAGGCCATGGCGAATATCGTGGGGTCCGGCAACATCGCTCGGGACGACTACTCGCGTCTCAAGGCTTCATACGGCAAGGTGATCTATGACAACATACGCCTGCGAGAAGGGATCATCGAGAACCTCCCCGACATTGTGGTTTATCCCAAACACAGACAGGACGTTGCCAAAATAGTGGCTTACTGCAATGAGCACAAGATAGCAGTCTACCCCAGGGGCGGCGGAAGCGGAGTCATGCGAGCGACGGAGTGCGTATGTGGCGGTATCTCCCTTGACCTGACGAAACATATGAACCGCATAGTAAATCTGAACGAAACAAACCATACAGTCACAGTGGAGCCAGGCATGTACATGCCCGAGCTCGAAGAGAAGCTGAACCGGGCGCCGGAATTCCTCGGAGCAGCCAGGCCGTATACCTGCGGACACCTGCCCCAGTCTTTCATCGGCGCCACCATTGGGGGCTCGGTGGTCACACGAGGAGCAGGGCAAAACTCAACATACTACGGGAAGATGGAGGACCTCGTCCTCTGCCAGGAGTACATCACGCCTGCAGGCGACATCGTGACGAAAGAGTATCCCAGAGCTGCCGTCGGGCCTTCAATCGACCAGATAATGATCGGCAGCGAAGGCGCCTACGGGGTGCTCGTCTCTGTTACCCTGAAGGTATTCAGGTACATGCCGGAGACTACGAGGCGTTTCAGCTACATCTTCCCAGGTTGGAGCGAGGGTCTCGCGGCTGCGCGCGATATCATGCAAAGCCAATTCGGGTATCCTTCTGTTTTGAGGATCTCCGACCCTGAAGAGACTGACGTGGCCCTGAAGCTGTACGGCGTTGAGGGCACCGTTCTCGACAGAATCATGACGTCCAGAGGGTACAGGCCCATGGAACGCTGCCTGATGCTAGGGCTTTCAGAGGGCGAGAGGAACTTCGCCAGGAACGTAAAAAGGCAAATAGGAAGAATAGCCAGAGATTACGGCGCGATGAGCACTACAGGATATGTTACGAAATCATGGGAGAAGGGAAGATTCCGTGATCCCTTCATGCGGGAAGACCTCCATGATTACGGAATTATTATCGACACCTTAGAATGCGCCATTGCATGGGACAAGATCGAAACTCTGTGGGCAGAAACGAGGAAAGTCTGCAAGGCCAGGCCGAACATGGTGGTCATGAGTCATTCGTCCCACTTCTATCCTCAAGGAACGAACCTCTACTTCATCTTCATCGGGCGCTTTAATGCCATCGACGAATACATCGATTATCAGGCCAGCGTCATCGAGAGCATTCGAGCCAACGGCGGCGCACTAAGCCATCACCATGGAATCGGAAAGATGCTCGCGCCATGGTATGAAGATGCAATCGGCGAAAACCAGATGGCCGTGCTCAGAGCATTGAAGCGACATTTCGATCCGCACAACATCATGAATCCTGGAGGAACCCTGGCTCTCGATCTCGAAGACTCGCTTCGCAGACCCATTGAGTAGGGCATCTTGTTGCCGGTGGATGCCACTGTAAAGGTATGGCGAGGGGTTGCAGATGATAGACAAACTGAGTCCGGTCCCTCTCTATATTCAGCTGAGGGATGGAATCAAAGAGAAGGTGCTTGAAGGTGTTTGGCAAGTGGGCGAACAGATTCCCACCGAAAACGAGCTGATGGACGAGTACGATGTCAGCCGCGCTACGGTGAGAAACGCCATTAGCAGCCTTGTTAATGAGGGGTTCCTTGTGAAGCAGCGGGGCCGTGGGACATTCGTCGCGCGTAAGCAGCCATCCGTAGCCTTCGAGCCGCTGATAAGCTTTGTGTACACTGTGGAATCGATGGGGGCTGCAAGCGACAACCAGGTTCTGGAGAAGACGACCATACTCCCTGACAAGAAGCTTCTTGCAACCTTAAGATGGAAGAAGCCCAATGACTGCCTTTACGTCAAGAGAGTGAGGAGGGCCGACGGGATTCCTGTGGCAGTTGAGGAGTCATTCTTCAGCGAGCCCGCCGCCGGGCTCCTGAAGTTCAAAGATCTATCAGGGTCCATCGCCCGCCTGCTCCTTGAGGACCTGAGGATCTCGATATCCCGGGTGGAGCAAGTAATAGTGGCACGCGACCCCAGTTCAGACGAGAAGAGCCTTCTCAACCTCGACGACGGGCTCCAGGTTCTTGAGATGCAGCGATGGATAACCCTGGAAGGTGAATCAGAGCCTTTTTACTACCTGAGGTTCATTATACGCGGAGACGTGTACTCGCTCACACCAATGCCGGGAGGAATCGGCCATATCAGCCACTACAAGCAATGCCGGAGTTAAAGAGCGTGTACACCTCCTCACTCACAACACTCCCCGGAGCGCTCTTGCCGCTGGAGAGCCACTGGTAGGCCACAGAATGGATCATGCCCTGAAGGGCATATGAGGCTCTTGTAGGATCTACCTTGGAGCTGAGTACTCCTGCCGCCATGCCCTCCTCTATTACTCCCAGGACCATGTTTGTCAATGCCGCGGTGCCCGTCACTACCCGATCTTCCAGCTCAGATGAGAGCAGGCCCAGTTGGCCTGAGAGCAACGACATGAACTCGCTTTCAATTGAGTAGAACTCAAAATGGGCCTCGATGATTGCAAGAAGCTTTCCGGGCACATCTCGGGCAGTAGCAATTCCCTGGAGTATCATGTCAGTCAGCTGCCCGGTTCGATCGTCAACAAGATCAATAAGGAGTTCATTCTTGCCCTTGAAGTACAGATATATGGTGCCTTTGGCCACACCGGCAGCCTCCGCCACTGCATCCATCGTAGAGGTGTGAAAACCGTTTTCGGCAAAGACATGTTGCGCGGCGTCAAGAATCAGTCGCCGTTTGTCAGTCACAGATCCCGCTGAGTTGTTCTGCATCCTGCGCCCCCCTTAACCGTTACCTGCGCCCGGGCTGCATACGGAAGATGAGACAATATGGAGCTGGCTACGGCAAACTCAATCACTAATCCAGGTTTCCCTCTATTCATGTTTCCACATTCAGAATGTATCTCCTCGTCAGGAAGCAAAAAGAGAACGCGGTCCCCGTCAGGTGCGCCCTCTTTGCAGTGGCAGCCACGAGAGCCATCGCCGGCTGCCGCCTTCGGCTATCTGCTGTCGGCTCTTGCCAATCAGAAGCTAACCCTTGCTCCAACTCCAAGACCGCCTGCCATTTGACGTAAGGCTGCGGAATCGGACGACTCATCTCCAACTATTGACACAAGAGCGCACCACACTTCCATGTGTTCAGTGGCCCGAACCGTGAGGCGAGGCATAAGCATGGCGCTCCTGTCATTGAAGTCAACCAGTCCTGCAAACTCCAGAGTGCATCTGCCGTTTGGCAGGTAACGAAGAACCGACAGCGAGTAGAAGGCAGGATCGGAAGTCGCCGCCTCTCCCGGCCGGCAGTACGGGGATACGAGAGTGCCTGCGCTGTCATATATCAACTGCTCCGATACGAAAAGGCCATTGGGAAACGTGTAATCCGCGCCAAGCACAACCTGGACTGCCGTGTCATTAGATGACATGGCCAGGGCGCCCGGCTGCTCCAGTTCCGGGAGGTGCTCGGGGATCTTCAAGGCTCCCTCAAACCATACTGCCGAATTCCCGACTGTCCCCGCCGCTGCAATGCCAAACTGCCTCATCCTTCTGTAGGTTGCCCTCGGGCGGGGAGGCGCAGCCGGATCCATCACTTCCAGCCAGAGAGCAGGCAGGTCGTCCCATCCGCTGAAGTAACTTGCATGTACGTCGAATCCCGCAATCATGGTCTCGCCCCGAAAAGCTATTTCCAGTATGTCGGGATACGCGCTGGGCTTGCCCTCTGGCTCAAACATCTCCATACCCGGCGGCAGCTTCCCCGGAACGAAATCCAGCACCAGTACACCTGTCACGGCGGATCCGCCGGGCGCATAAAGCGTTCCGGCAATTGCCGGAACAGCAACAGTGCCCATTCCCATGCTCGCATCCTGTCCTGCTCCCAGTAGCATGCTGCTCGGATTCACCACGTTCGTCGGGTTGATCCAGTCTGCAGTCCCCCAACTGAGCACTTGTCTTCCTGCTCGCAGATCCAGGGGGCCCAGCGACGCGTCGAGGTAGGCCTCGCCCAGCGCCGCATCTGCCTTGAGCGAAGGGTCGGCTTCAAACTCCACGCCTCCGCTCAGGTCAATATGGTAGCCGAAGGAATCAGAAAACCAGCCGTCGAGGTTGATCTTGAAGCCAAGGCCGTTTGACGTTAGCCTCTGTTGCTCAGGCTGATAATGCAACTGCCAGTTGACTGCTCCCGAAATCTCCGGCAAAGCTGCGGCCGGATTCATCTCCGACGCCGACGCTGCCCGGGGCATGCACACGAAAGCCACAAGCACTATCAAAAGAGCCAGCACAGTGCTGCCAATGGCCGGCACGTTCCAGCACGCCCCCGGCCGGTGTTTGAACCGCCTCTCCTCGATCCAGGCCACGAGTCTCACCTCTTCCTAAGATATCGCAGGCTGAATACGTCATCCGGCACAGGCCGATCATCCGTCTCCAGTATGCGAACTGTAGTCAAACTTCCGCCGGACACGTCCTGAAGAGTAATGGTGTCAGGCTGCCATTCTCCCCCCTTGTTTTTCTGCAGGTCAGAGAAGGCCATTACCTTTTGAAGTTTCATCGATTTGCTGAAGAACTCTATCCTTATCGGAAGGAAACTTTCCTGCCAGATCCAGAGAGTCACGCTTCCATACAAACCGCTGCTGCTTTGAGGCGTCAACTTGAGCACATAACACTTGCGCCCTTCTACCGTCTCATCCCCCATCCGCTCAGGCTTATACGATTCCCACATCTTCGCGCTTGCAGAGATCTCCTCGAATGTGAAGTCCGTTCCCATGAACTTGCCCGATGCCGCACTGCCCGCGATTCGCCTTTCGCGTCCCACTGCCGGCAGGTAAAGCCACATCTGATCCTCTTCGCCGGGGGCTGATATACTCAGAAACTTCGTTCCTCGCACATCGGCCGGGGCCAGAAACTCCACAAGCTGGCGGATTGATCCTTTGCCATCATCCGCCCTCATGACCTGCAGACGGTTGACCTTCTGGCTCTTCCCCTTCTCTACACTCATCTCCAGCACTGCGCTGCCGCTGCCCGCCAGCAACCCTTTGCCCTCAACCGAATCCAGGATCTGTTTCGCCGTCAACTCGCTTCCCGACCGCGAAACGGGCGCTGCAACAACACTCGCCTGAAATAACGCGATCCACAGGAACACCATCATCAAGGCAAGCGCTGTTGCCATCGGGGTCCGCACTATGCCCGCGCAAGTTCGCGGGCTCACGCACACGGGCCGCGTTCGGGAATGTAGTCCGTATTTGACAGGGACGGCGGTCCCTCTAACCGAGGGGAAGCTGTGATATCTCAAATCGATGCCCTCCTTTGAAATTCAAGCTCGTTGATTCTGGAAGCGCCTCCGTGCAACGGCGAGAAGGCTTGCGGGCAAGATGGTCAGGGCTCCGCCTGCCGATACAAGCATGGTCAGGGCTATTAGCGCCCCAAAATGCCGGAGCGGCGGAAACTCGGATAGAAACATCACCGCAAAGCCCACAGCAACCGCCAGTGCATTCAAGGCGACTGCCCTTCCTGTGTTGGCAATAGTGGATCCCATAGCCTCCTCAGGGCTATGCCCTTCTGCTATGCCCTGCCTGAACCGCGAATATACGTGAACGCTGTAGTCAATCCCAATTCCAACCGCAACCGAGCTCACAAGCGCAGTAACAAGGTTCAAAGAGATTCCGACCCAACCCATCATCCCGAAGTTTGCCACGATTGTGAGAGCCACTGGAATCAGACAGAGGATGGAGTCCCATGAACGCCCCAGGCTGAGATAGACTATAAGCGCAACAGCTATCGCGGCAAAAAGCAGGCTCGTTCCCTGGCTCGATATGACCATTTCTGCCATGCTCTTTTCGAGGAATGGCATGCCCGTTATGGAGAAGCTCGAAACGGTCGAGAGGCCCGCCAGATTCGTCTCGACGATCTCCACCGCTGACTTGAGGGTCCCTTCCTTGCTCTTCGAACCGGCCATGGTATCTGCCATCACCTGTATTCTGGCGTGGTTGTTGTCAATGGTGATCATCTCATCCAGACCCGCATCTCCTGACATCGACACCAGAAGCACATACTGGGCAGCTTCGTCCCGCGTTGACGGCAATCTTTCCCAGGCCGGGTCGTTGTCATGCAACGCTCTGGATGCCTGCTTAAGCACGTTCACGATGGACAAGGCCTGACCGTATCCACCGGCAGACTCGAACTCGTCATGGATGCGTTCGATTGCCGAAAGTGTCTCAGGATCCAGAATATCTCCGTCAACCATAATCTGTATCGTGTCTACCCCGCCGAAGTTGGAACGCACCAGATCAAAGTCGCGTCTCTCAGTACTGCCTGATGGGAAGAATGTCACCGGGTTTGTGTCAACCGTGACACGGGCGATCCCTGCCACAGCAAGTACTGCAACCGCTACGGCGAGTATCCCTATCGCCCGCCCGCGCCGCGCCACAAACCCACCGATTCCTTCAAACAGTGATGCTCGCCAGGATGGTGACGACATTTTACCCGCCTCCAGGCGTTCTTTCTGAACGCCACGACGGTGATCGCCGAGTGCCCCGGGGCGGAATGAGACATCGCTTGCGCAGGCCGTCTCGCCAGGAGGGCAGCCGCCTCCTGGGCAATCGTCCGCCCGAGCGCCCACCCTGTAGCGTTCAGGGCGAAAGACGGACAAGACTGCAGGGACGAAAGCCAGGGCTATTATCAGACTGGCGCCCACGCCAAACCCTGAGAGAAGCCCGAACTCGCGAATCCTCACGATGCTGCTTGCCACATTGGAGCCGTAACCTGCAACCGTAGTCAAGCCTGCAAGCACAATGGGGATGCCAACTGACTTGACCGCCCAATTCGCAGCCGCACCCCCGTCGGCCCCGTTTGCGCGGTTTTCATAGTACCTGTGCATGATGTGTATCCCGTATGCGCTTCCCGTGGCAAGCAAGACTACTGGAAGGGCTGA
>Ga0172382_10012709_pt1 | contig 10937 bp, 11 predicted proteins | sample Leawel138RmetaG_FD_122245 | JGI IMG/M metagenome (GOLD analysis project Ga0172382, IMG submission 122245) | Leachate microbial communities from a municipal landfill in Southern Ontario, Canada - Leachate well 138R metaG | ecosystem: Engineered > Solid waste > Landfill > Unclassified | place...
CGCGCAAGACGTTCTGCCCCCGCGCGGGCGCCCGGTGCGAAGGGCGCGGCAATCCGCGCGGGGGCGTCGCGTCTTTTTCCGCGCGGGGCTCGCCGCCCCACGCGGCCCGTGCCAGACTGCCCGCAGGAGGCCTTCCGCCATGTCCCGATGTCCCTTTTTCCGGTTCCTCCCGGCCCTGGGCCCGCTGTTGTGCGCGGCGATGCTGCTCGGGGGCTGCTCGGTGCAGGTCAACGCCTTTCGCGACTACGACACCCCCCTGGCCGAGCATGTGCTTTCGGGCCGCGCGCGGGAGAAGATTCTCGTCCTGCCCGTGCGCGGGTTCATCGACCTGGAGCCGGACCAGGGCCTCGCGGCCCGGCGGCCGAGCGTCGTCCAGGACGTTGCGGCCATGCTGCGCAAGGCCGGGGACGACCCCGACGTGCGCGCGCTGCTGATCCAGGTCGACAGCCCGGGCGGGACCGTGGTCGCCAGCGACATCCTCTACGCCGAGATCAGGCGCCTGCGCGCGGCGCGCGCCCTGCCGGCGGTGACGCTGATGATGACCGTGGCGGCCAGCGGGGGCTATCAGGCCGCCCTGGCCGGGGACCGCATCGTGGCCCACGCCTCCACGGTCACTGGATCCATCGGCACGGTGTTCCTGCGGCCCGACGTGAGCGGGCTCATGGGCAAGATCGGGGTGGGCGCCGAGGTCACCCGCTCGGGCCGCCACAAAGACATCGGCTCGCCCCTGCGCGGCTCCACCCCCGAGGAGCGGGCCATCGTCCAGGCCATGATCGACGACATGAACGGGCGCTTTCTGGCCCTGGTCGCCCAGCGCCGGGGGCTTGACCGCGAGGCGCTGGACGATGTAGCCGATGCGCGGGTGTTCACTGCGGCCCAGGCCCAGGCCCTGGGGCTGGTGGACACGGTGGGCTCGGCCCACGACGCCCTGGCCCAGGCCAGGGCCCTGGCCGGGTTGGCCGAGGATGCGCGGGTGGTGGTCTACCGCCGCCGCGCCATGCGGGACGACACGCTGTACAACCCGCCCCTGGCGGCGGCGGACGCCGCGCCGGGGCTGGACCTGGGGCTTTCGCATCTGCTGGGGGTGCCGCGCGCGGGGTTCTACGCCCTGTGGGCGCCCGAGTACGGGGCGGCTCCCCGCTAACGCCACGGCGCGCCGTGGCCCAAGGAGGACGGCATGGACGACTGGAAGGTCGTGGGCACCTACCCCGACTACAACGACGAGGCCTATCACGAGTTCAAGCGCTGGAGCGACGTGTGCGAGGACATCGCCCTGTATCCCGAGGCCAACGTGCGCGTGGTCAAGGACGGGCAGGGCGGCGTGCGCGTGGAGATCAGCCACGCCCTGATCAGCTACTTCGAAGGCACTCCGGGCGAGTTCTAGGGGCGCGGCGCCCCGGCCCCCGGGCGGGCAGCCCGGTGCGGCGGCGACGAAAAAAAGCCGGAGGCGCGAGCCTCCGGCTTTTTCTGCATGGCCCGGCGGGGCCCGGCTAGTCGGCCAGGGCCAGGATGGGCTTGATGATCTCGGTCAGGGCGCGGGAGGTGGCGTTGTCCTGCCCGAGCTTGGCGATGGGGTAGCCCTCGTCGCCCGAGCGGGCGACCTCGGGGTCCAGCGGGATGCGGCCCAGGAAGCGCACGCCCGTTTCCCCGGCCAGGGCCTCGCCCCCGCCCGCGCTGAAGATGTTCTCCACATGCCCGCACTTGGTGCAGGCGTAGCCGCTCATGTTCTCCACCAGCCCGAAGACCGGGTTGCCCACCTGGGCGCAGAAGGTCACCGAGCGGCGCACGTCGTCCACGGCAACGCCCTGGGGCGTGGTGACGATGATGGCCTGGGCCTCGGGGCCGATCTCCTGGAGGGCGGAGAGGGGCTCGTCGCCGGTGCCGGGAGGGCAGTCGACGATCAGGTAGTCCAGGTCGCCCCAGGCCACGTCGGAGATGAACTGGCGGATGAGGCCGGTCTTCACCGGGCCGCGCCAGATGACGGCGTCCTTGGGGCTGGGCAGCAGGAAGCCCAGGGACATGACCAGCAGGTTGTTGTTGTAGGGCACGGGCTCGATGTAGTCGCGCTCGATGTGCGGCTGGGTGCCCGCCAGGGAGAGCAGGCGCGGCAGGCTGGGGCCGTGCACGTCAACGTCGAGCAGGCCGACCTTTTTGCCCGCCTGGGCCAGGGCCACGGCGATGTTGGCCGCCACGGTGGACTTGCCCACGCCGCCCTTGCCGGACATGACCACCAGCTTGTGCCGGATGCGGCCCAGGGTTTTCTTGATTTTTTCGTCCTGCGGGTTGGTGCCGCAGGTTTCAGGGGTGCAGCCGCTGCCGGCGGAGGAGCAGCCTGCGCATGCATCGCTCATGGGATTCTCCTTTGCGGGGATCGGTGTCGTTGGCGCGCGGCCTTTTGTGGTTCTGGACCGCTGCGGCCGTTGCGCGTTGCGGCGCCGCGCAGGGCCGGTATGGGCCATGCGCGGCGCCGGTAAAGCCAGTTAATCCTTTTTGGGGCAATGTCAAATTGCGGAGTCCGGGTGGCCGGGGGCGGCCATGAGGCACGCCGCCCCCGGCTTCGGACGGGGCCGAGGGAGTCGCGGCCCCGGGCCCGCGGCCAGGAGGTGGACCGGCGGGCCGGAAACTCCGGGCCTAGCGGCCCCGGCGGCCGCCCCGGCCCAGGCCGGGCCCCATGCCCTGGCCCATGCCGCGCCCGGCGCCCAGGCCCTGGCCCATGCCGCGCCCGGCGCCCAGGCCGGGGCCCGTGCCCGGTGCGCCCTGGGCCGGAAGGTCGGCCCGCCCGGCGGGCCCGCGCCGCTGGCCCAGGCCGCAGGGGCCAAGCCCCAGGCCCGGGCCGGCAGCCACGGCCGCCGCCTTGCGGCCGCCGCCCATGCCGCCGCCGCCGCCCATGCCGCGACCGCCCATGCCGCGACCGCCCGCGGCGCGCCCGGCGCCCATGCCCTGGCCGGGGCCCATGCCCATGCCGCGCCCGGCGCCCGCGCCCATGCCCATGCCGCGCCCGGCGCCCATGCCCCGGCCGCCACCGGCGCAGGGTACGCCGGGCATGGCCAGTTCCGCCAGGGCGCCCCGGCCCAGGGCGTCCAGCACCTCGGCCACCGAGCCGCTGATCCAGGGCTGGACGGTCAGGCCGTGTTGCAACAGCAGGCGGCGCGAGGCGCCGGATATCCCGCCGCAGACCAGGGTCTGCGCGCCCCGGGCGGTCATTGCCGCGCCCAGGGCCGTGGCGTCGCCCTGGGGCGCGTCCAGTTCGCCCAGGGGCTCGGCGCCCTTGGCGTTGACTTCGAACAGCCGGAACGACGCCGCGTTCTCGAACAGCGACGCCAGGCGGTCTTCATAGCAGGCCAGGCAGACGATCATGATGCTTTCCTCCGGTTTCGGGCGTGCCGCTCAGGCCCGCGGCGGGGCGCATCGCGTCCGCCGCGCCCGGCACGCCCGGTCTGCCCGGGAGAAAGCAGGAATGGGGCCGTATTGGAATAAGTAAATAATACTATCTGCTTGTAGCTTCGGGGGGGGCGCTGCGCCCGGGTGTCGTGGGCTCAAAAATAGCCCAAACGAGGGCCGCCGGGCTTATTTTAAGCCCAGTTCCCGGGCCCGGCGCAGCAGGCGGCGCAGGGTGTCCTTGGAGATGGCCAGCTCGCGGCAGGCAGCCATGACGCGCCCCGCGTTGCGCTCCAGGGCGCCCAAGGCGGCCAGGCATTTGGCCTGCTCCAGGGTCCGTGGGCCCGGGGTGTCGTCCGCGGGCGCGGCCTCGGGCGCCGGGCGCAGCCCCTCGGGCAGGTGCTCCGGCCGGATCAGTCCGCCCGGGCAGAGGATGAAGGCGAATTCGATGGCGTTTTCCAGCTCGCGCACGTTGCCGGGGAAGGGGTGGTCCAGCAGCGCGGCCAGGGCCCGCTGGTCCAGGCCCTGGATGGGCTTGCCGCGCAGGGCCGCGAACTTGCGCACGAAATGGGCCGCCAGCAGGGGGATGTCCTCGCGGCGTTCGCGCAGGGGCGGCAGGCGCAGCCGGACCACGTTCAGCCGGTAGTAGAGGTCGTTGCGGAAGCGTCCCCCGGCCACCAGCTGTTCCAGGTCCTGGTTGGTGGCCGCCACCACGCGCACGTCGGCCCGGCGGGCGGCGCTGTCGCCCAGGGGCCGGTAGGTGCCGTCCTGGAGCACGCGCAGCAGCTTGACTTGCAGCGCCGGGGGCATGTCGCCGATCTCGTCCAGGAACAGGGTGCCCCCGGCGGCCTCGTCGAAGCGGCCGGGCTTGTCGCGCCGGGCGTCGGTGAAGGCCCCGGCCTTGTAGCCGAACAGCTCGGATTCCAGCAGGGTTTCGGGCAGGGCGCCGCAGTTCACGGCCACGAAGGGGCCGTCCTTGCGCGCGCTCAGGTTGTGCAGGGCGCGGGCGAAAAGCTCCTTGCCGGTGCCCGATTCGCCCGTGAGCAGCGCGGTGGAGGGGCTGGCGGCCACCTGGGGCAGGATGGCGAACAGCTTCTCCAGGGCCGGGCTTTTGCCCACGATGTCCTCGAAGGTGTAGGACGCCTCCATCGCCTTGCGCAGCAGATGGATTTCCGTCAGGTCGCGGAAGGTCTCCACGCCGCCCAGGGGTGTGCCGTCCGCCGCCGCGAGGGGGGCGGCGCTGATGGACACGGGCACGCGCTCGCCGTCGGCGCGCACGATGAATATGGGCTGGTCGACCACCGTCCCGCCGTCCTGGATGCAGGCGCGCAGGGCGCAGCCGCCGTCGCACAGGCTGGAGCGGAAGACCTCCCAGCACTTGCGGCCCAGGGCCTCATCGGGCTCGATGCCCGTGATGCGCGCGGCGGCGCGGTTGAAGAACGTGACGTTCCACTGCGGGTCGACGGTGAACACGCCGTCGGCCAGCGAGTCGAGAATGGCCTGGGCGGGCAGGCCCTTGGGGAACGGCATCGTCCCTCCGGGATCAGGCGTTCTTCTTTTCGCGCACCTTGTCCCGCAGCCAGTCGTACCAGGCGCCCAGCCCCTCGCGGGAGCGGCAGGAGACCGGGAACACGGCGATGTCCTTGTTCAGGGCGCGGGCAAAGCGCTCGGCGCGGGCCATGTCGAAGTCCACATAGGGCAGCAGGTCGGTCTTGTTCAGCAGCATCACGGCGGATTCGGCGAACAGCAGGGGGTACTTCTCGGGCTTGTCGTCGCCCTCGGTCACCGACAGCAGGCTGACCTTGTAGTCCTCGCCGACCTCGAACTCGGCCGGGCACACGAGGTTGCCCACGTTTTCCACGAACAGGATGTCCAGCCCCGACAGGTCGATGGCCTCCAGGGCTTCCTGGATCATGGAGCTGTCCAGGTGGCAGGCGCCGTCGGTGTTGATCTGCACGGCCTGGGCGCCCGTGGCGGCCACGCGGCGGGCGTCGTTGTCCGTGCGCAGGTCGCCCTCGATGACGGCCATTTTGAATTCGCCCGCCAGGTCGGTGAGGGTGCGCTCCAGGGTCGAGGTCTTGCCCGAGCCCGGCGAGCTGATGAGGTTGAGCACCAGGATCCTGTGCTGGGCGAAGAGCTTGCGCAACTGGGCGGAGATGCGGTCGTTGGCTTCCAGGATGTTGCGGACGACGGGGACTTCCATGGCGGGCTCCTTATGCTGCGCGCGGGGGTGAAGGGGGAAGACGGGGCGGCTATTCCGCCTCGATGTTGTCCAGATACAGCTCCTTGCCCTGGAGCACCTCGTGGCCCAGGCCCTCGCCGCATTTGGGGCAGGGCATGAACAGGTCGCCCTCCTCGGGGGAGAACTCCGTGGCGCACTGCGAGCAGCGCAGCACGATGGGGATGTCCTGCATTTCCAGCTGGACGCCCTCCAGGGGCGTGCCCAGGGTGCAGGCCTCGAAGGCGAAGCTGAGCGCCTCGGGCACCAGGGCGGCCAGGCGGCCGTGGCACACGCGCACGGCGTGCAGCCTGGTCAGCCCGTGCTTCTCCATTTCTTCCTTGATGATGGCCACAAGGCTTTGGGCGATGGACATTTCATGCATGGCTTTGGCTGTGTACTGGAAAAACGGCGCCCCGTCCAGACGGTGCGCCGCCCGCGGCGGGTCTTGACCCGGGGCCGCCCCGCCCGGCGCGCCGCCCGCGCCTTGCGCCCGCCGCCTCGGATGCGACACGCCGCGCCCCCGCGCGGGCCGGGCTGGCACCCGGCAAAAAAATCTGCCGCCGCGCGCAACCCCGCGCCCCCGCGCGAGGGGTGGGCGATGCATATCTGCTTCATCATTGTTCGCTCCCACGCCCCGCGCGGGCGTGGGGGGCGGGTTTTATTGCTTGCGCAGACGGTTTCCTGGCCTTGGGGCGGCGTGGCCGCGCCCTGCCGCGCATGCAGGGGGTTGGGGAGAAATATCGCAAAAGGGCTTGACTTGTTCCTGGTATTCGGGTTTCCTTTGGCCACACACCATCATGTTTGCCGTCTTCCTACTATAACGTTTTCCCTCCGGGGCCGGTCGCCGCTTGCGGCGCGAATCGGTCCGTTGGCGGAAAAACGGCGGCAAATGTCCTGACCCTCTCCCATTCTCCCGACTGAACCATATCCCCCGGGCCGAGCCGGGCAAGGAGACGTGCCATGTACGTCGGGCTCAAGATGCTCACGGATGTCGTGACCCTGACTCCCGCGACGCTGGTCAAGGACGCCGACAGGCTCATGGACGAGCACCGGCTGTGGATGCTCCTGGTCAAGGAGGGCGGCATGCTCGTCGGCTCCGTGAGCCGCGAGGACGTGCGCAAGGCGTTGCCCTCCAGCGCCACCACCCTGGCGCGCCACGAGCTGAACTATCTGCTGGCCAGGCTGACGGTGGACAAGATCATGCAGCGCGAGGTGGCCTGCGTGCCTCCGGAAACGGAGATCGAGGAGGCCGCCGAGATCATGCACCGCAAGAACCTGCACGGCCTGGCCGTGGTGGACGGCACGGGCCGCCTGCTGGGCTACATCAACCGCAACGTGATGCTCGACGTGCTGGTGGAGGAGATGGGCCTGCGCCAGGGCGGGGCGCGCATCGTCATCGATGTCGAGGACCGCACAGGGGTCATCCACGAGGTCTCGGGCATCATCAAGGATATGGGCGTGTCCATCATCGCCACGGGCACCTTCTTCCACGACGGGCGGCGCATCGTGGTCGTGCGCGTGCAGACCGGCGACCCCACGCCCATCGCCAAGCGGCTGGTGGAGGTCGGCTACACGCTGGTCGGGCCGGACCACTTCCGGGGGAGCTGGTCGTGACCGGGACCTGCGCCCCCCCGGCGGAGGACCGCCTGGCCCAGGCCGCCGCGCTGCTCGAGGTGCGGGACGTGACCCTGACCTTCCGGGGCCTGGCCGCGCTGCTTGGCGTCGGCTTCACCGTGCCCGAGGGGGCCATCGTCTCGCTCATCGGCCCCAACGGCGCGGGCAAGACGAGCATGCTCAACTGCATCAGCGGGCGCTACCGTCCCGACCAGGGGTCCGTCACCCTGGGCGGGGTGCCCCTCCTGGGCATGAAGGCCCACCGCCGCGCGGCCCACGGCCTGTCGCGTACCTTTCAGAATATCGCCCTGTTCCGGGGCCTGTCGGTGCTGGACAATCTGCTGGTCGGGCGCCACGGGCGCCTGGGCTACGGGCTGCTGGCGGCCGTGGCCTACCTCGGCAAGGCCCGCCGCGCCGAGGACGCACACCGCCGCCGCGTGGAGGAGGTCATCGACTTCCTTGGCCTGTCGCCCTACCGCCACCAGGCCGCCGGGCGGCTGCCCTACGGCGTGCAGAAGCGCGTGGAGCTGGGCCGCGCCCTGGCCGCCGAGCCCCGGCTGATCCTGCTCGACGAGCCCATGGCGGGCATGAACCTGGAGGAGACCGAGGAAATGGCCCGCTACATCCTGGACATCAACGAGGAGTGGGGGGCTACGGTGCTGCTGGTGGAGCACGACATGGGCGTGGTCATGGACCTTTCCGACCGGGTGGTGGTCCTGGATTTCGGCCAGGTGCTGGCCAGCGGCACACCCGCCGAGGTGTCCGCCAATCCCGACGTGGTGGCCGCCTATCTGGGCAGCGACGCCGCCTACGCCGGGCGCTAGACAAGGAGCGCGTGTGAGCAAGCCCTACGAGACGACGCTGCCCCGCCTGCTGCTGGACCAGGCCGCCCGCCACGGCGCACGCACCGCCCTGCGCGAGAAGCAGTGGGGCGTGTGGCAGGCTTTTTCCTGGGCCGACTGCCTGGCCGCCACGGCCGAATTCGCCGCCGGGCTGCGCGCCCTGGGCCTGGGCCGCGGCGACATCGTCGTGCTCATCGGCGACAACCGGCCCGAGTGGCTGTGGGCCGAGCTGGCCATCCAGGGCCTGGGCGGCATGGCCCTCGGGCTCTACCAGGACGCCCCCGCCCAGGAGATTCACTATATCCTGGAACTTGCGCAGGCAAAGGTCGTGGTCGCAGAGGACCAGGAGCAGGTGGACAAGCTGCTCTCCCTGCGCTCCCGGCTGCCCGGGCTGCGCCACATCGTCTACCACGACCCCAAGGGCCTTGCGGGCTGCCGGGAACAGGGGCTGGCCAGTTTCGACTCCGTGCGCGAGGCGGGCCGCCCCCGGGCCGGTGAGTTCGCCGCCTGGGTGGCCGAGGTCCGCCCCGGGGACCCCTGCCTCATCGCCACCACCTCGGGCACCACCGGGCGGCCCAAGCTGGCCATGCTTTCGCACCGCAACATGCTCTCCATGGCCTGGAACCTGGGCCAGGCCGACCCCAAGCGGCCCGGCGACGAGTTCGTGTCCTTCCTGCCCCTGGCCTGGATGGGCGAGCAGATGATGGCCGTGGCCTCGGCGCTGCTCTTCGGCTTCACGGTGAACTTCCCCGAGGAGCCGGACACCGTGCAGCAGGACATCCGCGAGATCGGCCCGCACCTGATCTTCTCGCCGCCGCGCGTGTGGGAAAACCTGGCGGCCACGGTGCAGGTGCGCATCATGGAGACCACACCCTTCAAGCGCCTGCTGTACAACACGGTCTTTCCCTGGGCCCAGGCCCGCGCCGACGCCGTGTTCGCCGGGCGCAGGCCCGGGCCGTGGGCCGCGCTCAAGCACGGCCTGGCCCAGTGGCTGCTGCTGCGCGCCCTGCGCGACCGGCTGGGGTTTTCGCGGCTGCGCAGCGCCTCCACCGGCGGGGCGGCCCTGGGCCCGGATACCTTCCGCTTCTTCCACGCCCTGGGCGTGAACCTCAAGCAGATCTACGGCCAGACGGAGATAGCGGGCATATCCTGCATCCACCGCGACGGCGCCGTGGACTTCGACTCCGTGGGCGAGCCCATCCCCGAGACGGAAATCCGCATCGCCCCGGACGGCGAGATCCTCTCGCGCAGCCCGGCGGTGTTCCTGGGCTACTACCGCAACGAGCAGGCCACCCGCGAGACCCTGGACGACGGCTGGTTGCGCTCGGGCGACGCGGGTTTTTTCAACGACAAGGGCCAGCTGGTGGTCATCGACCGCGTCAAGGACGTGATGCACCTGGCCGACGGCACGCGTTTCTCGCCGCAGTTCCTGGAGAACAAGCTCAAGTTCTCGCCCTATGTGCGCGAGGCCGTGGTCCTGGGCCAGGGGCGCGAGGCCGTGACGGCCATCGTGTGCATCGACGCCGGGATCGTGGGCCGCTGGGCCGAGTCGCGGATGATCACCTACACCACCTACCAGGACCTGGCGGCCAAGGACGAGGTGCTCGAACTGGTTCGCGGGGCCATCGCCGCCATCAACGCGACCCTGCCCCAGGCCGTGCGCATCGCGCGCTTCGCCCTGCTGTTCAAGGAGCTGGACGCCGACGACGGCGAGCTGACCCGCACGCGCAAGGTGCGCCGCTCCGTGGTGGCCGAGCGCTACGCCGCGCTGGTCGAGGCCCTGTACGCCGGCAGCGGCAGCGTGGCCCTGACCGCCTGCATCCGCTACCAGGACGGCAGCTCCCGCGAGATGTGCGGCACGCTGAAACTCATGGACGTATAGCCCGGGAGGGATCATGGAATACTACCTCCAGCTCGTCATCAACGGCCTTGTGGTCGGCAGCATCTACTCCCTGGTGGCCCTGGGCTTTGTGATCATCTACAAGGCCACCAAGGTCGTGAACTTCGCCCAGGGCGAGCTGGTCATGGCCGGGGCCTATGTCTGCTTTTCGCTCACGGTGCAGTTCCAGGTGCCGTTCCTGGCGGCGTTCGTCATGACCCTGGCCTTTTCCGTGGTCCTGGGGCTGGCCGTGGAGCGCCTGGTGCTGCGTCCGCTCATCGGCGAGCCGGTCATCAGCGTGATCATGGTCACGGTGGGCCTGTCCAGCGTGCTCAAGGCGCTGGTGCAGCTCCTGTGGGGCACGCAGCTGCGGGCCTATCCGCAGGTTCTGCCGCAGGAGCCGGTGTTCATCGCCGGGCTGCCCGTGTCGCCGGTGTACATCGCGGCCTTCGCCCTGTCGGCGGTGCTGTTCCTCGTGTTCTCGGCCTTCTTCAAGTATTCGCGCCTGGGCGTGGCCATGCGCGCCACGGCGCTGGACCAGCAGGCCGCCCAGAGCATGGGCATCGGCATCAAGAACATCTTCGCCCTGTCGTGGTGCATCGCGGCGGTTGTCTCGTCCATCGGCGGGGTGATCCTGGGCAATATCAACGGCATCAACTCCCAGCTCGGGCACCTGGGGCTCAAGGTCTTCCCGGCGGTGATCCTGGGCGGGCTGGACAGCCTGCTGGGCGCGGCCCTGGGCGGGCTGATCATCGGCGTGCTGGAGAACGTGTGCGACGGCGCGGCCAAGGATCTGTTCGGCCTGGGCGGCGTGCGCGAGGTGGCGGCCTTCGTGGTCCTGGTGGTCATCTTGATGATCCGGCCCTACGGGCTGTTCGGCACCAAGCAGATAGAGAGGGTCTAGGCATGTCCAACGGCAAGTGCGGCCTGTTCTTCACCAGCTACCGGGCCGAGGACCAGCTCCTGCCCAGCCGCTTCCAGAAGGGCGCCCTGGGCCTGTTCC
>Ga0172382_10012710_pt1 | contig 10936 bp, 8 predicted proteins | sample Leawel138RmetaG_FD_122245 | JGI IMG/M metagenome (GOLD analysis project Ga0172382, IMG submission 122245) | Leachate microbial communities from a municipal landfill in Southern Ontario, Canada - Leachate well 138R metaG | ecosystem: Engineered > Solid waste > Landfill > Unclassified | place...
GCCTGGAGGGCGGCGATCTCGGCCTCCTTCACGGCGGCCTGGGAGCGCTTTTCCTCCTCGCTGCCCTCGCCCTGCCTGATCTCGTCGAGCTCCTTGCGCAGGGCCTCGATGCGCTTTTGAATTCGGGATTTTAAAACATTCTGTTGTTTTTCAAGGATTAGGTTTAGTGCCCGACGATTTTCACGACAAGCTTGGTGATGCCGGTGGTTTGCCAGGCCCCGCTCCTGTACCAAGTCTTCGAGCGCAGGTTGCCGCTGACGTTGGATGTTTCGGTCATCCCGCCCGCATCCCATTGTCTTTCTTTGATTCTGCCATCGGCGTAATGTTCTTGAATGACGGCACCCTGCTTGAGAAGAAGGCACTTGAATTCCTTGGTGTCGCCCGGCACATATTCGATGGGCAGGGTCTGCCCGGTTTTGCGTGGGGCGGATTGCGCTGGAGCGGCAGTGGCCTTTGCGGGACGCGGAACACAGTCTTCAAACAGCCCCACGAGCTGGGCCGCCCGCAGGTATAGTTCGCTTGTGTCGGCCACCTGTTTTTGGAGCGGGGTCACATCGTCGATTACGATGTTTTTGAAGCCTTGGTTGACGATGATCTGGAACCGAAAGCCGTCCCGGCGCCCACGGAAGAAGGATTCCATCATCCGGGCGGCTTCCTCCACGCCTTGGATAGTGGCGTTGTTGACCTTGGGCGACAGGAAAAGGATCTCAACGGGCACGCCGGGGAAATGGATGTCCATGGTCAGGGCCGTCCTAAACAGCTTCTTGACGATCCGGGCGGCGGTTTCGGCCTTGGGGCCGTATTGCAGCCCGTTCGTGTGAAAGGCGATGTCGGCGGCGATGACTTTCCTTGCCGTCCCTTGCACGAACTGCACGCCGAGTACGTCGACTTCAGCCTGGCCGAGGAACTGGGAAAGACTGGATGTCTTTTTCAAGACCTTTTCCGAGAACTCGGCCGCGCCTTCCCTGTACCACTGTTCATGTTCGGCCGTGATCTCGCCGGGCCATATGGGGGAAGGTTTCCAGTTCAGTTCGGCCAGTTGGCACCCCCTGCAATGGCGTACCCATGTCCTTACCAGCGATTCGCCTATTTCGACTTTCATGTCCGCTCCTGATTTTTCCTCCCCATACGACAATGGCGCGGGACGGTCCAGCCCGGAGCGAAATATTCTGACCGGTTACGGTTCCATGCCCACCTTGAACTCCCGGAAATCCCTGACCGGCGTGTAGGCGGTCTTGCGGCAGGACTGGCGGTAGAACTCCTCAAGCCTGCTCTTGGATTCCAGCTTGGTCACGACCCGGAGCAGGTTGAACCACGCCATGTAGTGGTCGAGGAACTTCGAAGCCACACCACAGAACCGGCGCATCCATTCCTTGAGGCCCGCATGGTAGTTGTTGACGTGCTGGATGTGGTGAACACCTTGTGTATACACGCCCTGACGGCTGTTCAGGCGGACATGCCGGAGGCCCTCGCGCTTGGCGTAAGTGGTGAAGCCGGACATTGAATCAGTGACAAGGGTGCTGTCGGGCATAAGGTTGCCGCCCACAGCCCGAGCTACTTGGTCCGCAGACAATCGCCCTCGGCCGGCGGCCCGGCTGAGGATGTCTCCGTCGCGGCTGATGCCCACCAGTACGGCGACCTGTTCGTTCGAGATGCCCCGCTTCCTGGCAACTCCACGGTGCTTCCTCGGAGGACGATGCTTCAGATTCCGGCTTCCCTTGTTGGACTCCACGAAAAAGGTCTCGTCCATCTCGACGATACCTTCCAGAATGTCTCTGTCGTGCAGGGCCTTCAAGGCGCGGAGGATTTTGTGCCGCCAGTAGAAGGCGGTCGGAACGGATATCTTAAGCCGCTTGGCGGTCCGGGGAAGGCTCAACCCCTCGATCATGCATCGGATGTAGCGTGACCACAGCTCAGGCTTGTGGGTCCCCGCCATCGGCGTCCCGGTCAGCTCGGTGAAGGTGCGTCCGCAATCCTTGCACATGTACCGCTGGCGGGCCATGTAGGCGTTTTTGTCGCTGTAAGCGCCCCAGCGCTTCACATCGACGCTTCCGCACCTGGGGCAGTGCCTGCCGTCGGCAAAACGCGCCTCGACAATAGTGTCCCTGAACCCCTTCAACCCCTCGATGTGTTCGTGGAGATAGGATTCAATACGGCGTGCGCAGGATTCCTGCTGGTCTTTGTTCAGCGATCTGAACTGGTTGATGACAGATTCGATAGACATTGCGCTTTGCCTCCTGTTAGTCCATACTTAAAAGTTAGACTTTTTTTGGCAAAAGCAACATTATTTTTTAAAATGCCGAAAATATATTGCGCACCCGGAAAACCCCGGGCCGGGACGCCCCTGGCCCGGGGCGCGGGGCCCGGGCCTCAGTCCGGCAGCAGCTCGGTGTCGTCGTGGGCGTAGGCCGGGGCGCAGCAGCACAGCACGCGCAGCGGCCCGGGGCCGGTGTTGGCGATGCGGTGCGCCGTGCCGGGCGGGATGCACACCGTGTCGCCGGGCTCCACGGCGAAGCGCTCCGCGCCCAGGGTCATGAGCCCCGTGCCCTCCAGCACATGGTACAGCTCCTCGGCCACGGGGTGGCGGTGCGCGGCCGTGGCGCACCCGGGGGCCACCGTGGCCTCGGCCAGGCTCTGGGCGGCGTTGCCGTGTACGGCGGGGTGCATCAGCTCGCGGATGGTCGAGCCGTCCTTGGTGACATAGGGCGGAACAAGGGCGTGGCTGGTCTTCATGGCCGCAGGATGCCCCAAAGGCCGGGGCTTGTGAAGCGCGGGCCAGCCCCCGGGGCAAAGAGGAAGCGGGGCCTTGCGGCCCCGCTTTCGTGGACGGTGTCGGCCCGCAGCGGGCCGGGGGGCGCTGCGCCCGGGCCGACCTCGCGCCGCCAGGGACGGAACGCGCGCCCGGGGCGGGGCCGATCAGCCGGCCCCGGACGCATCACCTACCCCCCCAGCAGGGACAGGGCCAGCCGCGGCAGGCTGTTGGCCTGGGCGAGCATGGCCACGGCGGACTGGGAAATGATCTGGTTGCGCACGAACTCCGTCATCTCCGTGGCCACGTCCGCGTCGGAAATCCGCGACTCCGAGGCCTGGAGGTTCTCGGCCTGGATCTGGAGGTTGGAGATGGTGTTCTGCAGGCGGTTCTGGGTGGCGCCCAGGGACGCGCGGATGTTGTCCTTGGAGACGATGGCCTCGTTCAGGGCCTCCAGGGCGTTCTGCGCGGCGGACTGGGTGGAGATGGTGTAGCCAGCGCCAGCGCCCGCGCTGTTGCCCACGCCCAGGGCCGAGGCCGTGGAGTTGTTGATGCTCACATAGTAGTAGTCTTCGGCGCTGTCGTTGCCCGAGCCGAAGTGGACCTTCAGCGGGCCGGTGGAGACCAGGCCCGAGCCGTCGTGGGTCGTGTCGGCTCCGGAGAGGTTGCCGTTCAGCAGGTAAAGGCCGTTGAAGTCCGTGGAGTTGGCGATTCGGGTGATTTCCGAGGCCATGGCCTGGTATTCGGACTCGATGATCAGGCGCTGGTCGGAGTTGTAGGTGCCCGTGGCCGCCTGTTCCGCCAGCTCCTTCATGCGGATCAGCTTCTCGTCGATGACGCCCAGGGCGCCGTCGGCGGTCTGGATCAGCGAGATGGCGTCGTTGGCGTTGCGCACGCCCTGGTTCAGGGAAGCGATGTCCGCGCGCATGAGCTCGCGGATGGCCAGACCGGCGGCGTCGTCGGCGGCGTTGCCCACGCGCAGGCCCGAGGACAGTCGGCGGACCGAGGTACCCAGGTCGCTGAAGGCCGAGGCCAGGTTGCGGGCTGCGTTGGCCGCCATAAGGTTGTTGTTGATAATCAGAGACATAGCCTTTCCTCCTTGAATGTTCAGGGCTTCCTTGCCAGGGGCTGCCGGCGTCAAAGTCCCCACTTCGCGCGGCCTGTCGCCCCTACCCACTTGCTGGTCTTATCGGCCTTTATCCGGAGGACTTTAGTTTTTTTTTGCGCGGGGCCGATATTTGCGCGCGCCGCGCCCGCCAGGGCCCGAACGGCGGGGCAATCCGGGGCCCGGGGCCCGGCTGCGCCCGCCCGGGCATCCGGGGTGCCCGCGCCCCGGGCGTCCATGCCGCAAGCCCCGCCGCCCCGCTGCCTTGTGCCCGGCCCCGCCTTGCTGCCCGGTCACCGTGCTGCGCCCTGCCGTCCCCGGCCGCGCCGCCTGTGTCCGGCCCTGCCGTCTCCCGCCCGGCCCCGCTGCCCTGCCCTGCCGTCTCCCCCCCCGGCCCAGCTGCCCTGCTGCCTGTGTCCAGCCCTGCTGCCCGGCCCTGCCGTCCCCGGCCGCGCCGCCTGTGCCGTGCGGACAAAAAAAGGCGCCGCGCGAAGCGCGGCGCCTGGAAGACCGAAGGCGGGCCGGGCTACTGCTTGAGCAGGTCCTCGCCCCGGGTGGTGGCCGAGGGGCCGGGGGCGCCAAAGTCGTCGCCGTCCTGGGCGGTTTCCGTGGGTTGCGTGCCGTCCTTGAAGGGCAGGAAGAAGGTCTTCTCGGCATAGGGCGAGGCCAGAAGGCCAGAAACCGGGTCGATGCGCGCCATGACCACGCCCTGGGGCAGGGGGAAGTCGCGCTCCGGATACCCCGCCTCCACGGCCATGCGGTAGTCCACCCAGATGGGCGAGGCCGCACGGGCACCCGTCTCGTACTTGCCCATCGGGGCCAGCTGGTCGAAGCCGACCCAGACCACGGTGAGCAGGTCCGGCGTGAAGCCCACGAACCAGGCGTCCTGTTCGTCGTTGGAAGTGCCGGTCTTGCCGGCCACGGGGCGGCCCAGCTTGCGCGCGCGCCAGCCCGTGCCGTCGCGCACAACCTCCTTCATCAGCGTGGTGATGATGTAGGCCGTCTGCGGCGAGATGGCCTCCTCGATTCTGGGCTCGGAGCGGAACAGCTCCTCGCCCCAGGCGCTCTCCACGCGCAGGATGAAGCGCGGGTCGATCCAGGAGCCCCCGCGCGCGAAGGCCGTATAGGCCCGGGCGAGGTTCAGCGGGCTCACCGGGACCGAGCCCAGGCTGACCGAAAGATCCTCGGGGAATTCGGCCTCCAGGCCCAGGGCCCGGGCGCGCTCGATGATCTTGCGGATGCCGATGCGCTGGGCCACGCGGATGGTCACCAGGTTGCGCGACTTGCACAGCGCCGTGCGCAGCAGCGTCGGGCCGTAGAACACGCCCTCGAAGTTCTCGGGCTTCCAGACGCGGTCCGTCTCGGAGTCGGTGTAGACGATGGGCGCGTCGAGCAGCACGGTGGAGGGCGTCATGCCGCTGTCCAGGGCGGCGGAATAGACGATGGGCTTGAAGGCCGAGCCGGGCTGGCGCCGGGCCTGGGTGGCGCGGTTGAACTGGCTGGACTCGAAGGCGTAGCCGCCCACCAGGGCGCGCACCTCGCCGCTGCCGGGCTCCAGGGACACCAGAGCCCCCTGGACCTCGGGCTGGCGCTCCAGGGCCAGGGGCCACACTGCGTCGGGCAGGGGCGCGGGGGTTCCGGCGGGGGCGCCCCCGTCCCCGGGGCTCCCGGCGGCCTGGGCAGCGGCGGCGGCCTGAACGGCCTTGGCCACCTCGGCGGGCACGGCCTTCACCGAGGCCCAGACCACGTCGCCCGGGCGGACCACGGCGGCGCAGTCGGCCACCGGGGGTACCTCCTCGGGGGCCCGGGAAACGTCGGGCGTGCGCGCCCAGGACATGTCCTTCACGCCGATGACGCCGCGCAGGGGGCCGAAGCGGACCTCGGCCGCGTCGCGGCCCACGGCGGTCACCAGGGCCTCCACCCAGTCGCCCGGGGCCAGGGCCCCGGGGTCGTAGGGCGTGCGCGCCAGCACCTCCTCCCAGTCGCGCTGGGGCAGGTTCTGGCTGGGGCCGTCCCAGCCCCGGCGCCGGGCGGAGTCGCGCAGGCCCTGGCGCAGGGCCGCCTCGGCGGCGCGCTGGTGGTCGAGGTCCACCGCCGTGTAGACGTGCATGCCCGAATTGTAGACCTGGTCCTCGCCGTAGGTCTCGATGAGGCTGCGGCGGACTTCCTCGAGGTAGTAGGCGCCCAGGGTCCAGGACGGGTCCTCCATGCTGGAGTAGACCGGCTCCTCGGCCAGGGCCGCCTGGTACTGCTCGTCGTCGGCCCAGCCCAGCTCGTGCATGCGGCCCAGGATCCAGATCTGGCGCTCGCGGGCGCGCTCCTCGTTGCGGTAGGGGTTGAAGCGCGAGGGCGCCTTGGGCAGCCCCGCAAGCATGGCCGCCTGGGCCAGGGTCAGGTCCTTGGCGTGGACGCCGAAGTAGGTCCGCGCGGCGGCCTCGATTCCGTAGGCCCGGGCGCCGAAGAATATCTGGTTCAGGTAGATGGTCAGGATCTCTTCCTTGGTCAGGTAGCGCTCCAGGCGGTAGGCCAGGATGGCCTCGCGGATCTTGCGCTTGTAGCTCTGCTCGGGGGTCAGCAGCAGGGATTTGATGACCTGCTGGGTGATGGTGCTGCCGCCCTGGACCACATGCCCGGCCTGGAGGTTGCGCATGGTGGCGCGCAGGATGGCCGCGAGGTCCACGCCCTCGTGCTGGAAGAAGGCGCTGTCCTCGGCGGCCAGGAACACGCGCCAGACGTGGGGCGGCAGCTCCGCCAAGGGCACCAGGAAGCGCTTTTCCTTGTAGAAGTAGCCAAGCACGCGCCCGTCGCGGGCGTGCACGGTGGTCACCAGCGGAGGGTTGTAGTCGGTAATGCGCTTGAAGTCGGGCAGGTCGAGGGAGGCCCAGTAGTACAGGCCGCCAGCCAGGGCCGCGGCCAGCACCGCCGCGCCGCCCAAAAGGATTCCGAGGATTATCGCGAATTTCTTCATGTTTTTTTCCTGGTCCGGGTTGGCGGCGGCACCGGGGCCAGCCCCCGCTCGGGGGGCAGGCCCCAGGCCAGCCGCAGCCGGCCGTGGAGTTCTCTGGCGCTTTTTTCAGTGGTCTGCAACAGGCCCAGCAGGCGGCGCAGGCTGCGCCCCTCGCGCCACGCCAGGCAGCGCTCGGCGGCGAAGACCATGGTCGTCCGCCCTACGGGCCACAACGGGAACAGGCGGCAGTAGTACGGCCTGGCCTCGCGCGGCAGGGTGCAGCCCTCCGGGCCCAAAAGGCGGCAGCACCCGGCCTCGTCCACGGCCAGGCGCATGTGGTGGCAGCCCTCGGGGAACAGCCGGGTTACGAGCTGCTCCTCGCCGGGGAACAGGGCCCGCATGGTGTCCAAAAAAACCGGGCTGTTGGCCTCGCGGGCAAAGGCGCCCGCCGCGCCGGACAGCGCCGCGAGAATCCGCTCGCGCTCGGGCTCCGAGAGGGGGAAGCAGCCCTGCTCGGTGCCGGGCTCAAGGCAGCAGCAGGTCGGGCCGCGCAGGGCGCAGCGCTGGCAGATGTCCGGGTCGGCCACGTCAATACCCCGACGAGGCCGGACGGGGCCACTTCCCCTTGAACCCGTAGCACAGGGCGATGGTGAACTGGCGCGCCGGCCGACCCCGGTGCATCGACTGATAGTGGATTTGGACGGTTTTATCAAAAAGTTCCTCGACCCCCGGCTCCACGCCGCCCTTGAACTTCTGGCGCACATAGATGGCGTCCCAGCCCATCTTGCCCTCGGGGCCGGGCCACAGGTCGTACTGGTTCAGCCTGCGGCCCACGTTGACGCAATAGGCGCGCTCGCGCCCGGGAACCACCCAGCCCAGCTCGGCGGTCACGTCGTAGTGGTTGCCGAAGAGAAAGACCCGCCCGGGATCGGCAAAGCGGGTGCGGCGCAGGCGGTCCACCTCGCGGCCCAGGTCCTCCCAGCCCTTGAGGTGCAGGGCGGGGTTTTCGAGCACCGCCGTCCTGCCCGTGAAGGGATTGGCCAGCTCCACGCGGTAGGGCATGGGCACCAGGTCGTGGCCCAGCCACAGGACAAAGACCAGTGCGCCCACCGCAGGCCAGGTCCAGACCTTCCAGTGCCGCCAGCCCCGGGCCAGGAGAATCCGCTCCCAGACCACGGCGGCCAGGATGAATCCCGAGGCGTAGCTCACGGCGGACCAGTTGGGGTGGACCTTGGTGTGGAAGCACCACAGGGCGAAGAAGCCCCACACCGGCCAGAACCCCGCCACCAGCAAGGCCCGCTGGGAATAGTCCAGGGACGACACCGCGCGCGCGGCCCGGCTCCGGCCGTTGCCCAGGGAACGCAGCGCGCCCCAGGCGCCCACCAGGGTCATGACGAACCACCAGGGCATGAGCAGGCCGAACTGGCTGCCGTAATACTCCGCGAAACGGTCGAAGCGGATGAAGGACTGCGCGCGGCTCCCGGCCAGCCCGCCCAGGTGGGCCACATGCTTGAACCCGGCGAAATCGTTGCCCAGGTTCCACAGCAGGATGGGCGCAAGGCCCAGCCCGGCGCCAACGGCCAGGGCCAGGGCCAGCCGCCGCCAGAACAGGGGCGAGTCGAGCAGCCGCCGCCGCAGCAGCACGCCGTGCAGCACGGCGGTGACGGCGAAGGCCAGCATCATGTATTTGCCCCAGGTGCCCACGGCCAGGGCCGCGGCCAGGGCGACGAAGGGCCAGCGCGCCCCGGGGTCGCGCCCGGCGGCATAGAGCGCGAACAGCGCCACCCACCAGCAGACCATGAGCGGGTTGTCCGTGGTCATGAGCGTTCCGGCGGCCAGGAAGAGCAGCGTGGTGTTGAGCACCAGCAGGCACAGCAGCCCCAGCCTCGGGCGGCCGAACAGCCGCGACAGGCCGAGATAGACCGTGACCTGCATCAACGCCGAACCCAGCACGGCGCCCAGGCGCACGGCCAGGGCCGAGTCGCCCAGAAGCCAGGTCCACAGCCCGATGATCCAGGCGATGAGCGGGCCCTTGGTGAAATAGGAGAACTGGAAGGTGCGCGACCAGTCCCAGTACTGGGCCTCGTCCTGCACCAGGTCGAGCTGGCCCGAGGCCGCGAAGGCCAGCCGGGCCAGGGTGGTCCCGAGAATGAGAGCGCCGGCCCACAGGTCCGGCCGGCCGCTCCAGGGTGTCCGTCTGTCCATCGGTCCGCCCGCGTCCATGCCTACCCCGCGAACCTGAGCAGGCCCTTGCCCAGCAGGTCGTGCAGGTGGACCATGCCCACCAGCCGGTGCTCCGCGTCCACGATGGGCACCACGGTGATGGCTTTGGCCTCCATGAGGTCCAGGACCTCGGCCGCCGAAGCCTCGGGGGTCATGCTCGCGGGGTCGGGGGTCATGAGTCCGGCCACCGGGGCCTCGGGCCCGGCCCCGCCGCGCAGCAGGATGCGCCGCACGTCGCCGTCGGAAACGAAACCCGTGAGCCGCCGCCCGGCGCCGGTGACGGCCAGGGCGCCCAGGCCGCCCTCGTGCAGCCGGGCCAGGGCCTGGGCCCAGGTGGCGCCCTCGTCCACGGCGGGCACGTCGCCCGCGTGCATCAGGTCGGCCACGCGCATGGCCAGCCGCTGGCCCAGGGCTCCGCCGGGGTGGCAGCGCCTGAAGGCCGCGGCGTCGAAGGCGTTCCACTCGATGAGGCAGACGGCCAGGGCGTCGCCCAGGGCCAGGGCGGCGGTGGTGCTGGCCGTGGGCGCAAGCCCCAGGGGGCAGGCCTCGCGGGGCACCCCGGAGTCGATGACCACGTCGGCCAGGCGGCCCAGGGACGATTCGCGCCGCCCGGTGAGGGCGATGATGCGCACCCCCCCGGCCTTGAGGGTCGGCAGGATGGCGTTCAGCTCGTCGGTCTCCCCGCTGTTGGAAATGGCCAGGGCCACATCCTCGGGGCGCAGCATGCCCAGGTCGCCGTGGGCGCCCTCCACGGGGTGCAGGAAGAAGGCGGGCGTGCCCGTGCTGGACAGGGTGGCGGCGATCTTGCGGCCCACCAGCCCGGACTTGCCGATGCCCGTGACCACCACGCGGCCCCGGCAGCCGGCCAGCATCTCCAGGGCGCGCACGAAGTCCGCGTCCAGGGCGTCGCGCACGCGGGCGAGGCCGCAGGCCTCGATGTCGAGCACCTCGCGGGCCATGCCCAGCCAGTCGCGTTCAGGAGCCTTGGGTCGCACCGCGTCCTCCTACCAGCTGAGCGCCCGGTCCTTCTCCAGGCACATCTTGCCCGCGCCCACGCAGGGTTCCACGGGATACTTGCCGTTGAAGCAGGCCAGGCAGAAGTCGTCGGGGTGTTCCACCGAGGCCAGCAGCCCCTCGATGGACAGGTAGTGCAGGCTGTCCAGCCCGATGTAGCGCGCGATGTCCTCGACCCTGTTGTTGGCGGCGATGAGCTCGCCCTTGCTGGAGAAGTCGATGCCGTAGAAGCAGGGGGAGACGATGGCCGGGCAGGACACGCGCATGTGGATCTCGCGGGCGCCCAGCTCGCGCAGTTTCTTGACCCGCGTGCGGATGGTCGTGCCGCGCACGATGGAGTCCTCGACCACCACGATGCGCTTGCCCTCGACCATGCTGCGCACGGGGTTGAGCTTCATGCGCGTGGAGAAGTCGCGCATGTCCTGGGAAGGCTGGATGAAGGTGCGGCCCACATAGTGGTTGCGGATCATGCAGTGCTCGTAGGGCAGGCCGGACTGCTGGGCGTAGCCCACGCAGGCGTAGACCCCCGAATCCGGGAAGGGCATGACCAGGTCGGCGTCCACGGGCGCCTCGCGGGCCAGGGCCATACCCATGGCCTTGCGGCGCTGGTAGACGTTCTGCCCAAAAACGTAGGAGTCGGGCCGCGCGAAGTAGATCAGCTCGAAGATGCACTGGCTGACGGCGGCGGGCTCGACATAGCGCAGGCTGCGCAGGCTGCCGCCCTCGATGACCAGCATTTCGCCCGGGGCCACGGGCCGCAGGTATTCGGCCTCCAGCAGGTCGAAGGCGCAGGTCTCGCTGGCCAGGACGTAGGCGTCGCCAAGGCGGCCCAGGGCCAGGGGCCGGAAGCCGCCGGGGTCCTTGATGGCGATGAGCTTGTCGCCAGCCAGCAGCAGCA
>Ga0172382_10012711_pt1 | contig 10933 bp, 11 predicted proteins | sample Leawel138RmetaG_FD_122245 | JGI IMG/M metagenome (GOLD analysis project Ga0172382, IMG submission 122245) | Leachate microbial communities from a municipal landfill in Southern Ontario, Canada - Leachate well 138R metaG | ecosystem: Engineered > Solid waste > Landfill > Unclassified | place...
AACAGTACAAGTCCCTATTACAACTTTCCGCTTTTCCTGGGATTACAGGCATTTCAAACGGAGAAGCTGACCAACTTCAGGAACCAGCTGGAGGTGATGCAATACCACCATCCGGGATTCAGGTACCACCCCATTTCGGAGAAGGAGCTGTATTTGGCTCCGTTCAGGCGGGAGAACATTGTCACTCCGATCACCGGAGGAATGGTTCTTCTGGCCGGTATCTTCCTGGGATTTGAAAAAACCCGGGAACAGCATCGCTTCCGGGATGTCAGGCAAATGTATTTTGTTGACCGGTATATCTCAAGGAACCAGGCTTTGGCAGCCTACGGTGCCACATCGCTTGCCATGAGCTGGGCTGCGGGGGTAGGCGAGGAGTATATTGCCCGCAACTACCTGATGCCCATTTTCGACTACCGCTTCGGACAGAAAAAAGGGCTGATGCTTTCCAGTCTTGCCTTTGGGGGACTTCACATGACCAACCTTTTTTTTGCAGAAAAACCGGATTACCAGGCAACCCTGTTGCAAGTAGCCCAGGCAACGGTACTGGGTTACTTCCTGGGAAGGGATGTTCAAAAACGAAACTATAACATCGGCCCGGCTGTTGCGGCCCACATGTGGTACGATGCCGTACTGATGCTGGGCTCCTTCCTGGTCAATCCCGAAGAGAACTTTTTGGGGGTTAACATAAAAGTTGGGTTAAATTGAGGAGTTTGAGGAGTTTGAGAGTTTGAGGGTTTGAAAAGATTGAGGAGTTTGAGAGTTTGAAGAGTTTGAGATTAAAACAACTCATTGGGATTGATTTTCAGAAACTCTTCCCAGGGAATGCCTCCGGTGCCAACCAGAAGTACTTTATCCGGATGAAATTTCCCGGCAAATATGCTCATACCCAAATGATCTGCTTTTCTTCCGCTTTTTACCTCCAGTCCTACAACCCGGTCTCCTTTCTCAAGAATGAAATCAACTTCATAATTTCCATCTCTCCAATAACAGAGATTATATCTTTCCGAAACAGCATGATTAATCAGATGTGTCCCAACCGACGATTCCACCAGTCTTCCCCATAATTGCGGGTTTATAATGACTTTTTCATAAGTGTCGTTACTTTGAGAGGTGATTAAGGCATTATTAAATACCTGAAATTTAGGACTTGAGATTCGTTTTCGAATTACATTGCCGGCATATTTTCCCAGTCCGCCCAATAAGCCACAATCAGACAAAAGATGAAGATAACCGGCCAGCGTAGTCGTATTTCCCGCTTCCTGAAGCTGTCCCATGATCTTCGTAAAAGACAGGATCTGTCCTGAATACAGGCAGCCCAGCTCAAACATTCGCTTGAGTAACGCCGGTTTGTCAACCCGGGTCAGCATTAAAATATCTTTGGAGATGCTGGTCTGTATGAGGGAGTCGACAATATAATTTTTCCAGCGTTTCTCATCCCCGATCAGTGAAGCAGAACCCGGATAACCACCAAAATATACATACTGTTCAAGACTCCACCCAAAAGCGGCACTCATTTCCGGGTATGACCAATGTTCCAGGTATATTGTTTCAAACCTGCCTGCCAATGATTCATTCAAATCCTTTTGAATGAGCAGCCGGGAGGACCCCAGCAGAATGACTTTTATATTTATATTCTCACGGGTATCCTTGTCCCACTGCTGTTTTACAAGCTCACTCCAATTATCTATTTTTTATACCTCATCAATTACCAGTAAAAATTCTGCTCCTCCCGAACGCTTCTTCTGTAACCGGGCTGTCTCCCATACCTGTAGCAGCCATGCTGCATTCAGCGCTGTAACCGCATCGGCCGATTCATATAAATTGGCAATGGACATTTGGGATAGCAACTGGGTCACCAGGGTAGTTTTTCCCACCTGACGTGGCCCGAAAATAATCTGGATGAACTTTCTGGACTCTTCAATTCTGGCTTTAACTATCTCAATATGTTTACGTTCAAACATTTAAATATATTTACTCAATAAGTTTTATTTAAACAAAATTATTTGTTGAAAAGGAAGAATAAAGTTTGAGATTTAGCTCAAAAAAACCTGTTAGTCTTTTTTCTTCAAGATGTCATGAATTTTTTTATCGTAAGCCTGACCCCGTGGCACCAGATATTCAAAAATTACAGTGTTACTTTCAACATCAGCACGCACAAAGAAAAATGCCCTTAAATCGCCTATTCGTAACCGGTAAGTTTTTTTATACCCCACTAATTTTTCACAGTTGCTCAGTTGCCCAATGTTTTCTGCTTCTTTTGTTTCAAGTATAGTTTTTTTTACTGAATCGAGCATTTTCCCCGACAATCTTTTAACTGCCTTTACGAATGTTTTGGAGTATTCAACTTTCATAATCCAAGCCAGCTTTCAAATTCTTCCTTTTCTTTGCTGCTAACTATTTCTTTCCCTTCGGGGTAAGTTCTTAATAAATAGGAATATAACTGCGAGTCACGAATATTTTCAGCCAGTTCGTCCAGCGATTTTTCAATCAGGGCCTTTAGGTTTGTACCCTCCTCAGCAGCTTTAATCGACAATACTTTAAATGTGTCTTCATTTAAATCGATGATTTTTCGTTTTCTCTCTTTTTCCATTTTTTATGCATTTGGTTGCAAAGATACATTAAATATATTATATATACAATATATAATTTATCTTTGGGGTAAATACTTTTGAGTTCAAAATCTGATCTATTTGGCTTTGTGATTACAGAGATTTTCCATGTACTTCTTAAATTTTTTTGTTCTGTTATTCGCGATTTTATAGTTGAGAAGCATCATGACACTAGTCACCCATCAAGCTTCATGAACAAAGGCAGATAGATCAAAATGGCCACCAGGGAAAAGATCAGTCCTCCCATGGCTCCGGCGGCAAAGGCAAACCAGAACACTTCATGCTGCCCGCCCCAGACAAAGGGAACCAGTCCGAGTACGGTTGATAAAATGGTCAGCAGAATGGCAACGATCTTTTGGTTGAATGCTTTCAGCCAGGTGCTGAGGGATGCCGGCCTGTTTTTGTATTTCACCAGGTTATTAAAATCATTGATAATATAGATTGCTGCATTGACAACTAGTCCGCTCAGCAGGATAAATGAAGCAAAACCGCCCTGATCGAAATTAAATCCGAAAAGGTAGAAGGTAAGAAATACCCCGGTAAAAGAGAGGGGGATCAAACTGATCACCGCCAGAGGTTTCAGCAACGATTCAAACAGTATGGCCGTGATAAAGAAGATGACCACTACGATGAGCAACAGCAGGACATACTGTTTCTTCTCCTTTGCAGACCAGAAATAGTATGAATCGGGTCTTTGAGCCTTAAATCCCAGGGGGAGGATCTGGTTAAAGGCTTCAATCTCCCGCTCCTGCACTATATTTGACAGGGGTGCCGGCCCGATGAAGTTGTAGTTCAGGTAGATTTGGTAAACCTGGTTTTTCTTGTATATCGATTTACCTGTGAGCCGTTTTTCGATTTGTCCGCCCATGGAGAGCTTTTTCAGCCCCCGGGAGGTTTCTACAGGCCGGTGGTAAAAATCCCATTTGTTGTATTGCCTGTTCTGTGTTGACAGCAACACAACAGGCTGAAGTTCGGTCTGATTGTAGAAAGGCTGCAAATTCCGTTCATACAGCTGCGAGAACAGGGAACCGGTATAGTCGGAGTAGCTCAACCCTGAAGAAGCCAGCAGTTCTTTATCTGCCTGCAGGTTAAATTCAAACCGGGTAGATGCGTACCACGACTGTGCAGCGGTGATTTCTGTATCCTGTACACGGTCGTATTTTTTCAGTCGGCTTTCCAGCTCTTCGGCAAACCGGTAGAGCTTTTCATAGTTGTATCCGGTCAGCAGAATATGGCTGTTTTTATAATCCATGTTCAAAGCATTCGAGAAACCCTTTCCCACCCCGTAAACCGACCAGTCCATACCGCCCAGCGATATGGCTTTGCTTTCAACCTGACTTTTCAGCAGGTACGGGAATGATGTATTCTCCGCATCCGGGGTAAAATGAATGGTGATGGAAGAGCTGTTATAGCCGGTCACCCGTGTTTCGAACTGCTCTACCTCTTCGAACTGACTGACGTACTGCTCCATTTTGCGAACAGCTTCATTCAGCTGGTGTATGGTGCATCCCTCGGGCATGCTTCCCCTGACATAGAGAGTTGTTTTTCCCGGATCGGCATAGAAATTACTTTCAAATACATGTTCAGAAAAGAGCCGTAATGCACCACCGAGAACCTTCTCCAAAACCGGTTTGATGTTGGTTTTAAATTTTTCACTTCCAAGTGACCGGTTATAAAATTCAGCCATCTTCCCTTCTCCACTGACTTTATCGGGCACCAGCCATACAGGCACTCCGAAGCCGAGAACAGCCACAATAAAGAAGGCCCATCGAAATCGCTTTTCAAAACCGATAAACCGGTGGTAAAAACCGGTGATCCGTACGATCCGTCTTCTCCGTGCGAACCGGGCTGTTTGCGGCTTTATGTGATAAAGGGTATCCATCAGTGCAGGTACCAAAAACAGAGAAACGATCAATGAAACAGTCAGGTTAATGAGCATTACCCAGGTGAAATCGATCAACAGTATCTTCTGGTTTTCCTTCAGGAAGAAAACGACCGAAAGCCCTCCCAGGGTGGTAAGGGTTGCGGCAAGCAGTCCGATGAACACCCGCAGCCCCCTCTGCTTTTGAAGATGGGTGATCATAATGATGCTGTTGTCGATAATAATACCGAATGAAACAGTTATCCCGGCCAGTGAATAGATATTGATCTCAACGCCAAACAGGTAATAAAAAACACAGGCAATGAGCAGGTTGGCCACCAGTGCGATGAACAGGATGCCGAGGATGCGAAACGAACGGCTGGCAACCAGCACGAAAAGAAGCAGGATCAAAAGGGAGAAAAAGGTGCGAAGTCCTATTTTGGTAAGCTCCTCCCGGATGAAAACGGTGCTGTCGCTGGTGACCTGTACTGAATATCCGGCCGGAAGTGTTGGAACGATCTCCTGCAGCCGGTCACGAATTTTCCCCGACAGTTTCATCTGGTTCTCCCCGGGAGCGGCGTAAATCACCAGGTTAACGGTATTTTTCCCGTTGATACGGTAGTACGACGTGGGAGGTTTCTCTTTCAACCTTACTGAAGCCACATCACCTAACAAAATGATCCGGCCGCTCTTGTTGGAGACCGGCAGTCTTTCCCATCGTTCCGGTGGAATATACTTTTCTGTTGCCAGGACAGGAACCGAAAAACCCGGATCATCCTGCCGGTTTCCTAAAAACTCAGTGTCTCCTAACCGGTTGATCACGGCGCTGATTTCCCCGGGCGTTACCCCGAAGTTTTCCAGCAGCTGCGGATCAAAAGTGACCTCCCACTGCAGCGGAGTGATTCCATGAAGGTTAACATCACCGGTGCCTTCAATTTTCAGCAATTCGGGGATTACCCGTTGTTCGGCCACCTTTCCGATCTGATAGGTTGTGGTGGAGGCATTCAGTGTCAATACCATAAACGATGATTGATCGTCGCGTTGCACTGACTGGGTTGTGATCTCAGGATAACTCATCTGCTCCGGCAGATTGCCGCGCAGCTGGCGGATCAGCATGGAAACTTCGTATCGTTTTCGGTTCATGTCGGCGGTTTTGTCGAAGTTCAGGGTAACCACTCCGCTGCCGGTTGAGGAGGTAGACTCCACTGACCGCACCTGGCTGATCTTTCCAAGGATCCCTTCAATTTTTGATGTTTCCTGCTCAATTACCTGGGGGGATGCATTCGGCCAGGAGAAGCGAACCGACAGTTGCGGCAACTCCCGGCCGGGCTTAAACCGCACATCAAGCAAAGGAATGAATGCTACCCCGATAACCATCAGCGCGAGGAATACCACAATGACGGAGAAGGGGGAGGAGGGGGAGGAGTTTGAGGAGTTTGAAGAGTTTGAAGAGTTTGAAGGTTTGAAAGTTTGAGAGTTCGAAGAGTTAGAGAGTTCGAAGGTTCGAGGAGGGTTTGTGGTTTGTTGTTTGTTGTTCGTTGTTTGTTGTTCGTTGTTCATTGTTAGTTCATGGTTGGTTGTTTTTTTGAATCAAATATATGAAAAATTGTTTTTCGATTTTTGTTATTCCTATCTGGATGAAAGACTAAATGGGAAAATTCAGGAGAGCAAATTATGCACAAGAGGATATCTGAGTAGTTACAAAATCTGTTTGATGATATGGAAATCTTAAACAAGTAAGACAGACAACACTTCCGGAATAAAGAAATATTGTATAACTTTGGATGACAGACAAAAGAGTTCCCGTGCATTAAAGAAAAATCTGAAATATTCATTATATTCAAGAAAAAAATGAACACTTCATCGATTGAAATATATAAACTTGAAGAAGGAAGAACTGAAATATCAGTCATGCTTGATGGTGAAACTGTTTGGTTGAGTTTGAATCAAATGAAAGATCTGTTTCAGCGTGATAAATCTGTAATATCCAGGCATATTAATAATATATATAAAGAAGGGGAACTGAAGAAAGAGACAACTATTGCAAATTTTGCAACAGTTCAAATAGAAGGCAGCAGAAAAATTACAAGGAATATCGAGTATTTTAACCTTGATGTCATTCTGTTCCATTTTACGAACTGCCTCATTGACCTGGTGTATGGTATCCACCACCCGCACCACGCCATAAACCGTTTGAAATTGGTTACCAATTCTCACCGGCATATACATGTTCTAAATATCATTTTTTTTAATACTTTCAAAATACTCTTTAATCTGCTTTTTTTGTTTGTCAACATTGTTTATATAATAGAAGTTACTGATGTTACAATTTTCATCAACTAAAAAGAAAAAAGGTATGAGAGGATTATCTTGTGGCATATCTAATTTATTATCAGGGATAAGAAATATATCATAACTTATTCTGTTTAATCGCGCTGTAACAATAAAGTGTCTTAAATCGTTAAAATATGTAAAAACTAAAATTTTTAAATCTCCCAAAATTTCTTCATTTTCACGGATGTAATAAAAAACACTATCTACACAGGAATTGCAGCTTAATATCGAATACCTAAATATCAAACTTTTTTCTTTTACAATCTCATTTAAATATAACGTATCTTCATTCAGGTTAACTAATTTTTGTGAAAACAGTCCCTCCTTTTTCTTATAAACTGAATTATTTGAACAAAGATGTAATAATACAGGCATCACAAAAACAAAAAAAACAAAGTAATTCTTCATTATTTTTTTAATTGGATTATAAAAATTATCGGGTTATCATAGATTGTGCATTGACTTAATAATGTTTTTATTTCTTCATGTTTCAAACTATTTTTTATCACTATATCGTCATAATATGCATTATCCATCAACTTTTTCAGCGCAAATGGACTAATGTGATCATAGAGATGACTTTGGTCTATACTCCCTTTGGGCCAGAATGGAATACTTCCATCCAAATCATTATGAAATCCTCTATCGTGAAAAGCATAATTGAATACAATATTTTTTGCAGATTTTTCATTTTTATCATATAAGATGTCTCTCATGAATGTATTTTTATATATTCCATTAATAAACATATAGTTGTCTGTATCAATAAAGTTGTCTATATAAAAATAGTCATCTTTAACCTTCCAAAAGTCCATACTACTTCTAATTGAGATAGGCATTCTATATTTGTCAAATAAAAAAACAAAACCATTTTTTAAATTTTTATTTTCATCAATGTAAATTATAGTATCTGAGTTCGAATTCCAACAATATAACTTGTTATCTTTCCTATACAATTTTGTAAACCCGAAAAACTCTATATCATCAAAATCAGTTTGATAATATAGGCTATCAATTACTTTCAATTTATTGTTCATCAAATAAATATGATAATACTTACCGGAATTTGAGTTCCTTAGTTCACTACAGTAAAAAGCAAAAGTTGTATCATTATAAAGCTCAAAAGTAGCAGGGAAGAAATCAATTTTTACCTCCCTAAGTACTTTTCCCGATTCAATATCGAAGAGCATAACTTTTAGTTTCGAACCATCGAATAAGATTATTTCCTTTCCTGTACCAGAAAATAATACTTCTGAAGCATGTAAATATTCATTTGGTCCATTACCTTTTTCACCAATTCGCTTTAAGAATTTTCCCTTCCTGTTAAATAAAAGTAACTGATGAAGGTCGTCCCTTACCAGGATGTAATCATCCCTAAACTTAATATCCATGATATCTGCGATAATACTTTCATCGGTTGTTTCCAATGGAATATAAAAGATATCATCTGCAATTAAGCTAAGATTCATTTTTTGATCAATTTTGATACCTTCCTCAATATTATAAGTGACAAAGTCTTTGTTTCTCTTTTCACAATTACAACTTGAGAATAATGTAAGTGCAGCAAAAAATAATATAACTGTCTTAAACATAGCTTATTTCTTAAAAAAATTAAATAAAGGGGTAAAAGTATAACTTTACCCCTATTATTAAAATCATATATCTGTTGTGTAACAATATATGAAATCCTGACAATACGTTGGTTGACAACCTCCATTTTGACTTGGTTCACAATCGTACACAAATCCTTCGAACACATCCGGTCCATCCTCGTCTCGCCAGCATCGTTTTTTAGCTACAGATTTAGTATTTGGTTCAAAAACATAATTCATTAGACATAAAGCTTGTTCAGAATCCGCGAATGAAGCATTACTCAAAAACGCCAAATTAATATCCCCATTTTTATTCTGATTCGATTCAGTCGAAATATTAAATTGCATCAAGAACAAAAAGTATATTATAACTCCAATTGTTAATAACTTTTTCCGTTTCATTTTTTAATGTTTTTTAAGTTAAGAAAGTTCTACAAACATTCAATTTTTGGTTTGATTTATCCTTTCACAAGCCGGAAACACATAGTTTCTCAATCTTTTTTCCTTATCTTTGTCACATCACCTCCTTTCTTTTTTTTAGGGCAGGAGCGAGGCAGGAAGCAGAGATCCAATCAAGCAAAGCTTCCTGCCTTTTTCCATCTGTTTTCAACGGTATTTTCACGGTAAATATCTTCATAATTATCTTCTTACTCTGCCATAAAGTTAAAACATCAAATATTAAAATGCAAGCAAACATCATCTTATGTAATAACCTGCCGGTTTTATGCAATAACCTACCCGTTTTGTGTAATAACCTGATTTTTCGACGGTCCTTTTCGGGCGGATTTTTAATCTGATTTTTTGTGATTACAGAGAATTTCTATGTAATCTTTGAACTTTTTTAATCTGTTATTGGCAATTTTATGCGTTTCCCCATTTCCCATATTTACTATTTTGCCATCGATATTCGATATTCTCCGGATGTTAATTATACATGAATCGTGTATTCTGAAAAAGTAATCCGGAGTTTCCAATTCCAATAAACCCAGATTTTTACATATAGTATAATTTTTTTTTTCGGTGACAATTGTTGTATATCTCCCCAAGGCATTTATAGAAATGATCTCCTGAAAATCAACTAAAACAGTCTGGCTTTTCCGGGTAACGATCAACTTTTCCATCTCATTGCTTTTTGGTTTCGTAATTTGAATTTCAATAACGTTTTTTTTATTCTCCTTTCTCATTACTTCTTCTTTCTGCCGGTTTTCTTTTCAGTAAATAATACATCAGCGGAATTAAAAACAAACTCACTACCGTGCCTGCCAGCATTCCACCAATAATAGCCAGGCCCAACGGTTTTTGCAGTTCGGCGCCCATCCCTCTTTGGAACAGGAAGGGAAGTATAGCAAGTATGGTGGTAAGGCTGGTCATGATGATGGGCTTTAGCCTGCGGCGTCCTCCCTCGAAAATGGAACGCAGCAGAGAGTACCCTCCGGCCATCAGCTTATTGATGGTGTCTACCTTTAAAATGGAATCGTTGATCACAACCCCGGCCATCACAATGATTCCAATGGCCGACATGATGTTGATGTCTGAACCGAACAGCTTTAGCATCAGAAACACCCCGAACAGATCAATGGGAACTTCAACCAGCACAATCAATGGCAGTATAAACGACTCGAACTGGGCTGCCAGAATAAAATAGAGCAGCAGCAGGCTGATGCTGACGATCAGAAGCAACTCCTTCAGCATGGCGCGGTTTGAGAGTACAGATCCTCCAAATGATACATCAAATCCTTCCTGATTAGCGGCAATCGCTTTCATCCGCGTAGTGACATTTTGAAGTTCCCGGGGCGACACATCGAGCATCACCGGGAAATACTCCCCGTCTTTCCCGGCAACAATCGTTTTTAAACCTGATCCGTTACTCACGCTCACCAGTCCCGACAGCGGTATTGACTCTCCCTGCCTGTTCTTAACGGTCACCTCCCGCACAATGTCATAAACCGTTTGAAACCGGTTGCCAATGCTTACCGGTATATACATATTATTATCATTTATCGTGAACACCGTGTTTACATTGAAGGCGCTCTTTACTTCGCGGTAGAGATCGTTGTGGTCTACCTGGTAAAACAGTAACTTCCCGGGATCGGTTTCCAGCAGTACCAGGCGCCGGGTGATCAGTTGCGACCGGACCTGTTCTCCAAATTCAGCCTCAGCTGTCTCCTGCAGCACAGCCAGCTCGTTCAGATAATTATTTCCTCCGGGGTGAAAGTGAATGAAGCGTGCTACAAGCGGATCCTCTGCTTTTCCAAATGCCAGGTTGAACAGGTTCTCTGTTTCTGAGAAGCTAAAACCGGCTTCCGGGTACCCGGTTTTCAATTTTTCCGTCAGCTCATGAATCAATTCTTCCAGCGCTTCGGGCGACCGGGCTTTGATGTATAACCTGTTTTCTGATATGCCGGCTTCGTCACCGCTGCGAAGCAAATACTGCTGGCGCCCGGCCTCTTCAATCACATATTCCGCTTCACTTCCTAATGTTGCCAGAAGGCCGGATGTTCGTGCCCTGTTCTCATCTAATGAAACCGGCTCATTCC
>Ga0172382_10012712_pt1 | contig 10933 bp, 9 predicted proteins | sample Leawel138RmetaG_FD_122245 | JGI IMG/M metagenome (GOLD analysis project Ga0172382, IMG submission 122245) | Leachate microbial communities from a municipal landfill in Southern Ontario, Canada - Leachate well 138R metaG | ecosystem: Engineered > Solid waste > Landfill > Unclassified | place...
CGACCGACCGCGCCCGTCTGCGGTCGGTACAGCAGACGATCTCCCTCTGGAAGAACGCCCTGCTGGACCCGGACGGCGCGTCGCGGGTCGCGCAAGGCCCCGACGAGGCCGAGGCGGTGCGCGTCTACCGCAGCTACGAGGCGACTTTGCGCGCCTATCAGTCGGTGGATTTCGACGACCTGATCCGCCTGCCCGCGCGGATGCTGGCGGCCGACGAGTCCTTGCGCGCGCGCTGGCAGTCGCGGGTCCAGTACCTGCTGGTGGATGAATACCAGGACACCAACGTCTGCCAGTACCAGCTGGTGCGCATGCTGTGCGGGGACCGGGCCATGTTCACGGCGGTGGGCGACGATGATCAGGCGATCTATGCCTGGCGCGGCGCCACCGTGGAAAATCTGGCCCAGTTGGGGCGCGACTACCCGTCGCTGCGGCTGATCAAGCTGGAGCAGAATTACCGCTCCGTCCAGACCATCCTGGAGGCGGCCAACCGGGTGATCGGCCACAATCCCAAGACCTTCGACAAGACCCTGTGGTCGGAACTGGGGGCGGGCGAACCCATCGTGGTCACGCCCATGGATTCGGATCTGGCCGAGGCCGAGTCCATCGCCATGCGGCTGTCGGCGGCGCGTTTCGAACGCCAGGCCCAGTGGAAGGATTTCGCCGTGCTGTACCGGGGCAACCACCAGGCCCGGGTGATGGAGCAGGCCCTGCGCACGCTGCGGATTCCCTATACGGTGTCGGGCGGCCAGAGTTTCTTCGACAAGGCCGAGATCCGCGATGTGCTGGCCTGGCTGCGGTTGATCGCCAACGAGGACGAGGACCCGGCTTTCATCCGCGCGGCGACCACGCCCCGTCGCGGCATCGGCCAGGGCACCCTGCAGGCCCTTGGGACGGAAGCCGCCCGGCGTGGCGTGTCGCTGTACGCGGTGGCGGCCGACGTGTCCGAAGCCGTCCTGCCGGCACCCCGGCAGCGCGAGGCCGTGCGCGAATTCGTCCGGCTGGTGGATCATTTCCAGGCACGCGCGGCGCGGCGCGGTGGCGCGGTGCCGCCCCTGCCGGGGACGGACGTCCAGGGCGACCTGCTGGCCTTCGATCCGGATCCGCCTGCTTTTGACGTGGGCCCGGTGTCATCGGCAGGCGCGGTCGGGCCGGCCAGCGCCGGCCTGGCGGGCGCGGCGACGGGCATCGACGGCCTGCGCGGAGACGACGCGGGACGGGTGCTGGACGATCTGCTGGGGGCGATGAATTATGAGCGTCACCTGTACGACACGCTGGACGAGCGCCAGGCGCAGTCCCGCTGGACCAATGTGCTGGAATTGCTGGACTGGCTCAAGCGCAAGGCGGACGAGGATGACATGACCCTGCTGGAACTGGTCCAGCACGTCGCCCTGGTCACCATGCTGGAGCGTGCCGACGACGAGGAGCCCGACGCGGTCAAGCTGTCCACTCTGCACGCGTCCAAGGGGCTGGAATACCCCCACGTCTATCTGATCGGGGTCGAGGAAGGACTGTTGCCGCACCGGGGCGGCGACGAGGAGGGGGATGTGAGCGAGGCCGCCGTCGCGGCCCGGGCGCGGCGCATCGAGGAAGAGCGCCGGCTGATGTACGTGGGCATCACGCGCGCGCAGCGCACGCTGAGGATCAGTTGGTGCCGCAAGCGGCGGCGAGGGCGCGAAGACACGATCTGCGAGCCCTCGCGTTTCATCGCGGAAATGGGCCTGGGAGCCGAAGCGCCCGGCCCGGTCGGCGATACCGATCCGGACCGGACGCTGGACCGGCTCAAGGCCTTGCTGAAACGCTGATTACCAGGGCGCGCGGGTGTAGCGCATGTCGCGCGCGCGGGCTTCGGCCTGGGCGTTGATCACGTTGGCGATGAAGCGGCCGGTGGCGCGGGCGGCGCGGCCGAGCGCGCGGCCCGCCGTGCGGATGCCCTTGCCCACTTGCAGGGGCTGGTGCGTGGCGTCGAGCAGGGAGTGGCTGTAGGCGCGTTCGAGCGCGTCGGACAGCAGATTCGGGGTGTGCGTGGCTTGCATGACTGACTCCTGTTTCAGAAGCTTCAGATTTCAACAAGGCCAGTATAGGGTAAACCCTAATCGAAAGATAGGGGAAAACCCTAATCTTGTGTAAGCGCCTGAAATCAGCCCCGGTTTGTGTTCTGAAAAACAACAGACCGGGGCGCGCAGGCCGGCGCGGCCCGCGCCGGCGTTTCAGCTTGAGGCGGCCTTGCGATAAAAGAACTGCTGGAAAGCCGCCTGGGCCTCGGGCGATTTCAGGCGTTCGAAGAATACCGCCGCTTCGGCGTCCAGGACCTGGTGGACCTCGGCGCGGCCGGGTTCGCGCAGCAGGCGTTTGCTGGCGCGGACAGCCGGGGCGGGCTGTGCGGCCAGCGACCGGGCGCAGGCGCGCGCCGAGGCGAGCGGGTCATCGGCCACGCCGGTCAGCAACTGGCCGGCCAGCGCTTCCTCGGCTCCGAAGGGTTCGGCGCCCAGCAGCCACCGGGCAGCCCGGCGATCGCCGGCGATGCGCGGCAACAGCAGGCTGGACGCGCCTTCCGGGCACAGGCCCAGAGACACGAACGGCAGGCGGAACACTGCGTCGGCCGCGGCGTAGACGAAATCGCAGTGCAGCAGCAGCGTGACGCCCACGCCCACCGCCTGGCCCCGCACCGCCGCGATGACCGGCACGTTCACCGAGGCCAGGGCGTGCAGGAAGGCGATCGAGCCCACGTCGCGACTGTCCTGCGGCATCTGGAATTCCGCCAGATCGTTGCCGGCGGTGAAATGCCCTCCCGCGCCATGCAGGATCACCGCCGCGCAGGCGGGGTCCGCGTCGGCCTCGCGCAGGGCGCGTTCGATGTCGCGGTACATGGCGTCGGTCAGGGCGTTGCGCCGTTCGGGACGGTCGATGAGGATTTCCAGGACGGCGCCCTGGCGTTCGATGCGGATCATACGCGAACCTCCTCGACGAAACCGTCGCGCAGCGCCTGGGCGGCTTCGCGGTATTCGTCGCGCAGGCGGGCGACGATGTCGGCGGTGGGCAGCACGGCGTCGATGTTGCCCACCCCCTGGCCCGCGCCCCAGATGTCGCGCCAGGCTTTTTTGCTGTCGCCGCCGAAATTCGTGTCCTGGGCGGCGGGCAGATTGTCCGGGTCCAGTCCGATGTTGCGCACGCAGGGTTTCAGATAGTTGCCCGGGATGCCGGTGAAGTACGGGGTGTAGACGATGTCGGCGGCGGCCGTGTCGACGATCATCCGCTTGTATTCCGGCTGGGCATTGGCCTCGGTGCTGGCGATGAACCGCGTGCCGACGTAGGCGAAGTCGGCGCCCATCGCGCGCGCGGCCAGAACGTCCTGCCCCCGGCTGATGGCGCCCGACAGGCAGACCGGGCCGTCGAAGATGCGCCGGACTTCGCCCAGCAGGGCAAAGGGCGAGAGCGTGCCCGCGTGGCCGCCGGCGCCCGCGCACACCAGGATCAGGCCGTCGACGCCGGCTTCCAGCGCCTTCTGCGCATGGCGCAGCGTGGTCACATCGTGGAAGACCTTGCCGCCCCAGCCGTGGACCGCGTCCACGACCTGGTTGGGCGCGCGCAGGCTGGTGATGATCAGCGGCACGCGGTGTTCGGCGCAGACCTCCAGGTCGTGCTGCAGCCGGTCGTTGGACTGGTGGATGATGTGGTTGATGGCGTAGGGCGGGATCGGCCGGTCAGGGTCGGCGGCGCGCAGGGCCGACAGGCTGGTTTCGATCTGCGTGAGCCATTCGCCCAGCTTTTCCTGGGGACGCGCGTTGAGCGCCGGCATTGAGCCGATGATGCCGCTGGCGCATTGGGCGATCACCAGTTCCGGGTTCGAGACGATGAACATGGGCGCCGCCATGACGGGCAGCGTCATGGACTGGTGCAGTGCCGTGACGGTGGGGTGGGGCATGAGGATTTGTCTCCGCGTGGGGATGGGGCCGCCCGGATCGACCGGGCGGACGGGCCCCGGCTGGCCCGCCGGGTGGTGCCCCATTCTAAATCAAACAATCGTTTGAAAATAGATGGGTAGGGCACGGCCGGATACGCGGCGTCCGCACATGAAAAAACCCCGGCGCGGGCCGGGGTTGCGGGAGCCGATGGGCCGCGCCGATGGGCGGCCGGTGCCGGATCTTATTTCGCTGCGTCCACCATGTACTGAATGGCGGCCTTGAGCTCTTCGTCGGAGGCTTGCGAGCCGCCGCGTGGGGGCATGGCGTTCACGCCGTTGATCGCGTTCTTCAGCATGGTGTCCAGGCCCGTCTTGATGAACGGTTCCCAGGACGCCTTGTCGCCGAATTTGGGCGCGCCGGCCAGGCCGATGGAGTGGCAGGTGATGCAGACCGACTCGTAGAGTTTCTTGCCGACGGCATTGCCGGCGTCGGCCTGCGCGGCCGGCTTGGCCTCGGCCTGGGCGGCGGCGGCCGGTTTGGCTTCGGCAGGCTTGGCTTCGGCAGGCTTGGCCATGGCGGCCTGGGGTGCGGCGGCCGGCGCGGCGGCCGTTTCGGGCTTGGCGGCGTCGCCGGCGGCGGGTTCCTTGGGTTCGTCGAAATTGGCGCCCGAATGGTTGGTCATGTAGACCACGGCGCGTGCGACCTCGAAGTCGTCCAGCGAGGCGTTGCCGCCCTTCGGGGGCATGGCGTTGATGCCATGGATGGCGTTCTGGACCAGGCTTTCGTAGCCCAGCTTGATGTATTTCGCCCAGGCGTCCTTGTCGCCGAATTTCGGCGCCCCCGCCACGCCCGTGCCGTGGCAGGCCGAACAGGTGGACTGGAAGACCTGTTCGCCGGTCTTGAAGACTTTGGGCGCATCGGCGTCGACCAGCTTGAAGCCGGCCACGGGCTGGATGCGCCGGGCGATGGCTTCGCCCGATTGGCTGTCGGAACCGGCGCCCGTGCGGATGGACGCGCCCACCAGGTTGACCAGCAGGATGATGACCGCGATCGGGATCAGGAAGGCCAGGATGACGGTGACCAGCAACTGACGCGGGGTCTTGATGGCGCTTTCGTGTCCGTGGGCGTGTTCGGGGAGACTCATGATGGGATCCTGGTAATCGTTCGTGTTACAGGCTTCAACCGAAGATTATAGCGACTGGCCTGTGCGGCTGCATGGCGCGCATGGGCCATGCCAGCGCGGGCGGCGCAAACACGCTACAATGGCGTCCCCATGCTGCGCCTGTAGTTCAATGGATAGAATAGGAGTTTCCGAAGCTTCTGATACAGGTTCGATTCCTGTCGGGCGCGCCAGTCATGCATGGGTCTGGATACCGGGTCGGGCATATCCCGCTGCCGGGGTGGTCTCGGCCACGACATTGGCGTTTTGCGGTGCGCCGGCCCTTTCGAGTCCGATAGGCGGCGGGTGCGTCCCTATCGAATGGCCTTGCCCCGCTTCCCCGGGCGCCAGGCGAGCGGCCATGCCGCTCGCGGCCTTCTGCTAGAAAATTCAACCCTCCTGAGGACTAGTTTCCGGGGGGATTGGCCGGTGCCAAATAGTTTTCCGCTTCCTCATGCGCTGCAAGCATTCTTTCAAGTGAATTTTCTTCACGTGAAAGCTTCATGGTTGCCGCTCTTCGCAGCAACTCATAGCCATAATCCATGCGAGCCAATGGATGTCCTTTTTCAGCTGCCTCGCGCAACAATCCGAGCGCTTCATTTCGAACCGTTGTGGCGTCTCTGCCATCCGCTCTGGGATTGATGTTTTCTGTCTTATTATTCACTAAGACTTGATAAGCGTATCTGTATTGAGCATGCGTATCTCTCTGTCGAGTGGCCTGGTCATATAAATAACCCATTGCCAAGCGCTTGTTGGCCAATTGTTCTTCAGCGCGACGCTGGGCTAACGGATTGGGTATGGGCTGGCCATTGCGGTCACGAAGCGGGTCGAGTGAAAGCCACATATGCGTATAGGCTTGCCGCGCGTCGGAATTTAATGGCTCAAGTGCGGCAGCCTGGAGGTATTGCTCCGCCTGATCATAATCCGGTAAAGGCAAGCTATCGGGCCAAAGCGAGTTTTCTCCTTGGTAGGTGTTTACCACCAGCATTGCATAGTCATATTGAGCTTGAGGCATGCCCTGCGTGGCGGCCTGGCCTAAAAATCCCACCGCTTCTGCAACGTCGAGATATGGGTCTTGCAGCTTATGCGGCAACGCCGACTCTTCGACGCGACGTGCTAGTTCAAAAGTGAGCTTGGCGTACTCCATCTGAGCGCTTGCGTTGCCATCCTCGGCATAAGGCCGCAAGCAGTGCAAGGCATCTTGCAAATCATTCAGCTGCCGCACAGCATCGCGTTGCAAGATAGGGTTGTGGGTAAATGACCCATTTTCTCCGGCAATCAGGATTGGCGGTTTGCTAAACAGCTCCGCATAACTAATGGCCGCCTGGGCATCGCCATTGGTAGCTGCCCTGCGGAAGAAAATTTCCGCATCTTCGAAACTGGGCCTGACGGAAAAAAAGCCTCTGGCGTTGTTGTAATAGGTGCTTATGACGCGGTTTGCGTATTCGCGTGCCGCTGCGGGGTGGTTTTGTTCGGCCGCGCGTCTCAAATAAGACTCTTCGGGAGATTGAAAGGTATTTCTTAAGTGAGAGTCAAATGCCAGGCCGAACTGGTATTGTGATTCGGCATCGCCTTGGTCAGCCTGATGCCGTAGGGCAATGATGGGATCAAAAACCGCGTTTCCCTGCTGATTATAGAGGTAAGTGGATTCAATCCGCTCTTCCATCGAGTAAGCGGTAGGACATACGGTCGCTTGAGCGGGAGTGGCGCTTAAATCATTGGTGGGAGCGGGTTTGGCAATTCTAGAAGCGTTGCCATAAGCAGAATAGGCGACCGAAGCATTGGAAACCGAGGATATCATTTTTATATAAAACTGAATCGGATATTATAAAAATCCGGTAAAAAGGCAGGGGGTTTGAACTAAGTGATGTGCTGGTCGTGCGGGGTGTGATCTGCCTTTTTTCGCGGAAATCATTTGGGTGAATTGCCATGGCCAGCTTTGGTTTTTGTGGCTTTGTTTTGGCGGTGGTTCCGAAGCATGCCTGGGTTTTTTCTGGCTGTGGCTTGTTACTTTGTTTGAGGCTTGAAGATGTGCCTTCATGAACCCCTGGCCGGGGGTTCGACAGACGGAAGGCGCACGGTGACGCTCAAGCCGGTCTGTCGGGCCAGGTCCGAGAAATCGAGGCGGATTTCCGCACCGATGCGATGGGCGATCGTCTGGACGATGGACAGCCCCAGGCCAGAGCCGATCTGCTCGCTGCCCAGCGTGCGATAGAAGGGATCGAAAACCCGGTCCCGCTCGTCCAATGGAATGCCAGGACCGTTGTCCTGGATGCGCAGTCTGGCCTTCCCGCCCGACACATTCACCGAGAGATCGACCTGCCCGCCCTCTGGCGTGTAGCGGATGGCGTTATCGACCAGGTTTCTGACCACGGCGATCAGGTCCGGCTCGCTCACCCACACTTCGGCGTTCTGCGTGCCCTCGACACCGATGTCGATGTGCTTGGCCTCGGCCAGCGGCATGAGGTCTTCCAGCACGCGGCGATAGATGTCCTGTACCGAGACCGGCGACTGGGGCACGCCAGTGGCCGACTGCGCCTTGGCCAACGTCAACAGTTGATCCAGCAGGCTCCGGCCGCGCTCGATGCCTTGACTCAGCGCCGTCAGCCGTTCGCGTGCCAGAACGGACATTTCCGCGGCCGCCAGCCGCTCCGCCTGCAGCGATAGGGCGGTCAGCGGCGAGCGCAGTTCGTGCGCGGCATCCGCCACAAAGCGGCGCTGGGCATCCATCGACTGACCGACACGGGTAAGCAGGCGATTGATCGCCACGGCGAAGGGGCGAACCTCGGCCGGAAGGTGGCGGTCGTCGACAGGATGCAGCTCCTGCTCCGCCCGTTGATCGATTTCCCTGGAGAGCGCGGCAATGGGCCGGAACATCTTGCGTACCAGGTCGGCGACGATCAACAGCAGCACCGGCACGAGGATCAGGAAAGGCATCACCGTGCGCAGCGCCCCGTCGCGGGCGATTTCATTGCGGAAACCAGACTCTTGAGCTACGGCGATGCGCTCACCTGCCGCGGTGGTCTTGACCAGCACGCGGAAGGTCTCGCTGCCGACTTCCAGCGTGTGCAGTCCGTCGGACAATGTCGCCGGAAGCGGCAGCATGCCTCCCGCATCCACGCCTGCCGTGGAGGGGCTGGCCTCTCCCAGTCGCTTGACGCTCACGCGCGCTTCCTCATCGGCATCCTTGAGACGGGGGCCGATGCCCGGCGCGGGCGGCGGCAGGTGCTGGCGGTCCATGAGATGCGCGACCTGGCGCAACACTTCGTCCTGCAGCTCGTGGGCCTCGTCCAGGGCGGACAGGAACGAGAAAACACCCGCTACGATCGCCACCACGAGAATGGCCAGCGACAGGGTGAAGGACAGCTTGAGCTGAACCGACGCGTTCAAGCGGGTTTTGAAACCATCCATCCGATCCCCCTGACGTTTTTGATGGCCTCGCTGCCCAGCTTGCGACGCAGCGCATGGATCAGATATTCGACGGCATTGCTTTCCACTTCTTCTCCCCAGCCGTAGATGCGATCCTCCAGATCGCTGCGCGAGAGAATCGCCCCGGGGCGTATCAGCAGGGCCTGCAGCAGGGCGAACTCGCGGCTGGACAGTCGCTGCGGGGCGCCGCCATGGACGCGTGCCTCTTTGGTGGCCGGATCGAGCGACACCACGCCGTTGCCGAGCACCGGTGCCGCCGCGCCGGCCTTGCGCCGCAGAACGGCGCGCATCCGGGCCAGCAGCTCCGCCATCTGAAACGGCTTGGACACATAGTCGTCGGCCCCGCCGTCAAGGCCGCGCAGGCGATCATCCAGGCCGTCGCGCGCCGTGATGATGAGCAGGGGGATCGGGTCGCCTCTGGCGCGCAGGCTGGCCAGCACCTCCAGTCCATCCTTGCCGGGCAGGCCCAGGTCCAGCAGCACCAGATCGTAGTGCTGGCAGCCCAGCGTCGTGAGCGCCGTCTGTCCGTCCTTCACCCAATCGGCGGCATAGGACGCATCCCTCAGCGCGCCTTGGATCGCATCGCCGATCATGGGATCGTCCTCAACCAGCAAGACCCGCATCCCCCCTCCGTTCAGTCATGGTTCAATGTGCCGTCCGGCTGACCGCCGCTTGGCCAGCGGGGTGGCGGTCGTCATGAACGCCAGCCACCAGCGTACCCGATTCCGAGCGGCTTCCATGACTACCGATCTGGGCGGATGCCACCAACATCACGATCACGGCAAGAAACAGGGCGCTGGTCCACATGGCCCCCAGGCCAAGGCCGCCATCGGCCTTGGCCTGGGTCAGAAAATCGCCGAGCGCGGCGCCGAAGGGGCGGGTCAGGATGTAGGCGATCCAAAAGGTCAGGACCGCGTTGCCACCCATGCGCCAGGCGGCATAGGTGACGCCGATCAGCGCGCCGAATGCCACCGCTCCCCAGGTAAAGCCCAGGCCCAATGCCTCGGTCGCCAGATCGCCTGCGGCCGTGCCCAGCGCAAACGTGCAGAGGATGGCGGCCCAATAGAACAGTTCGCGCCTGCGTGTCACGATGTCGTGGATGGACAGCGTGCGCTCGACCCGATGCCAGACAAAGAAAATCGCGGCGAGTACCGCGGCGAACGCGGCGGTGCTGAGGTACAGGCTGACGCCGAGGCCATCGGTCAGCAGGTCGGTGATCTGCGTGCCGACCACGCTGACCAGGACCACCGTCAGCCAGTAAGTCCAGGGGGTATAGCGGCGGGTACGCAACTGCATGAACAAGGCGGCCGCCAACAGAGCCGCCATGATGGTTCGTGTCACGCCTTGGCCCAAGCCGGCGTTGACCGCCAGAAAATCGGCTCCCGTTTCGCCCACCGTGGTGGACATGATCTTGATGATCCAGAATGAAAGCGCGACTTCCGGGACTTTGTTGAGCCAGCCTGTGGAGCCGCCCGCGGGCAATTGGTTCATGATGTTCTCCTGACGAAGTGAAATGGCCGGCCTCAGTCTGGCTGGTCGGACTTAGCCCGCCTATAGGGTTACGCGCGGACCCATCCGAGCGCGATCAACTTGCCGAAAAGTCGATGATGAATGGCGGCGGCGAGCTGGTAACCTGGCTCCAGGTACCAGCGGACCGCACGCAACGCAAGCCAGGCGCCGACTGCGGCGACCGCGATTGCCCCGAGCATGTCGAACGGGAAGTGCACGCCAAGATAGATGCGCGCCCAGGCGATGGGAACGCCCGCCAAGGCCAGCCCGATGCCTCCGCCGCGTTGTCCTCGCTGGAACAGGAGACTGAACGCAACGGCCCACCACAGCGTCAGGTGATCGCTTGGGAATGACGAGTCGGCGGCATGGGGGATGAGTGTGTGCCCCAGGCCGATCATGAAAGGCCGGGGGTGCGACCAGGCCAGACCGATGGCTTGGTTGATCAGGAGGCCCAGTACTCCCGCCGCGGTGGCGACGAGCATGGCCTTGCGGGTGCCTTCGTGGCCACGCAGCCAGCCGATACTGATCGCGAGCGGCACCGCCCAGATGAGATGCTTGGCAAAGAAAATGGCCAGGGCCAGCACCCAGGCGTTGGGATGCTCGGGCGCGTTGAGCCAGAGAAACAGTGTGTGGTTGAGTGATTCCATGAGGTCTCCGGACAGGATCGCCGCACAAGGGTCGATCCGGCCATGCTGGCGAAGCGTGCAAGGATTTGCACAGCGTGGAGACTACGCAGGAAGACTTAGCTCGCGCTGAGCCGGGTCCGCGTCATGGGGGGCGCGTGCATAACTTAGTTGTGCTTTATTTTCCGTCTATGCCGGTCCCAGCGCGTCGTGGAAGCGCGCCACGTAGTCCTCGAAGGAAATCGTGTCGGCGGCCTCGATGGCGGCCTGGTCGGCGATGGATGAACGAGCCGCCGCGTCATAGGCCGCCA
>Ga0172382_10012715_pt1 | contig 10929 bp, 11 predicted proteins | sample Leawel138RmetaG_FD_122245 | JGI IMG/M metagenome (GOLD analysis project Ga0172382, IMG submission 122245) | Leachate microbial communities from a municipal landfill in Southern Ontario, Canada - Leachate well 138R metaG | ecosystem: Engineered > Solid waste > Landfill > Unclassified | place...
ATCAAACTCATTCCTTTTATTCTTGAAGGAGTTGGGGGTGTTCCTGAAATGAACCTCCCTGATGGTATTCATCCTAATGCCAAAGGACACCAACTGATGGCCAAGACAGTACTCAAATCCCTGGAAGGTTTATTATGATGAAAGTTCGAAATCTCAAAAAGTCCTATGGACAAGGAAGCGAGAAAGTAGAAATCTTGAAAGGTTTAAATTTCGACATCCAGGAAGGGGAGACTGTGGCCTTGATTGGAAAATCCGGCTCAGGTAAATCGACTCTTCTTTCTCTATTATCTGGATTAGATCGTCCTGATAGCGGCGAAGTTTTTCTCAATGAAAAAAATATTTTTGAGATGAGTGATAGAGAATTAGCGATTTTCCGCTCTCAAAATATAGGAATTGTATTTCAGCAGTTCCACCTTGTTTCAACTTTAACGGCCTTAGAAAATATTATTCTGCCTTTGGAACTTTCAGGAGTAGCTGAACCTTATGAAAGGGCCCAAGAACTCATTGATGCTGTAGGCTTATCTCATCGCGCTCACCATCTTCCAAGTCAGTTATCAGGAGGAGAGTGTCAAAGAGTGGCCATCGCTCGAGCTTTGAGTATTAAACCTCGTATTCTCTTTGCTGATGAACCAAGCGGAAACTTGGATGAAGAGACTGGAGAAATGGTGATGAACTTACTCTTTGAGATGGTCAAAGACACTCGCACCACTTTAGTTCTTGTGACTCATGATTTAGAACTCGCTCAAAAATGCTCTCGCATTATTCATTTAGAGCATGGGAGTATTGGGTGATTTTTAAATTTTTTACCATTAAAGAATTTAAAAAGTTCTGGCCTTTTTATGGGCTGGTTGTTTTCACCGTTTTACTAGGTACATTAGGTCTGTCAGGAATATCTCTTATATCTTCTAAGGTCCAAGGAGAACTTAATGCTCGCGCTAAGGAACTTCTTACTTCTGACTTTGCTCTCAACGCCAGAAGAAATTTTACTGAGGAAGAACTTAAGTTTATTGAGGATTTAAAAGAAAGGTCTGAGGCCTCCTATAAAGTTGTGGATATTTATTCCATGCTTACTCTGGAAAGAACGAAGGATACTCGACTGGTTGAGGTGAGAGGAATCGAAGAGGGGTTTCCTTTTCATGGTTCTATCCAAGCTAGTGAGCCTTTGACGGCTACAGGTCTTTATATCTCAGAAGACTTGGAAAGATTATGGGGAGTCACTAAAGGGGACACGGTTCTATTAGGAGAGCTTTCTTTTCAGGTGAAAGACATTATTCGTAAAGATAGCTCTGTGGGGCTTCGGGGTTTTTCCTTAGCACCAAGAATTTATTTGCCATTAAAAGATCTAGAAAAAACAGGACTCCTCAAGTTCGGGGCTACAGGAAGTTATGCTTACCATTTCCTTTTTCCTCGCTATACCAAGACTCATTTAGAGAATTTAAAAAAAGAAGTTTTCAGAAAGTTTACTGACCCAGCATTAAGAGTATCGTTACCTGAGAACTCAAGTGGCCAAACAGCTCGAGCAGTAAACATGCTCACTAACTTCATGTCCTTGGCCGCCTTAATAGGACTCATTTTATCTTTGGTAGGAATCTTTTATCTTTATCAATCCCACTTTGCAGCAAGACTTAAGGATTACTGCTTACTTTATCTTCATGGTCTTTCAAAGATAAAGTTAATTACCTGGCTAATACTTCAGTTTACGGTACTGTTTACCTTTGTGATGATCATCCAGGTTTCATTTTTTTCTACTGGCTATCATTGGATTAGACCGCTACTTGAAAGTAACCTGGGGCTGGATTTAGGGGAGAGTATCTCTTTAGATGTTTTGGTTTTCCAAATCCCTTTTCTTTATGCTCTTTCCGTTTTAATTCTTGTTCCTTTACTCTTAGGACTTCTTAGAACTCCCATGGGGATTAGCTTAAAATCATCCAAAATAGTTATGGGGCAATTTCGCTACTATGACTTTCTTCCTTTCATTGTGTGTTTGTGGTTTTTTTCCTGGAGTTTGAGCGGGTCTTTACGTATCGGAAATATCTTTTTTGGCGGACTCCTTCTGGTCTTCCTTGTTTCCTCTCTCATCGTAAAAGTTTGGCAATGGTCTATTTTGAAAGTACTAAGCCCCAAACATTTGCGCTTTTTCTCTCTGGAACTAGGAGTCGCACTCAGACAAATTGCTCGCTCCGGTCATAAATTAACTTTTTCATTTCTCTCCCTTTGTTTAGGAGCAACACTTATCTCTTTAATTCTTCAGCTCGATATAAAAGTGCAATCAGAGTTTGAATTAAAGGAAGAAAAGCCTGCACTCTTTATCTTTGATATTCAAGAAGAGCAGATAGAAGATCTTTTAAAAATAGCAGAAGATCTCAAGACTCCTCTGGAAGCTGTCACGCCGATGATTCGAGCACGGCTAGAGACAGTTAATAATCGTCCCTTTGAAAGAAAGAAAAGGGACATTAAACTTCGCGAAGAAGGGGATGAAGAAGCGCGGATTAGAAATAATGCTCTTAACTTAACAAGTAGAGATTTTCTTTCTCCTTCCGAACGCATCATTAAAGGAAAGGATTTCAAGGAAATTAACACTGACAAAGCTCTCGTCTCTCTTGAGTCCCGTTGGGCCCAAAGAATGAATATCAAGATTGGAGATGAGTTAAAGTTTGATATTCAAGGTGTAGAGTTTGAGGCTACGGTTGTTAACTTAAAAGAGATCAAGTGGACGAGTTTTTATCCTAATTTTTTTGTTAACGTTTCTCCACCACATCTTGAAGGGGCTCCACGAACTTACCTTGCCATTCTCCCTCAAACATATAGTGAGTTAAAGAATGATTTTCAAAGAGCTGTTCTTCGAAAACTTCCGAATATTTCTTTTATTGATGTAGAAAATCTTATTGAGCAGATTTGGCGTTTATTTTTAAAATCCAAGGTGGCCATTGAATTGATTTCTATTCTTAGCCTTTTTGTTGGCTTAGTTATTCTCTATGGACTATGTCACGATCAGGTCTATCGACGTTACTACGATCTTGCCCTATTTAAGGGGCTGGGAATGACTACAGGACAGGTAAGAAAATCTCTGCTTTTAGAATTTGGTCTTCTTTTTCTGATCTCTATTATCACCGGTCTTCTTCTAGGATGGTTTATGGCCCAGGTTATTTCCCAGGAAGCTTTTAAACTTAGCTGGAGTATCAGTGTTGAAAGATTAGTGATCCCAGGTGTGATACTCATCATTCTTTGTTTGGCCACTATTGTTGTAAGTTCCTATCGCGCTCTAAAAGGGCAGGCAAGAGACCTTTTATCGGAGAATTAATCGATTTTTACTTTGCTAAAACTGTTTAAATCTTTAGAATGGGCCCATTATGGTGGAATTCAGTGAAGCTGGTTTAATAGCCTTTTTTTCTCAGTACGCATACGAGCCTATGTATGTTTACGGCTTTATTGTGGCATTCATGTTTGCCAGCTCCTTTGGTCTACCTATTCCTGAAGAATTAACTCTCGTTTCTGCAGGGTTAGTTGCTTATATGGCCCATAATCCAGACCTTTATCCACCGCCTTATGAAGGTGCAGTAGGAGTTAATGTTGTTACATTAAGTCTTGTTTGTTTTTTGGCCGTATTAATTTCTGATATAACCGTCTACTTGATTGGAAAGTTTTTTGGTGCACACATTATTAAGACCAAGTTCTTTCAGAAGCAGGTTGCAGGTAATGGTTTTGATCGTATTAACTCCTGGTTTACTAAGTACGGGCCCTTGGCCTGTGGTATTTTCCGCTTCACTCCAGGGCTTCGCTTTCCCGGTCACATGAGTTGTGGTCTTTTTGGTATTCCTCTTTGGAAGTTTTCTCTCATTGATGGAGCAGCTGCTCTTATTTCAGTGCCTACCCAAGTTTATTTTGTTGCAACTTATGGGGATCTTATTTTAGAAAAAATTCGAGAGTTTAAAGTCTATGTTGCTATTGCTCTTGGAGTGATTTTCCTGATTTGGTTGTTGAAAAAGATTTATATCAAGCACACAAGTAAAAACGCTTAAAGAAAGATTTCACAAACTTCTTCAAGTTTTAAAGCAAAATTTTTTCTAAACTCTTGAAGAGAATCATAATTAAAATGAACTCGCTTTTCTTCAGAAGTTTTTTCCATTTCTAAAGGTGTTTCAGACCAATCAATCTTGGCAAAAATGAGAATAGTCCCGTGCTCCGGAGCGAGTTCTTTGGGCTCAACTCCTAGGGTGTAGGTAACTTTTAATCCCCCCTTACTTCCCAGACTTTTAGCAGCGCTAATGAGGTGAGGTCGTACAGAAGGATTCTTGATTTTAAGAATTTCCATACTATCTGTTTCCATACTTTGGGCCCCCCATTGCTTAGGACCAATTTCTTGGGTATGAAGATTCTGAGACTGAGTGGTTTCAAGATAGCGATAGAAAAAATTATTAAGTGTTTCTATGAGATAGTCTAGAAGTGCCTGAGAGTCGGAAAAGTGAGAGACAATTTTTAATTTCTGTTCTTCAATTTTTTTCTGGTCCATTTAGCACACTCTCATAGTTTGATTGGATTTTATAAACCATTAACTCAAACAGAGGCATCAATTCAACTTTATCTTTTTGCTCACAAATCTGCTTTAAGTTATTTAATATAATTTCTTTTTCTGCGTTAATGTCTTCATCCACTTTTTGAATAGCGTGGAAATACTGCTCAGCAGTCCAAGGTATTGGAGCTTGAGGATCACGGCGCAGTTGGTAGACTCGTTCTTTGAGTTCAGGGTAAATGAGACAGAGCTTTTCTGTCACAAAATTGATTTGCCCATTGAGAATATCTAAAAAAGCGGGCTTTCCACTAGTGACCGTAGAGTCAACAATGTCATCGGCCATCTGAAAGATAAGTCCGATTCTTTCTCCAATGTCAGAAAGCATTGGGATATTATCAAATCCAGCAAGCTTTCCTGGAGTGGTGAGACACCAGCGGATAAGGCTACCTGTTTTCTTGATAGCAATTTCCCTTAGCTCTTTTTTGGTAACGAAGTCTTTTTTCTTGAGGGTGTACTGCAGCCACTCACCATCCGCAAGATCCTGAATCGCCACTGTTAAATCGATCAAGATGTCTTGCTTATAAGTAAGGGCCAGTTCTTTCATAATAGTGGCAAGAACATAATCCCCTGCAAGAATCGAGGTGGTATTGTTATGGAGAGCATTGAGAGTGGGTGAATTTCTTCTAGTATCACTGCCATCAATGACATCATCATGAATAAGAGAAGCCAAGTGAGTGAGTTCAACGGCCCGGGCAAAAGGGGTTAGATCTTTAATTTCTAAGTTGAAGAGTTGACCTATGAGGTAAAGTAATCCCGGTCTAAACTTTTTGCCACTAGACTCCACCAATGAATTTAGCTCATCGGCCAATTTACTAGATGTTTTTTCGGTCATTTTAAGGCTTAACTGATCTAGTGAGGCCTTAAGCTCGTCCATATTCATTTTGGTTATTTTTCCTTATAGAACCCCCAAGATAGGGTAAGCGATTGAATTAGGCAAGTGACTTACATGAAAAGAGTCTAATAAAATCAAGATTTTTAGGGTCAGAATAGGGGATGAATCAGAGTGTTATTTTTACAAACTTTTTAAGTCTATCATGGACTTTTATTTTTGTTTGATATATAAAACATCATTATGCAGAATCAGTTTCTTCCCCACTTTCTTATTGTTCTAGGGCTCCATTTATCTTTGCTATTTGGTGGAATGACTTTTTTAAAGCAGCAGGAAACTCTTTCTAGTCTCAATATTTCTCCCAATAAATTAAGACTACAGATTGCTACACAACTCAAACGTTCAGAACCTAAGCCTCAAGTGAAAAAAGTGGTGAGTGCTAAGAAAACTCCAGTTGAAAAAAAGGCTCCAGAGCCAGAGGTTAAACCGGAAGAAAATAAAAAAATTTCTGATGAGGTGGTTCAAGAGACCATCATCTCTTCTGCGGATACTCAAGCGATTGAGGATATTCGCTCTCTTTATAAGGCCCAGCTTAGATCTAAAATAGAAGAAAATAAATACTACCCTCCAATCAGTCGCCGTTTAGGGCAACAAGGAACTGTTGTTGTTGCCTTTACTCTCTTAAAAGACGGTCATATTATTGATGTGAAGGTTGATAGTCCTTGTCAGTACGAGCGTTTAAATGCTTCTGCTCTTGAAGCAGTGAGAAAGGTAAAACGCTTTATGCCTATCCCAAGTGAGTTGGGTGAAAGTAGAATGGATATCAAAGTTCCACTTAAGTTTTTCACTATATAAGATTTAAAAAGGGATTTTATGCGTCTTATTGACTTTATTAATGCCGGTGGTTCGATCACCTGGATTCTGGTTGCCATGAATGTTCTTGGATTCTCTCTGATTCTTTGGCGTCTGTTTGCTTTTAGAGATTTTCAGAAAAAAATGGAAAATAATACCAATGAATTAGCAAGCTCATTGAGATCAAAGTTTCCTGGTAAAGATCTGATGTCTCATCTTGATTTGGTAAAAGATGGAGTGTTCCAAAAAGTCCATGAGCTTGAATTTGGCATGAATACTATTAAAGTCATTGCTACTACAGCACCTCTTCTTGGGTTACTTGGAACAGTTATCGGTATCTATGAAGCTTTCCAGGTTATTTCTCAGAAGGGTCTAAGTGACCCAGGGCAATTCGCTTCAGGAATTTCATTTGCTCTTATTACAACAATTGTAGGGCTAGTGGTGGCCATCCCTCATTTTGTGGCCCACAACTATCTATCAGGAAAGCTTGATGATTTTGAAATCCAGATGGAGCAAAAGATAGCACCTAAGCTTTCTGGAGAGTAATTATGGCAAGAAGAAAACGCGATCAGCTTGCGATGGACCTTACACCTCTAATCGATGTGGTGTTCCTCCTCCTTATTTTCTTCCTTGTAACTTCCGTCTTTAAAAAAGAAGAAGTGGCCTTGCTTCTTCAACTACCTAAAACCGAAGAGGGGCAGGGAAGTGAAGATAAAAAACTTGAAGAAATTACTATCGAGCTGACTGATGAAGAAGTCGCCTTTAACGGTAAGAAAACAACTTTGGATGATCTTCCTCAATCCCTTGAAGGATCAAAACCTGAAACTCTGATTAACCTAAGAGTTGATGGTAATGTTCGCTATGAACGTCTGGTAAAGGTTCTGGATTATCTTTCTGCAAAGAAATTAGAAAGTATCTCCTTAATCACTAATAAAGAAAAAAAATAAGAAAGGCATCATGCCTTTCTTATTTTTTTAGCTTTAACCTACTGAAAATCCCAAATTCCTTGTCGCTGCCACCTCTGTAATCTTTTCTCATTTTCCCCATCAGACGAATAAATCCTCTAAGATACCCAAAAATAAAGGGTCTTCATGATTTTTAGGTTATTTCTATTAACTCTTTTCCTTTTTTTGCAGGCAGCCTTCGTTTGGGCCGATGGCACTCTCGATTTTACAAATGATCGGGAAGGAGTGAGTCTTTACGATACCAAATCCAATAACAAAAAAATCAATTCAACTCTTAAAAAAATTAAATCCAATGTTATCGTTAACTCTTATAAAACGGCCCTGAATGAACAGAATGAAAGGAATGTTTGTGCCTATAACCTTAATGAAACTTTTATTAAAGGATTAGGCCAGAAGAAGGTTTCCAAATCCCAATATGAAGGATCCATTTATTATTTAAGAAGTCAGAATCTGATTGATGATGTTGTTGTCCAGATTCTTCTTAATGCCTACAAAACAACGACGAAAACCATTTTTAATAATGATAGAGATTACTCACATCGCTTTTTGCCAGGAACTTACATTCAGAGAGAATCTTTATATGCTCTGATGAAGGAATTTACCTCCAAGTATCTTGGTCATAATTGTTATGATGATGCTTATAGGCTCTTTCATAATGATATGAATAAGATTGTTTCTCTTTCTCAGAATGATTTGAAAAATCTTTATCTAGAGGCCAATGAAAGAAGAGTAATTAGTGATGAGGTGTATAACCTTCTAGAGAGGGCCCGTTTAGCTAATCTTCATTATAAGTCAGTCTCTCTGAAGGATTACTACCGAAAGATTCAAAATCTTCGTGTTCAGTATCCTCTGCCATTTGAAAATGAATATAGCGATTTTGTTACCAAAGCGAATTCTGTTAATTTAACTCACAGACAGCAACTTCTTGCTCAGTATTCAGATCTTCAAATTATTCTAATGGGTAATTTAATTAAAAAACTTCGGACTCGCCTTGAAAGTGATCGTATTGAAATCTGGGTTTATGACCAGGATGGTGAGATCGAAGTCATTCCTCTTGAACCCATGGAACGCTTCCGTTTTGCTCTTAAAATTTTACGAAAAGAAATGAGTCAGCTTGCTCTGAATACTCAATTTAGAGGTCGCGCTCCTTCTTATATGGATCTCATTGCTGCATCTTTTGAGTTAGGACTTGTGGCAGGTTCAGAGTTAAATGAATTAGGAAGTCTGGAGGAAATCTGGAATCCTAAGAAAACGTGGTGGGATAAAGCGGCTTTTTGGGTAAGGTCCTTTGGTTCTGTAGCAACCATCATGATACCTCCTCCATATGGTTTTATTCCAGTTCTTGCTCTGGTAGCGATCGAAGCAACGATGGGTGACCAGGATAATGGAATTGACGACGGGAGTTTATTCTAATGAAAACTCTATCTTTTATACTTTTACTATCACTATCATTTTCAACTTGGGCACAAGTTTTCCGAGTAGTAGAGCGAAGTGAGAACAACAAGCAAGTATTTAAAAAAGTAAAACTTGAGGATCTGGAAAGCAGTGATTCTTTTGATGGAAGATACTTTAAGATTGTTCTAGGGAAGAGTGATGAAGCTCTTCCATTTGATGCCAATGAGGATTTAGTTTTAAAAGCGGCAACAACTTATCATCATCTTACTTTTGCCAGAAATTATTTTGTTAACAAGCTTAGTTCTGATTATGTGGAGAGTTTAGAAAAAATAGTAGTGCGACTGGAGCTCACTAATCAGTTTTCAGAATTAGGGCATTTTGCTCATGATAATTATGAGCCGCAGTTTAATAATGCTCTTACTATTCCTGCCGGAAAGGGTCTTGCTTCAAGAAATATTCAGCCTTGGGGAAAAGAAATTTGGTTTCGCCCAAGTAAAAAAGTGCATCTGTCGAGCTTAGATATAAAAAATCAGGAACACGAATTTGAAGGTATTCTAAGACGCTTTCGTGAACAAGTTCATATGCAGACTTTTCAGCGTTTTTTAAGCCAGCTTATTCTTACTTGGACGACTGATAATTATGTGCTTGATACAGAGAGTGCTCTTCGCACTGTTGGAGCGACTCTCTTTTTAGAGCTTGCGTATCGTTCCCAAGATACTGTGAATTATGTTTTTACTCGCAAATGGTATTGGCTTGATTCGGCCCTTGTTCCAGAAATTATTTATCATGAGTATGCTCACGTAGCGCTTTCTGATTATCTGGAACTCACTCATTCAACACCTATCATCGAAGGGATGGCCGATTATTTTGCCGGTAAAATTGCCAGCTCTCCAACACTCGCTAAGAAAATAAAAAAATATAATACCTTCAACGGAAAAGATGCTCTGAAAAAAACGGAGTATCGTATGCAGTTTGAAACTAATGAATGGGCCAACACTGACTTTGTTTTTGGACTTCTGTGGCAAGTAGGGGAAGTTGTAGGTAAGAACCAGGAAGCCTTTATGTATGAGTTACGTGAAGAGATTACCACGGACTCTACAATCAGGGGGCAGCTAGTAGAAGGACTTTTAACGACTTGTAGAAGATCCTGTGATGAACCTTTTAATAAGAGAATTCAAATACTTAAGCTTTTGAATAACAAAAAGCTCTAAGTATAGATAAATTTTAGAATTAAAAACTTGTCTGAATTAATCGGCAATTGATAAAGAACGGATAATCATTTCCCAGGAGGCAACCGTGTTTAAAAGAATGATGTCACTTATGCTTGTTTGCGCATTGTTTACAGTGTCTGCTCAAGCTACTACACAAAATGGTCTTAAAGCTGCATTTGATGAGCTTAACTATGCTCTAACTGTAGAATGGGATCAAAAAGATAAAGACTTCTATATGGAGCAAATGAAGTCTTTTAGAAGCAAAATCTCTGACCTTCAGGCCATGGGACTTTCTAACCAAGAATTGATTGAATTCGCTAAGTCTGAAGTTAAGAATAAGAAATTAGCAGCTGAACTTGAAACTGCTTTCACGATGATTTCAATTAACAAGATGAATGCTGAACAAGCTTCTGAATACCTTGTTGATATCGTAAAGAAAGGTTACTCAACAGGTGCTAGCTGGAACTCTGATGCAGGAATCTGGATTGGAGTAGGTGTACTTCTTATTGTTGTAGGTATCGCAGTTGCTGCTGGTGGCGGCGGTGGTTCATCTAGTGGTGGTTCATACTACTGTACAGACATCTATGTATGTGATTGGACTTGCTACAATGACTACTACTACGGTTATACTTGCTACGATTACTGTTACTGGACTTGTTACTAAAATATGGGGGCCTTAGGGCCCCTTATTTATTTTGACTTCTTATTTTAGTTGAAGATAAAGACTCAAAAGGGTGATGTCCCAAATAGTAGAGTTTAAGATTTTCAAATTTTTTTAATCTGTTCTTGAGATCCTCTCGTATTTCTTCATTCTCCATTCTAGAAACCACATAAATGGAATCTAAAAGCTTTAAGAGTTCATCGGCCCTATGCCAGCTCTCAATACTTTCAAGGCTATCCATTCCCATTAAAAGCCCAAGCTTTGTCTGAGGAGAGCGTTGATGAGTTCTTTCAATCCAATTGTAAGTAGGGTTTTTCTCATTTTTGAGAATGAACTCAGGATTAAGGTAATGATGATTCAAATCCAGATGGGAGATGATCTCTTGATAAGTTTCAAGAGGGGGGGTGGCATGTATTTCTTTGAAGGGATTGCGATCAGGAAGAACA